>OBEQ013015219.1_pt1 | contig 17449 bp, 21 predicted proteins | sample 1670901 | NCBI WGS metagenome assembly OBEQ01 (sample SAMEA104232315, study PRJEB22302) | groundwater metagenome | biome: forest; feature: aquifer; material: groundwater | place: USA | collected 2011-08-07 | depth 5.4 m
GTGATCCACATGTACTCTAGCAAAATGCCCTATAGTTATATCCAGAGCTTTCTGGATCTTTCTAACTGATGTTTTAATTGGTTCTAGCTCCCTTCCCCACCTCTGGTCTATCACTTCCCCAATCTTTTGTAAATCTTTGTCAGTTAACATAATTAGATAATCTCACCAATTATCTTTTGGGTCAAGGAGATGTCCTACTCATTTTTCTCAATAAAGAAATTACCCATACCGTGTGATTAGACATCATCTCGTACATCTCTAAAACCTCGAGTCCATTTGTCGTAATTATTGTTTTCAAATCGTCAGGTTGATAATAAGAGAAAAATCTACCGGTTTCTTGATCAACTTCTTCACCATCACCTCTTTTCAAAGATATAAACCCCACCCCATTTTCTTTTAAGACATACCTTATTGCCGCAAGTGCTGCAGGCATTCTCTGCCGAGGTATATGCAGCAAACAGGCTGCCGACCAAAAACCATCAAATTCACCAGCTGGAAAGTGAGAGGCTAAGTCATAAACTCCTGATTGAACAAACTTCGAGCCGGGTAAATTGATCCTTGCTTGTTCTAGCATTCTTGCAGAAATATCTGTACCTACATAGTCAAAACTGAATTCCTTTACTAATGTCAAAGCATCCCGACCGCCACCACAGCCGACTTCAATTATTTTGGCTGGCCTGGGCAGCAAGGCACCAAATTTATCAAAGGCTTCTCTCCAATATCTATCCGTTCTGTGTTGAGCATCCCATTCTAGTGCAGTTCTCTCGTAATAATCTATCGTAGCTTGTTCCAATTCCGTATAAGTCATGAAATAAGATCCTCAATAATCTTTTGGGTGACTAAAACATCTACATTGCCTAACTTGCTTTTAATCTGACCTATCAAGAAGAACATCGCCTGCTGTTTGCCGGACTTGTAGTCGGCTACGGCTTTGGGATGGGCAGTAATTACTTTCTGGGCAACCTCCCGAATCTTTTCCTCACTTACGTCACTTGCGGCCTTAGTTAGAGAAAGAGTAGCCAATTTATCCTCCGCAACGTTGGCTATGACCTTAGCAACCAGAGCGGGATCGTTATCTTTAATTAACTCCTCAAATTTTTGTAGTCTAGGTGGAGAGGCGACTAGGGTTGCTGCTGCTGCCGGAGACACACCCAGTGAAACCAGTCGCTGGCGTAGCTGGGCCGGTAACTGAGGCAGTTGAGATTTCCATTTATCAATTTGTCCTTCGGTGAATTCAAAGGGGGGAATATCTGGTTCAGGAAAATAGCGGTAGTCGTAGGCTTCTTCCTTGCCCCGCTGGGACACAGTTTCACCCGTTGCTTCTTTAAATCCTCGCGTTTCTTGGACCAATGTCTCACCTTTTTCTAATGCCGCGGTTTGGCGGGTAACCTCAAAATCTATGGCCTTTTTAATAAATCTATACGAGTTAACATTTTTGATTTCTACCCTGTAGTTAGGCAAATCTGCCGAATCTTTAGCAACTGAAATATTGGCTTCCAGGCGCAGCGACCCTTTTTCCATATCGGCGGAGGAGATGCCAAGTGCGCGGACAATGGCCTGGATTTCTTTTAAGAATTCGTCTGATTCGGCGGTGTCGGCAAAATCCGGCTCGGTGACAATTTCTACCAAGGGCACTCCGCTACGATTAAAATCAACCCAGGTTTCGGCTTTTTGGTGGAGTAACTTGCCGGTGTCTTCTTCCAGGTGGACCCGGCGGATGCGAATTTTCTTTCCTGATGTCAACTCTAAATATCCGTCACGACAAAACGGCTGATCATACTGGGATATCTGATACCCTTTGGGTAAATCTGGGTAGAAATAATTCTTGCGATCAAATTTGGATGTACGACTCACTTCACAATTTAAAGCTAGCCCCAACTTGATACACCACTCAATGGCTAGCCCATTTGGTACCGGTAAAGCCCCCGGCAGGCCCAAGCACACGGGGCAAACTTGAGTATTGGGAGCTTTACCAAAGTGATCCGCGGGGCAGCCGCAAAACATTTTGCTAGCTGTGGCTAGTTCGATGTGGATCTCAAAGCCCAAGACCGTGCGCCAAGACATAGTCTCCTTCCCGTTTAATAAATAACCACCCTATTAAAATCACAGCCGCGGCTACGGAAATCATAGCCGCCACCCCAAAAATATCAGCCACAACGGCAGATATCAAAAGCGGGACCGAGGTACCGATGATAAGTAAAAAGTTGAGCGAGCTATATACCCGGCCACGAAACCAAGTCGGAGTATTTTCCTGAAGCAGCGTTTGGGCCGGAACTAACACCCCGGCTATGGCCACCCCTAAGCCAATGGCAATAAGTACCGCCAGAGGGACTTTCCAGGGTCCTGCGATTGAAATCGCCGCCAGCCCAAAAAGAGAAATACTAGCTACAGTCATTCCCAGTTCAATGACGTTCTTTTTGCGCCGCCTACGCAGGAGTTTGGGTAACCAATAGGTGAGCAGTAGTGCCCCTGCTGTTCCAGGAACCACAAAGGTGATACTGGAGTAATACAGATTTAGGCCTAATACCTCGCGGGTGTACGTTGGCAGCACTACAGCCACTACAGTAATAAAAACTTGGGTGAAAGCAATTAATAACAAAGGATACATTACTTCCCTATGACTTCTGATGAACTGATACCCGCGCTTGAAATCCTTGAGATACATTTCCAAATCCACATGTTCCCGGGCTCGCCGGGCCCAATCTTTGGGGAGTAGATACACCGAAATTGCAGCGATGGCCAAAAAGGCGCTGGCCAAAATTGTGGTGTTGTAGCGGCCCAAGAGAGTCAAAAACACTCCCCCCAAACCAAACCCCACTAAAAACGAGGCCTGTTGAGTAAGCAGGAAAATGCCATTGGCTGCCGGCAGCAGTTTTTTTTCTACTAGGGAGGGAATACTGGCTTGTTGACTGGGCAAATATAGCTGGTCCAAAAAAGAATAAGCAAACACTAAGGCGTACAGCAAAAATACTTGATCGCTGCGCACCCACAAGTACAAAGCTACCGTGGCCGCCTGAAGGAGATTGGTGACCACCATCATCCGCCTGCGGCTAAAGCGATCCACCACCGATCCGGAAAAAGGAGCAAAAAACAAAGCCGGTAAGCTGTAGGCTACCCATAGAAGTGATGCGGCCAGCGTGGACTGAGTCACTTCAAATACTCGAGTCAAAATGGAAAAATTAACTAGCTGGATGGTCAACTGGGACAACATTTGGGACAGCCACAATTTGACGAAGTTGGGATCTCTAAACAATGTTTTAAAGGGTTGGGTGGTGTTCATGCCAAGAGGTAGATTGCTCGTAAACCCGAGCCACTTCAAATAACAACTTCTCACAAAACTTCGGACCGATGAGTTGAAACCCTACCGGCAACTTACTTTGGGAAAAGCCGCAGGGGACAGAAATGGCGGGCAATCCAGCCAAATTTACCGGCACGGCGAGGACATCCTCGAGATATAAAGACAAAGGATCAGCTACTTTCTCCCCAATTTTAAATGGCAAATGCGGTGTCACCGGGGCTGCCAGCACATCGACATTTCTAAACACTTGACTAAAGTCGTCCACAATCAAGGTGCGCACCTTTTGCGCAGTTTTGTAGTAAGCATCATAGTAACCAGCCGACAAGGTGTAGGTCCCGAGCATAATTCTTCTCTTGGCCTCCGCTCCAAATGCCGATCGGTCATGACCAAAGCGAATTCCGTCATATCTGGCCAAATTAGAACTCACCTCTGCCGGTTGAATAATATAATAGTCTGCCAGAGCCGCCGCAGTGTGGGGCAAGGATACTTGTTTAATTTGGGCGCCCAGTTGTTGCAACTTGTTAATAGCTGCCGCGGTTAGCTTAGTAACGTCTGGATCAGTACTAACATACTCCTTGGGTACTCCCACTCGGATACCCTGCAAGTTTTTTTTTGCGAATGCCGCATATTTATCTACAGGTTTCGAGGATGTAGTCGCATCATGGGCGTCAAATCCGGCCGTCACTTCCAATACCCGGGCTGCATCGGCAGCATTTTGAGTCATGTGGCCAATGGAATCTAAAGATGATGCCATGGCAATAATCCCATACCGGCTCACCCGGCCATAGGTGGGCTTTAAACCTATTACACCGCAATAATCAGCCGGACAGCGGATGGACCCCCCAGTATCAGTCCCCGAGGCTACTAAGCAGAGATCAGCTGCTACTGCCGCAGCCGATCCACTGCTACTGCCTCCAGGGACATATTCGGTATTCCAAGGGTTTTTAGTCGGACCAAAATCCGAATTTTCCCCGCTGGACCCGTGGGCCCAAGCATCGCAATTAAGCTTACCCAGCATTATCGCTCCAGCATCTAAGTACCGCTGCACAGCCGTAGAATCGTACTGGCCGATATAGTTCTCCAGTACTTTTGATCCAGCCGTGGTTCTAATTCCAGCAGTTTGAAACAAATCTTTGAAGGCCACCGGGACACCAAATAGCGGATAGGATCCGACCTTATCCATCTGCGCATCTAACTCCTGGGCTTTCTGCATAGCCTCTACCTCGGTGACCGTGATGAAGGCATTCAAAATGGGGTTATACTTTTTAATCCGCTCAAGATAGTATTCAGTTACTTGTGAAGGCTTAAATTTACCTGCTCTATACCCCTCAAGTAGTAAGGCAATGTCAGTCCAACCCTTAGTCATTGCCAAAAATAGCTTTGACTTTAATATAACCCTGCAAAAGTGGGGGGCAAGCTGTCACTACATCACCTCGCAATACGTTCTTTGTTTCTGTTACTTGGCTGGTTTCTATAACCTTAGAAGTATCCACTTTTTGCAATTGCTGCACATAGTCCAAAACTTTTTCTAACTGCGAACCGTATTTTTTCTCTTCAGCGGAGGTGAGGGGTAAATTCGCCAACTTAGCTACCTGCTTCACATCCATGCCTAAAGTTTAACACAAAATTACTTCTACTTTATTATTACCGCTGAACTGCTTGATCCCTCTCCGGAATCCCCAGATATACTCGTTGAAACTCCTCTGATGTTAATCCAAACCTTCCAAAACTCAACCAGCCAATTAACCTTGAAAGAAGTGCATCGTCTAATATGTCGCAAGGTAATATTGGTTGCAGATACAATTCCCTGGTACCGAAACCATTAAAAACATTATTTATTCTTTCAAAATATCGATTCTCTACACTTTTAGTCATATACTCATTGTATCACTAACTCTAAGCCCTAATGCGTTCAGACAAAGGAGGATGGGTATTAAAAATAATTAAATTTGCTTAAGTTCTATGTTTTCTTTGTGATACTCAAACTTAACAGTCCACCTATCAAAAAATCCATCCTGCCCTAACAATCCATAAGCTAATTTTTCCATTTCATAAGAGAAACCGACCTCGCAGGTATGATCATGTCCTCCGATTTTAAAAGTAATTTTATGGAAGTATGCTCGCTGAGGTTCGCCATAAGTATCCAAAACTACCTCCTGATGAATCAAAGTCAACTTGGATCACCGGTCGAAGAGCAGATTTCTTTTGGGGAAATGGGCAGTTTTCAGAATCAACCGGAAATTTTTGGTACCTAAAATTCATTTACAAGATATAAGTTCCGTAATCCCTGGGAGCTCTGGTAAGTACGGGGTGCTCAATTCCCTTAATTCTGGCATCTTTGAGAACATCTCTAGGATATTTACCGGTAGAAACAACCTTAAGCGTGATAGGTTCGAGGGCAAGCCATTGGCTCGAATACCTCTTAAGAATCTTTGATAGATCAACTACTTTAGCTTTCGTTTTCATAAATCCATGATATCACAACTTCGCCATCGGTAACTAAACTAATTATTCAATCGTGGCTAGACAAGAAATCAACTTAGGCGAATTAGAAGTATGGCTAAAACGGCATCCACTTGAATGCCCTTTTGGAAAAGGCAGTTGTGCTTTCTACCATTGCAAAAATTACCCCGTCTTGATGGCGGCAAAGATTGCATTTGCCGCCTCGGGTCACCCCGGAATTAGAACACGGGCCAAAAAACACCAATGTAATCCAGGACATGATTTTGATGGCGACAACTTTGCTTTCTAAGCCATTTGTTCCAGAACTTTGATGCGCTCAGATAGGGGTGGGTGGGTGTTAAAGAGGTTGGCAAACCAATCCAAATGGCCATGCACTCCCTTAAACGGATTGACTATATAGAGATGGGCAGTGGCTTTGTTGGCTACTTCCAGTGGTTCTTTATCCGCCCCCAACTTTTTTAAGGCCGAAATTAATCCTGAGGGCTGACGGGTGAGTTTGACACTAGACGCATCGGCCAGAAATTCCCGCCGCCGGGAAATTGCCAATTGAATAACTCGGGCAATAATGGGGGAGAGGATAGCGAAAGCAAATCCCAGAATCAGAAATACAGCCCCGGTGTCCCCTTCCCGATCTCTACCCCTTCTGCCGCCGCCAAACCAACTGGCCCGCAGCAGCCAATCACCTAGTAAAGTGATTAACCCCACTAAAACTGTGACTATGGACATGAGGCGAGTATCGTAATTACCTATATGGGACAGTTCGTGACCGACCACTCCTTCTAGTTCGGTGCGATTCAATTTGGCCAACAGACCTGAGGTAGCACATACCGAGGCATGCTGGGGATCCCGGCCGGTAGCAAAGGCGTTCATGGCCGGATCATCAATCACATATAGCTTGGGCAGGGGTAACCCAGCTGCTAAACACAAGTTTTCAGTTACAGTATAGAATTGGAAATCCCGGCGTTTGTCGGCCGGTCTGGCATGAGACAAACCAAGGACAATAGAATCTGACCAGTAGTAGCTAATAAAGCTCATTACCCCCGAAATTATCAGAGCCAGTCCCGTAAATTCCAACCCCGTAGATTGATAGCCATAATAAGCGGCAATTCCCTTGGCAATCATCGCTGCCGCCAATACCACAAACACCACAAAGCCCGTGATCACTATCCAACTCTTGCGCTTATTAGCATCCACCGATTCGTAAACATTGACCATTAGCTCAATTTTACTCGCTTGTGTCTAGTTTCCGCTTCCGTCGTTTCAAATCCCTTTTCCGACTGGAAACCAAATGCATTGGCAACCAAACTGCTGGGGAAGGTGACCAGCTTAATATTGTAATCGGCTGTCAGATCAATGAGAGACCGGCGCGAATACATGACTTTGTCTGCCGTGTCTCGCAGTTCGTCCATCAGCTTGGAAACCACATCTGCCCCTTTAAGCTGGGGATTACTCTCCACAATTACTTGCAGCTTGGGCAAAACTTCAGAAATCTGCTGGGAAGCATCTTTGCCTGCCGCCACCAGTTTTCGGGCATCGGAGAGCATTTTGAGAATATCCTTCTCATGTTTGAAGTAACCTTTAACCGACTCTTCTAAATTTGGGATTAACTCCGCCTGACGTTTGAGTTGATTGCCAATTTCCTGGACAGCTGCCCGGATGCGAGTGCGCATTGAAGCCAAAGAGTTGTATATAGACACCACATAGACTACCAAAGCTAAAACTAGTAAACCTAATATCCATTGTAGACTCATGTATAATTCACCTCCAATTGTGACTAACTATACTCCTTCGCCTCTAATTTTGCAGCGGTATGCCCAAGTTTTAGTCAACTTCGCCCTCAACTCTGGTCGGGGCATCAAAAAAGGCGAGGTGGTCCGCTTAAATGTACCCGAATCCGCCAAGCCCTTGTATGTGGCCCTGCGCAACCAGGTGCTACGCTCAGCAGGTATTCCCATGACTAACTATCTGCCCGATGACGTGGACAGAGCCCACTTTGAGCTAGCCTCGATTGAGCAGTTGAAGTTTTTTCCAAATAAGTACGCTCGGGGCCTTGTCGACCAGCTGGACCATTCTATCCATATCATCTCTGAAACCAACAAACACGAATTAGAAGGAGTGGACCCCAAGAAAATTATGCTGCGCGGCATTACTTATAAACCTTTCAAAGACTGGCAAGATGAGAAAGAAAATCGAGGCCAGTTCACTTGGACTATTGCCCTCTACGGCACCCCGGCTATGGCCAAGGAAGCCAAAATGAGTTTACCCAGTTACTGGGATCAAATTATCCAGGCTTGTTTTCTAGATCATTCCGACCCCATTGCCAAATGGCAGCAAGTTTTCACAGCCAACTCCCAGATCTTAAAGAAACTGAATTCTTTGCCAATTGATAAACTACATGTCGAGGGAGACCGTGTAAACTTGTGGGTAAAAATTGGCCCAGGCCGCAAGTGGCTGTCAGGCAATGGACGAAATATACCCAGTTTTGAAGTGTTCATCTCCCCAGACTGGCGAGGCACCTCGGGACATATCGAATTTAACCAACCCCTATACCGGTATGGCAGTATGATCAACGGGATTAAATTAGACTTTAAAAATGGGGTAGTGACCCACTCAACTGCCGCCAAAAACTACCCCATTTTGCAGAGTATGATCCAGACCCTTAACGGCGACAAGGTGGGCGAGTTTTCTTTGACCGATAAACGCCTGTCGCGGATCAAAAAGTTCATGGCCGAGACCCTTTTTGACGAAAACATCTCTGGCCCCTACGGCAACACTCATATTGCCCTAGGGTCGGCATACAAAGACTCCTATACTGGCAGTCCCAACAAGGTTTCTCTAGCAACCTGGAAGAAATTGGGTTACAACGACTCAGCAGTGCATACCGACATCATCTCTACCACCAACCGGACGGTCACTGCGTACTTAACTGATAAAATCATTAAAGTCATCTATAAAAACGGCGAATTTGTCCTGTAATAAGACTTAAACACCACTTAGGGGTAAAATAGCACTTACTGCAACAAAGTGATAGAAACTATATCAATTGCTGGATATGGGCCAGTGATTGGGTATTGATGATGTCACTGGCAGTCGCCCACCCCCGTCGGGCCACCGATACACCAAAACGCATGTACTCCATCTGGTCTGCGGCATGACTATCGGTGTCTACCACTATTTTGACCCCCGCTTTTATGGCCTGATGCACTAAATTGTCCGGTAAGTCCAAGCGGTTGGGCCAACCATCAATTTCCAGCCATTTCTGGTGGTCTAAACAGTAGGCAAAAACCTTATCCCAGTCTAGTTCTATCCCCTCCCGTTGTTGCAGTAGCCGAGCTGTGGGGTGGGCAAAGAATCTCACCTTAGGGTGGTCCAGGGCTTTGAGCACTCTTTCGGTCATTTTTCGGCGTTCTCCTCGAAAACTAGAGTGGATACTTATACATGCGTAGTCCAACAGCTCCAAAGCGGCGTCAGGTAAGGCTCGTTTGCCATCTGGCTGGATATCAATCTCTAAACCGTTAAAGATATGTACTCGTTTCTCATCTGAGTTAAATTTGTGTACAGTCTCAGATTTCATTTTCACAAGATCAATCACTTGCTGTGCGCTATGTCTGGAAACTGAAGGATTGTGTTCAGTGACACCGATATACTCATACCCTAACCGTTGTGCACTCGCAGCTAGTTCAGCGAGGGAGCTGGTGCCCAAATCATGAGAAGGTTCGATGTCTATATCACTATGAACCTGTAAATCCCCTTTGATATCTTGAAATGTCACCAATTTGGGCAGCTTACCTTGCCTGGCTAAATCTATTTCCTCCTCTCCTTCTCTTAGCTCTGGCGGAATCCAGTCCAAGCCTAGAAAATTATAAAAGGATTTTTCATCTGCGAAAGTTAATAACTCCTCCTTACGTCCCCCTCTTAAATTAAGAGGGGGATCAGAGGGGGCGTTATGAAGTGGTCTTATTCCGTATTCCGACAGAGAGTAGCCCTTCTTTAGAGCGTACTCTCGCAGCTTGACGTTGTGATGCTTGCTGCCAGTAAAGTGCTGCAGCAAAGATCCATATGCGGCCACGGGTTGGACCATCAAGTCTACTTGGTAATCGTTGGGTAAAATTAGAGAAGCTGAGTGGTCTCCGGCCTCCAGGACCCGATTTTTCTTGGGATATTTAGTAAAGTGATCAATAACCAGCCTGCCTTGATCTGCAGCCGCGGCTAAGTCCACGTCACCTACAGTTGACACTTGTCGGCGCAAGCTCCCCAATGGATCGGCCCGTTTCACTTGGGGAATTTTTTTCAACCAGGTGATGATGGAATCGGCAATCTCCGTAGCCACGGGCAGTAACAGCCGCTTTGATCGGCCTTGAAATTCAGTTATGCCCAGGATTATTTTGGCTTGGGATTCATCCCCAAATCCTTCCAGAGGGGCGATACGGCCGGATCTAGCGGCTTTTTCCAGCTTGGATATAGCTCCGTGGGCTTTGGATATACCTAGGGCCTTACATAGCTTTAAAGCGTTTTTAGGCCCAATGCCAGGGACTTCCATCAGTTCAAACAGGGCAGGAGGGAAAGGCTTAAGAATGGAGTTTAAATGCTTTACCTTTCCTGTGCGAAACAACTCGTCCAGATGAGCAACCATGGCATCCCCGATTCCTGCCAAATCTTTCAGTCTTTTGTCATCCCACAAATCTTTGACTTCTGAAGAGGCATGTTCTATGGCATCGGCGGCTCGCTCGTAGGCAATCACCCGAAAACGATTGTCTCCCTCCGACAGGCTGAGTGCTGCCGCTACTGCTCGCAGAAGCTTGGCAATCTGCAAATTAGTCATCTGTCGACTAGTTTTCATAGATTAGACAACCTATTTCTCAATCCATCGGGATAAAGTGTCAATTTTTCAACCTCTGCGACTTTTATCCACTCAGGAGTGTATTGGTTGTCATCGCTTGTTGTCTCATCCAACTCCGGGCCAGAAAATTTAATAAATTCCCCTTGCGTTTCGCAAATGAAAACTGGGTGTTTCTTTTCAATATCGTCAAAGGCGGTTACTTTAAATGCTGGTCGGCAGCTTGTCATGGTCAAGTTAGTTTCTTCTCTTATTTCCCTTTTGATGGCTTCCTCCGCAGTTTCGTTATCCTCAATTCCACCGCCAGGTAAGACCCAGTATTCCTTACCCTGATTAAACCGATGAATCAAAAGTATCTTTCCATCCCTGATGATAACTGCTGACACTCTAATTCCAGTCCGAGCCATTTGTTGCAATTGTAACACGGCAGATTTACACTAAATTAGTGGCCAAAAAGACTGCCGAATCACTTCCTCCCCTAATCGAAGTAAATAAAGACGCCAAACTGGAAAAAGTAGTCACGGTCAATAAGAAAGACCCATTGCTGGTAGATCTTAAGGTCACTAATCCTATTGTTTATATCAAAGCCTGGTGGAAAAGGATCATTGCCAACGAAGGAGTAGATTTTAGATTCAGAATTAGGCCTCTAACTGCTATGGCTATCGCCGCGATAGTAGCCGCAGGAGGATTTGGTTTAGGCCGGTTGGCTATTCCCGAGCCAATTACCAGATACATTCCCATCTTAGCTCCCAGCTCCGCACCGGATCCTTGGCGGGAGACAGCTTTTACCGGCATCCTACGCTTCACCCAGGCCAACCAGAAATACTATCTTATTACATCTGCATCAGAAGCCGTTACCCTGGACGTGCCCCATAATGTCAACATGTCCCAGCTGGTCGGCAGGCGCATACTAGCGGTAGGCAAACTGAATACTCAAACCGGGATTCTAGTGGTTACTGATGCCTCAGACCTAGAAATCCTCCCCACCCAAGTAGTCCCTGTCCCTACCACCCCTCCTTCACCTAGTCCTCAGTTGTAACCGATACATATTTGTTCTTATCCGAGAAAAACCCAGATTCTGATACAACCGATTTGCAGTTTCCCGACGAGGGTTACTGGTCAGATCCAAACGCAATAACCCTAGGTTTCTACCTTCCTCGATTAACATTCCCATGATCCCCTTACCTATGCCCCTACTGCGATACCGATCGCGAACCACCACGTCTTCGATCCGACCAAACCGACCTGTAGGAATAGTAACCACAGCTAACACACCAATACCCACAACCAACATCGCCTCTGTTGGAAGTCGAACGGTGAGAAATCTAGATTCCCTCGCCACCTTATAAACATCAGCCTTGGTCAAAATTCTAGCTTCGGAAGTTAGCTCCTTAAGCAGGTCATTCATCCCAGTCACCTCCTCGTCAGATATGGTGCATTTCCTGTCCAAAAACCGATATTCGATCATCATATCTCTAATTTGTCCGCAGATTATACCAACTCGGAACTATTTTTGTAGTAAAATGGCCTTGTTTGGGGTCGTGGCGCAGTGGTTAGCGCGTCTCCCTGTCAAGGAGAAGGCCGCGGGTTCGAGTCCCGTCGACCCCGCAAATTCTACTCTTCTTGCACTGAACAATACACATTTACTTCCTGATATACTGATGTAAAAGAATGAGTACGGAAAATTTACACGAACCGACCATTGATGTAAAAATGGGAATTATTGAATATGCTGGTCATCCAAAATGTTTTGGAGCTAGGCAAGCCTGGAGAGGAAAACCATTTAATATATTCTAGGGGACCATGGACGTCCATGTGGAATGGTAATAAGGTTGAAGTTGAGTCGATTTGGGCTTATCGTGATCCCTCTGGGAAACCAAGGTTACTGCTTCCTGACGTAACGGCTATCGTCGAAGAGGAGATGGCTGAAGCATATAGAAACGCTGGTCGACAAGATATTGCCAATGACATGATAAAAAATATTAAGAGAATGAGAAGGGGGATGAGAATTCAACGAGCCCTAGCTTGGTTGGGAATAAGATAAATATTGTTCGTCTATTGGCCAATTTCAGGTGGAGAAACATCAACAAAATGAGTAGATTTAACCCAATTAAAACATTTAATTAAATCTCTAATAGAGATTAAAACCGGTTCAAAAGAAAAACCATTGGTCCTGCAGACTACTTTTTTTCTTCCAACTCACTTGCTGCTAAAATATATTCCTTAACATTTGGAGGAAAGTCGATAGCTTTTACTTCTTTAATAGTTGCCCACTTGCAATCAATCGTATCTTCTAGAGGCATAGGCTCTCCCGATTTATAGTGACACCTAAAAACAATTGCGACAACATGCTGACCATTTTCCTTTACATAACGATTGTTTGTAACTAATTCCATATCATCAACAATCTCCACACCAGTTTCTTCTAAAATCTCTCGTTGGGCTGTTTGCTGTAAAACATTAAATACATCCTCATTACCGTTATCAACTTTGCCTCCTGGAATTGTCCACCGTCCAGGCATGTGCTCTTCTTGGAAAGAACGCTGTGAAATGAGAACCTTATTAGCCTTAAAAACCACACCATTAACCAAGATTTGAAATGAATTTTTTTGCTTGTTATCTTGCACGACTAAAATTTTATCATTAAAATAGACTAAACTTAAGTTACGCTTAACATAGTATATGAGCCTAGAAGAAGAAATCGAGAAAACTTATTTGGTTGCCCACATCCCAATCGATCTAAAAGGCGCAAAATCCAAAAAGATCGTTGATGTCTATATTCCAGGAAATTTGTCCAAACCAAGCCTAAGGTTAAGGCAGTCAGGGGACGTTTTTACACTAACCAAAAAGGTCAAGATTGATCCGCATGACGCCTCGACTCATACCGAACACACCATTCCGCTTACCTCAGAGGAATTCGTCGAGCTGAGAAAAAATGGTAAAGAGATAGAAAAAACCCGCTATTATTTTGATTTCCAGGATCAACCTTGTAAATTAGACGTCTTTGAAGGGAAACTTGCGGGGCTTGTAATTGCCGACTTTGAGTTTCGCTCTCCTGAAACATACCAAAAGTTCATTCAACCAGACTTTTGCTTAATAGATATCACTCAAGAAGATTTTATTGCTGGCAAAAATTTAGCTGGGAAAAGTGTTGCTGAACTCAAAATTGATCTCGATCGACTAAATTACACTCTCATCATCTGATAGATTTATTTAATGGTACACTAAAAATTGTGAATGATGAGGTGGGTGGAATATACTTAAAATCGACCCTGAACTCCATGCAATAACTGGAGTAAACAATCTTAGAGATTTGCGGGCCGTAGTTTCGTTGTATGCTCAACTAGCATAGTTTGGGAAGACTAGTGCTAGTCTTTTAACTGAGGCCAAAACCGGTTCGAAGGAAAATCCATTACTCCCGCAGAGAGACTTATAGTGTATAATCCACTACATGGCAAATGAAAGAGCTAGGTTAATATTGCAGATGGCTCAGAAAGCCGCACAAAATCCCGAAGAGTTTCGGGGAGGGAGTAGAGACACAGTAGAATTGAGAGTTAGACGTCAACTTGATCTGAATGGGACAGGGATAGTTGAAATTTTAGAGGATTTCGCTGCTCAACATCCTGTCTGGAGAATTGAATTTCGTAGGACTCGCTTTGAAGGTGTTTTATTAATTACTGACGAACAAGATATAGATGGTGACCATGTTTATTTTGGTTTGAATGTTGAACCAAACGGGATCAGTGAAATATGGATAAATGGAAATCAATATTACCGTGACGGAGCCAATTGGAAAGGAGCAGATACAGATATTAGTCTGGACCAGCAGATAGCTGTTTCTCTGGCTTCCAATTCTGTAATATGGAGATCCTCGTACGACATTCATAGGCCTATTAGCGGGGGATTTACAAGCAGCAATGGATATTAATAAAATCGTAAGTACTTCTGTAGCTAAATTGAATTGATTGTTGCCACAAAGCCCGGAAAAGCCTGCATTAGGTGTTTAATTGAAAAGAATACCTCGCCTATTGAGGCTAGTGGCGGTTCGAAGGAAAAACCATTACTCCCGCAGAGTTAAGCAGAACAAAAACGAGAAGGCCATTCAGTCTTAGAGCCCGAATTTATTCTTGTTTTAAATAAGTTGCAACCGGCCTGAAAACACCGTCTCCTCCGCTATTAGTTGTTACAGAATATCCGTTCTTAGGAGCAAATCGGGTCATTACAATATTTCCTTCTGGGTTAGGTTGACCCTTAAGTAACTGAAAATGTGTTCCCATGTCCGTCTCTCCTTGCATTAGATCTAATTTAAATTCGTTTATGTCAACTACGACAGCTTCGAAGGGTACATGCGTCAATTTTTTCTGAACAATAACAGCATATGGATCCTGTTCGGCAAGCTCAATAAAATGTTTTAGTTTATCGTTAGTCACAACTTCTCCTGGCCATACGCCATGACCTTCTTCACCGTTTGAAAGCTTAAAATAAAGACCATCTCTGTGTTCTGTCATTAATTTGTCTAGCTTTATTGCTTCATCGTCCCACCAAATATACTCACTAGACAAAAAAGTAGTTGGGGGAAATGCGCCAGCATAGTGTTTCCACTCTTCCGCTTTGATTCCTGCTTTACTAGAAAGGTCAGGTGAGGTAATCACTGCCATAGCGGCTTTATTGGTTAAAAGCTCGGCTGTGAGTGAGCCAATTAGTTTTCCGGTCGTAGCCAATTTACATAGCCCCCCGATTGCCTCCGGAGTCTGCGTCTCCATGTCTTCAGGTAAAAGGTTTCTATAGGCCGAACTAACTTTGTCCACTAAGTCTGCATTGTTAAGTTGTTCGATACACACCAGTTCAAAAGTAGCTTTAGATCCTACCTTTTTTAGATATGCATCTGCAATCTGTTTAAACCTTAATTCTCTAGGCCAATATCCGCCCTTGTCCCGTGTACCATAAATTTCTGCAGCAGTTCCTAACCAAGCTAGTACAGGGCTGGTGTTTCCCTGGTCGTTCGCACTTGCTTGCAAGAGCATGGTTTTGACTATTAACTCAACAACGGAATCTTCGGGAACATGATTTACATCAACTTCCAAGTTACCACTTAGCTTTTTCATCAATGTTCGATGAAACAAAGAAAGGTCATGTAGATCCGCTGGAGCGTCTAAACAGGCTGCATTCACCTCCAATGCCCCACCGTTAATAATATCTGTTCTGCCAACCTCATATGGATACACGCTGATTCCTTTTTCGGCCTCGAGTTTCAAGGTCCCCTTATACAGGTCAAAGTGTTTGCCTCCCAGCATATTTTTTTTAATACCCATAGCCAGATCATCGCTAGATTGGGCTAGGTAATTGGCAATTTTTTGTAAGCCTAGCCTGCTTGTTTGAGCAATGCCGACAAAAGTTTTTTTTGCACTCTCCGACCAGACTCTGGGAGTTATGACTATTCCTAAATGAGACAGCATCAGTGGCGAATCGACAGATTGGACAATTTCCGCTGTCAGATCTATCAATTTCTGAGGCTGTTGAAATATCTGTTCGTTAAATATTTTAGCCTTATCCAAGCTTTCATATATAAATTGATTGTCAATTTCTACAGACATGAGTAAATCTCCTTGAAATATTTAACTAACAACTTTTGAGCCCAAACCATGTCCTTTACAGAACCTATTTGATTAATGGCTTTAGGATTTTTTATCGGTAAACCGACAAAGCAACACTTAACCCCTCCAAACATTGCATGGAAACCATTCATGTCTGAATTGGCTTCTTCCCACACTTCAAGCTGGTAGGGGATTTTGTTTTCTTCAGCTAAACTAACCAGTTCATTAATTATTGATTTGTCACCGAACACTTTGTCTTTTATGCAAATGCTCGGCCCTTTCCCGGCTGTTAATTTGGTACCGTTTGGACTTTCAATATCGTAAGTTGTATCTAGAACAATTGCTTTTTCAGGTTTTACTGAATATATGGCTGGTCCAACGCCTTGAAACCCAACTTCTTCCAAACTTGTAAATATCACCGTTCCCTCTTTAATTTCTTTCAATACTTCAATCGCAACCGACACTCCCATTGAGTTATCTAAATAAGGGGCTTGAACGATATTATTATTTGTTATGAAATTACTTGAATAGCATACGAAATCGCCAATGGTATATTTTTTGGGATCTTTTACAGTAACCTTTAAGATATTTATGCCTTCCCCCGCATTAACCAGTAACCCTAGGTCAGTCTTTCCTGACTTATCACTGCATAATACTTTTGATATTGGACCCTTAGTGAACACTTCCAGCTTGTGAGTTCCAACCACCTTAAGGTTGTCTTTCTCTACTGAGACAACTATAAAGCCTTCCTTATCCATATGAGCTATTAAAGCTAACTTCTCCGGATGATGGCCTTTTTTACAAATTAAGTTATTTTTGGCATCGCTAGAAAAACTTATCTGGCTATCTTTAAGTTTATCCTTTAAATAACCGACAACAACCGCCTCGTTACCAGAGACGGAAGGTAGGTAGGTCAAACTTTTTAGATTAGTGACTAAATTTTTATTTTTGGTCATAAAAATCGCCCCTCTTAACCCCGAGTTAAACTCAGGATCAAAAGGGGCGATTCAGGACTAATCGCGGTACCACCCTTGTCTGTTTTCCTAACAAAAATTCCCGCCTTCTGCGGGAACAACTGAAATTGTTAGTAAAACCTCATTTCAGCGCTCCGTTGCCGACACGCCTTGTCGTATTTGTACGGTTGACTTCCGTCGTAGTAATGCAATTTCTTGCTTTCTCCTACGCAGCTTGTCTACTGCGGTAGACTCGAACGCTTTTATAAATTGTTAACAACATCATATCACAAGTACACTCTAA
>OBEQ011180043.1_pt1 | contig 17445 bp, 24 predicted proteins | sample 1670901 | NCBI WGS metagenome assembly OBEQ01 (sample SAMEA104232315, study PRJEB22302) | groundwater metagenome | biome: forest; feature: aquifer; material: groundwater | place: USA | collected 2011-08-07 | depth 5.4 m
AAAAAGGTCTGTGCCAAAGAAATCTTTGGCTCGAACCTCCTCCTTGGCGAAAAATCAGTGCGCGCCAGCGCGCCAAAAATTCTGAATTCGTTTGAAAAAATGGGGGGAAATCAGTGGGACGCGCTTCGCGCGTCCCACCTTCTGGCTTTGAAAAAGCCGTTGAGTTCTGTTTTGGTGCTCTCGGCTGGAATCGAACCAGCATCTCCAGCTTCGCAGGCCAGTGTCCTATCCATTGAACGACGAGAGCGTGGGTGAAGTGTAAAACGAAAAATGAAAAATGTAAAACATTACACCTTTTCTTGGGGCGCTTTATTTTGATTTTTGATATTTAATTTTTACATTCGGCTTCTCCTCAGAAGCCGAGATACTCCATTATTTGTTTTGCCAGAGGCTCCGCGTGTTCCTCCTCGCGGACATGTCTTTTGATATGGCTACGAACGTCAGTCGCGCTCACGTCAAAAATCGGAATGGTGATGTAGGGAAGAGCTTTCTTTTTTGATTTCATGATGAGTTTGTTTTCCCCGTACCGGTCTTCCACCCAGAAAGATTCAATACTTGAATAGTGGTAGCGCAAGTTTCCTTCCTGAACGCCGCGTTCGTCGAGTTTTATTTCGAGAAGCTCGGGTCTCCGTTTCGAGTACATCATGAGGATACAGAAAGCCAGTATGATGAAAACCGCAAAAAGAACATTATTAAAAAGAATCGCCGTGACGGCAAAAGACACTGTGATGATACCAACCGCCCAGTACCAATCAGAGCTTTTTTCTCGGTAGACGTATTCGTACGCTTGCCAGGTGAGAGGTTCTCGTGATGAGGAAGCCATGAGTATAGTTTACAGCACAATCAATTTCTTTTCCACGCGTTTTGTGAGATTTGTGACCCCTTTTGTTCCAATAACAAGACTGTCTTCAATGCGCACGCCGCCCCAGCCCTCTATATACACACCGGGTTCGCAGGTGATAACCTCTCCCGTTTCCAAAAGCGAGGCATTGGATGAGCTTATATTTGGCAGTTCGTGAATTTCTAAACCGATGCCGTGTCCGGCGCTGTGGGCGAAATATTTTTCAAGGTCATGTTTTTTGAGAATTGCGCGGCAGGCACTGTCCACAGCCCGCGCCGGTACTCCGGCGCGGGCTACTCTGCACCCTTTCTCCTGTGCTTCTCTGACGGCTTCATACATTTTCTTTAGCTTCGGTGAAATCCTTCCAATAGCTACAGTGCGCGTCATGTCCGAAACATAACCCCTGTATGTCGCACCGAAATCAATTACCACCAGCTCGCCTCGTGCGAGTTTTTTGTCGGTCGGCGTCGCGTGGGGTAGGGCGGAGTTTTTTCCCGAAGCGACAATCGGGTCGAACGAAAGGCTGTCCGCTCCGCAGTCAAAAAGTAAGTCCGTGAGTTTTCGTGCGAGTTGTTTTTCCGTTATGCCGTATTTAATGTGCGGCAGAAATTTTTTAAAAGCGGAGCAGGAAATGTCGGCCGCTTTTTTAAGTAGCCTGATTTCCTCCGCCGTTTTAACTTGGCGAAGCTCTTTTAATAGTCCGTCCGCGTTTACGATTTTGGCGCGCGAGATTTTCTTTTTCAATTTTTCCACCGTGGAAAAATGTGTCACCGAGCCATCTATCACAACAGATTTCTTCCCCGTTTTCGGTAGGATTTTTTTGATAAGTTCGCTCGGGCGTGTTTTTGCGATGTCAATAACCGCGCACCCTTTCGTCTCTTTCTTCGCCGCCGCGAGGTACCGCCCGTCGGTCAGAAGATAAGCTTTGTGTTTCGTCACCAGCAAATGTGAGTCTGAACCGGTAAAGCCCGACAAGTAGCGTATGCCCGGCTGGCCCGAGTCCTCATGATTTGGCAGCCAAAAAACATTCGCATGTTTTTCGACCAGAATTTTTCTAATTTTCGACAGCACTCCCTTTTCCATGTTCACGTCGGATGCTCTTTACTTGGGTAAAGAGCATCCGACAATGTTAAAAAATTATTTCATCTTTCTTCTGCCACGCTGGGTCTACGATGCAGAGAAACTTCAGGTCTGCGACCCCGGAGTTTCTGATAAGTTGTTTTGTGTTGGGCGGAATATATATCATGTCTCCCGCGCGAACCTTTGCCGATTCGCCGTCAATACGCATGACACCCTCTCCCTCCAAAATGTAATACACCTCGGTAGTTTTAAGCGCGTGCGGTGTCGAACTCTCTTTCGGTTTTACAATCGCATGAGCCAGACTGTATCCGCATTTCACCTCCATCTTGTCGGGATGTAAAAGCTCGCGGAGAACGGTTTTGTCTCCGGCGATAAATTCTGCGCAGTTTTCTAACTTTTTTATTAACACAGGTTTTTTAAAAATTCACCCCGAGTGGGCTACCGAGGCCGGTAACGTAGTCGTAGTGCTTGCGCGCGTCGCAGTAATAAGAGCAGTTACCATTCGAACCGCTCATGATGTCGCGGAAGAAGTTCGCGTGCGAGACACCCGCTTTGTCCGCATACAGTTTTTCACTGAAAGCCGAATGTCCGAGCGCGTGAATAGCCGCCCACTGGGGCGCGCCGGCCGAAGTGCCGCCGAGCACGTACCACTTTCCGTTTTTGTAGACCGACACGCCCGACTGCGGGTCGGCGTTGTACGAGACGTCGGGAATGGCGCGCATGCCTTTTGATTTTGGAATGGAGTACGTCTTTTGATAGGTGGGCGCTTCTTCATATGCGCTCACGCCCCCGCCGCTTCCATCCCACGCCGACTCGCGAGAGAGTGTGCCGCCACTCTTGAACGAAAGGAGTGTGCCGCCGACCGCGACGACATTCGGCGAAGCCGCCGGCCACGACGCGCCTGCGCCGTTATCCCCGGAGGAAGCGAAAAATGCCGCGCCGGCCTTGCTTACGAAGTGCGCATCTAAACTTTTTTCTTCGGGGAACTCGCCACCGCCCCAGCTCATGGAAACCGCCACCACATCGGCGCGCTTCGCGGCGTAGTCCACCGCTTTCAGAAGGTTGTCGCCGGAGGGAGTCGTCGCTTCAACGAGAAGAATTTTCGCGTTTGGAGCAATAGCGTGCGCCCACTCGACATCAAGCGCGGTTTCAAGCGCCCATCCCGAATCGGGCTTGATGCTTTTCGACATCGCGTGTTTTTCAAAACAGCCGTTCTTGGTGGTGCAGTCGGGAAGTCCGAACGTTTTGCTGAACACGCTGAGGTCTTTTTCAATCGTCGGCGCGTCGTACGAGTCAACGATTGCAATTGTCCCGCGCCCGCCGCTTTTCGGCAGGTGATACACCGCTTTTACTCGTTCTGGCGAGAGTCCTTGCGGTACGACATCCGTTTTGAAAATGTGAATCGGCGGCCGCCCTTGGAAATCCGAAAAGTGGTAGGCCGCAAAAGCGGTATTTGCCGATAAAAAGAACGCGAGCGCAATTACCGAACACCGTTCCAAACTCAATCGCTTCATAAGCAGACAGTATAGCACGTCAACATAACGAAACGGACTCCATTTCGCTTCTCTTTACTTGGGTAAAGCGAAGCGGCGCGGACTAAATTATTTCTGCCAATTCGGAAAGGGAGTGAATCATGAACGTGGGATTTCCCGTTTTTTCATTCGGCAGTTCGTTTTCAAATTTCCCTTTTTGTAGCCAGACGGTTGGGTGGCCGCGCAGGTTTCCGTACTTGATGCCGCGAACGGTTCGGTCGTCGACAATAAGGATTTCCTCGCGCGGCAGATTTAGTTTCCGAACAGTTTCGTCAAAACTTTTGTCCTTGTCGGTGTCGGTTACGGCCACCATTTCAAAATACTTCCGGAGCGGCGACGTTTCAATTTGTTTTGCCCGATCTTTCACGTCGGCGTTTGAGTGAACGCTCGTGAGCGACACGACCGCAAGCCGGTATCCGTGTTTTTCGCACAGCTTCAAAATCGTCTCTGCTTCCGGAAACTCCTTTTTACTTTCCGAATCGTAGAGCGTCCTGCCCCAGTCAAAGATGATGGCTTTAGGAGAGATTTTCACGAAAGACGACTTCAATTTTTCTTTTTGGACAAACAGCTTCACTATTTATCGGGGTAGCACTGCTTGCAGTATTTGTAATTTTGGGAATCGGGAGCGCCGACGTACGAACAGCTCTGGACTGAAGCGAAACTGGAACAATAGTCCTGGGGAGTTTTTTGGTAATCTGAAGAGGGGTATCCTCCTGACGGGGTTTGTGATTGCTGTTGACTGGTTGTAGGAGGAGCAGGCGGAGGAGTTTGTGGGGAGGCCTCCGAGGTATTCTGCGTTGGCGGCGGAGATTGTGAAGACTTCTGGCAAGTTTTCCCGTCCCAAGTGCCTCCATACTTCGCGCACTCCGCGCCGGGGTCTTGGCCTTTATATTGAAAATCAACGCCGGTATCAGTACTCGCGTCGCCAGACGAGGGCGCACCCTGACATTTATCCGGATTTTTCGTGCAGTACGCGGTGCATTCTTCCTGACTTTTACAACCGCCCGGTCCGCCATAGTTCGCTGGCGCTTGGTTTTCTTGGTAGCGCTGTTTATATTGTTGTTGAGACTGCTTTTGATTATCGCCTCTTTCTGAAGTCGGACGCGGTGTTGTTCTGCCCCCGCCTCCCGACTGCCCCTTGCAGACACCCGTATATTGCACTCCCCCGCCGGCTTCTTCGGCATAGCACGCACTTACCCACGTATTGTTATCGTTGCCGCACACAGGGTCCGCAATGTCCGAGCACGGTTTGTCGGGCTGGCCGTTTCTTATACAAACCCCAGCGTGGAGAATTTGCACGTCTGTTTGTTTCGCGTGACACTCGTTAAAATAAGTTGTCTCCATTCCGGGTCGGGAATGTTTGCCGTTGATTCCGCAAACATATTCGGCGTGCGCGCCTTTAGGAACGCAGGCAGTGAATCCTGATTTTGAGTCATCGGAGTTTCCGCCTTGTCCTTGTCCGTCGGGTCTGTCCTGCCTACCGCCTCCCTGACTGAAGTTTTGACACTCTTCCTGATGACTCTGGCAGTACGCGGTGCACTCTTCTCTGCTCTTGCACCCGCCCGGACCGCTAAAGCCGGCGCCACTCGGTCCGCCGCCGAAGTCTTGCATCATTTTCTGGCACGCCGCGTCTTCTTGGTTGGCTGTGCAGTACGCGGTGCACTCTTCTCTGCTCTTGCACCCGCCCGGACCGCTGAAGCCGGCGCCACCGCCCTCTCCGCCGAGTTCATTCTCCAGTCCGTGTTCCTTTGCCCAGCCCATGCACTCGTCCTGATGTTCCTCGCAATACGTCTGGCACTGTTCTTTGCTGTGGCAGCCGCCCGGCCCCTTTCCGCCGGTTTTTTTTATCATTTCCGCGTCTTGCGGCGAGAGCATACCGGCTTCCAAACCAAACGCCGTGCACTCGTCCATGTGACTTTCGTCACCGCAATAAGCTTCGCACTGTTCTTTAGTCGAGCACTTGCCGGGCGTTTTTCCTTCTTTAATGAGCGGCATCATTTTTTTCGCCTGCGTCAGTTCATCGCCGGAAAGGAAACCGGCTTTTTCGGCAAAGGCGATGCACTCCTCGGCATTATCCGGCCCGCTACAATAGGCCTCGCACGATTCTCTGGAGGAACATTTGCCCGGAGTTTCGCCGCTTTTGTGGAGTTCGGAAAATTTTCGGTACTGCTCGATTTCTTTCGCGTCCAAAAAGCCTGACTTTTCGCCGAACGCGAGGCATTCGTCCGAGTGGGCCACGTCGTTGCAATAGGTTTCGCAGGACCTTTGGTTGTTACAGCCGCCGGGGAGTGTAGCCCCCGCTTTGATGGCGGTTTTGAGCTTGCCGATTTTACCGAGTTCCCCTTCGGAAAGCAGACTATGTTTTTCGGCGAAAGAGAAGCATTCATCCAAGCGGCTCAAGTCACTGCAATAACTTTCGCATGATTTTTGAGAAGTACAACCGCCGGGGCCGCTCGTGACATCCGCCAGCTTTTCGCGCTGTGCCGCTTCTTCGTTGGTGATTATTTTGTTTTTCTTGGCGAATTCAACACATGCTTGCGCGTGCGCCGCGTCGTCGCAATAGGAGACGCACTCCACCTCGCTCGAGCAACTTCCGAGTTCGGTCACCGGAAATTGCACGCCCTTGAGCAGTTCGCTTTTCGGTTCGGGTTTGGTCGGGCTTGTTGTCGGCGCGGCGGCTTCACTCGGCGCACTCGCGGGTGTCGCTACCGGCGGCGGCAACACGCGCGTTCCGACTGACAACCCGTTTTTTGGCGGGAGTAAGTCAAAGTCAATAGCGTTGTCATTGCAGTCGGTCACGGTCGCCCCCATCTTGGGAGTGAAATCGCCCGGATCGCCGAAGACGACGTTGGTGCTTTTGAAAGTTGGCGGGCAACCACCCAACCCCCCGCCGTAGGACGATTTTCCGGCTGGGTAGATTACAAACTCTTTGATACCGGCTGATGCCCTAATACTCAAGTTGAAGAATCCGCTGATTTTGTCTTTTTCCAAACTGATAGAGGCGGAACCTTGCGAAAGCGCATTCGCGTTGGTAATGAAACCCGCGATTACAACGCCGACCGCAATGACCGCCACTGCCGAAAACTTTTCGTTGAAAAACATTCTCATATCTATTTTGAAAGAGGGTTTTTGTATTTGAAAGGGTTGGCCCGTTCAGCCGGATTGATTTCGGGAATTTTTTTCTCAATAGGGTTGTTTTGAATGGTCACTTGCGGTACTGCCAAGCCGGCGTGGGCAGGTGCGGGTGCTTTTTTCTGCCCGCGCCAAAAGTAAATACCAGCCAGAAGCGCGATAACGACCACCACGACAGCGACCCAAATGTTTTTCTTAGGCTCTTCCATACCCTACCTTGAATTACGAAACTCGCGCTCCGAGAAGTTCCTCCCGCTTGCCTGGGGTCCGGACAAGGCGCGCGGGAGGAACTTCTCTCCTCGGAAAGCGAGTTTCGTAATTCACAGTACCCTAATATTGTATCACGATTCCCAAGTCAACAAGTGTCCTGCTCTAGTCAAAAATAACCGTCTTAACGGGCATGAAGTTTTTTGTAGCCGAACTTTTTCAATTTCTCTCCGATGTCCGAGTAGTCTTTGCCGCAGAGCATGCCGCCGGCGATGAACTCTTCCTGAGTGATTTCAACCAGACACCAGCCTGGAGCTTTAAACGCCACTTTCTTTTCATGAGAGTCAAATTCGACATCCACCACTACCAGACCTTCCAAGCCTCCCCGAAAAACATCTATCTCGTAGTTCACGTTCGATTCTTCGTAGTAGTAGCGGATTTTTTCGACTCTTTTTCCGGCCAGCCTGCTTAGTTCCGCGTATTCTTCTTTCGTAAGCGGAATAGTCGTTTCAAGTTGATGCGAAGCGTCACCCTCTTTAATCGGCTGTTTTTTGGTGATTTCCAGCCGCTCTCCGATTTTTCTGATTCGGAGCGTGGGGTGTGCGGACGAGGCGGGAATATAAATATCGAGCATCTCTTTAGAACGGGCGTTTTTGAGTCCGTTCGGCAGCTCTTTTGCCAGATAGGTTAGTTCAAGTTCTTCCATACCTCTATTATTATAATATATTATTATAATACCGACTCACTAATCCATTTTAAAAATTCTTCGTTGCCGTCAATTTTATTGAAAGCGATAATTGGACATTTATCACTGTGTAATTTTCTAACCTCTTGGATAATAGCTTGCTTGTGTTTGGTTGTAGAAAAAGCTCCAATATTCCAGTATTTCTTTTCTACGACTTTACCGCTCCACCAATAGTGGCAGTTACCGTTATATATCATAGTTCCAGCGACGAGCTTCTTCTCTACAAGAGTTTTTGAAATTTTATTAGCCTCTTTTTCAGAAGTTGCGCTTATTCTAACTCTGCAGTACATAAAGTTTATTATTTGTTTGTCCATTTCGTGCTGTTCGCCACAGTGCGGAGGGGGCGAGATTCGAACTCGCGGTACCCTTTCGGATACTCCAGTTTTCAAGACTGGTGCATTAAAACCGCTCTGCCACCCCTCCGCGCTACGGCGGATGAAATTTAATGCCATGATAGCAAAAATACGTAGCCAAGTAAATAAAAAATGGTGTGTTGACAACATGCGTACAAGGTATATACTTACATTATGAATCAAACATTGTCCGCAGTTATCAACGTTCGTGTAGACAGAAAGACCAAAAAAGAAGCTCAGAAAGTTCTTGAGGAGCTCGGTTTGGACCTTTCGACGGGTATTAAAACGTTTCTTCGAAACGTCGTTCTTACCCAGTCTCTTCCTCTAGACCTTCGAACTAAAAACGGTTTTACATTAAGGAAAGAATTGGAAATGATAAGGGAAGTGGAGTACGCAAAAAAGACAGGGAAACGATACAAAAGTGTTGACGAAGCCATGGATGCGATTTGAACGATACCATGTACAAGGTTGTTCTTGCAAAACGCTATAAAAAAGGCATAAAAAGGCTGAGAAAATCAGGGTCGTTCAGAGAGGGTAATCTTCGAAGCATTCTGTATTTGTTAGCTAAAGGGAAACCACTACCACAGAAATATTATGACCATCAGCTGTCAGGGGTTCTTAAAAATTTAAGAGAGTGCCACCTTGAGCAGAATTTACTTTTAATATACGAACTTTCACCAGAGTCGCTCACGCTTTTCTTGGTTAATATCGGAAGCCATTCGGAACTTTTTAAATAAATATGCGCTATTTAGGAATTGATTACGGCTCAAAACGGGTGGGGGTGGCGGTTTCGGACGAAGCGGGGGAGTTTGCCCTGCCTCTTGTTGTTTTGCCGAACGACAAAAAACTTCTGCCAGAGGTTAAAAAAATAATCTCGGAGAAAAAAATCGGAGCGGTCGTGTTAGGCGAGTCGACGAATTTCAAAGGCGAGGATAATGTAATTATGGAAGGCGTGAGAAAATTCAGGTCGGCACTGGAGCGAGAAACCGGTTTGTCTGTTTTTCTTGAGCCGGAGTTTTTGACCTCCGCCGAAGCTAACCGAGTGAATACCTGGGAGCCGGAAAAAAGCCGGAAGTCAGGCGAGCGGCTTCGGCAACCTAAAGTTAAAAATGCTATGCTCGATGCTTCGGCCGCAGCTCTTATTTTAAAAAGTTACTTGGATAAACAAACAAAGTTATGATTTCATTTGATGATTTTAAAAAGGTGGAGATCACAGTTGGGAAAATTCTTTCCGCCGAGAAAATTCCCGATACGGATAAGCTGTTGAAGCTCTCCGTGGATTTTGGGCTAAAACTCGCCCCGACTGTCGCAGTCGGGGCGAGTTCGCCCGAACATTCTGCTCCGCAGAATGTTTTAGGGAGTGAAAGAGATGTCCGCCAGATTATTTCGGGTATCGCGCTATCTTTTCCGGACCCGAGTAGTTTAGTGGGGAAGCGGTGTATGTTCGTGACGAATCTGGAGCCGCGTGTTATTAGGGGTTATGAATCAAATGGCATGCTCTTCGCTGTTTCAAGCGAAGACGGGAAGTTTTCCTTATTGGAGCCGAACGTTGAGATTCCGGAAGGCACTAAAGCGAAATAAAAGAATCAATCAGCCCTCTGGCTGCTCTTTACCCAAGTAAAGAGCAGCCAGAGACCACAATGTACTTTTATGCAACATCTTGCCACGTACTTAGATCCAAAATTTCTTGTTCAAACTCTCGGTACGCTCGGCGTGATTGCCATTATTTTCGCCGAGTCCGGATTGTTTTTCGGATTTTTCCTGCCCGGCGATTCGCTGCTTTTCACGGCTGGGCTTCTCGCTTCGCAGGGGTATTTAAGTTTCCTGCCGCTTCTTATCGGTTCAGTTATCGCGGCCATAGCGGGGGACTCGGTGGGTTACGCTTTCGGCCGTCACGTCGGACCAAAACTTTTCGCACGCGAGGATTCAAGATTTTTCAAAAAGGCCTATCTCGAACGCACCCGAATTTTTTACGAAAAACATGGTAAAAAAACCATAATTTTGGCGCGTTTTGTGCCGATTGTTCGTACCTTTGCTCCTATTTTGGCGGGTGTTGGCGGGATGCGCTATCGAACGTTTGTTGCCTATAACGTGCTTGGCGGTATTGGTTGGACGGTCGGTCTGCTTTTCCTCGGCTACGTTCTCGGCAAAACCGTTCCCGATATCGACCATTATCTTCTGCCCATCATTTTCCTCATCATTATTCTTTCCACGACTCCCAATGTTGTTGATTTTCTCCGGTCACGGCGCGCTCCGCGCTCGTAACTTTATTCCCCGAATACTCCGTCAGCTTGCTGCGGAGTAGCAGGGGAATAAGGGAAAGGGGTCGGGGAAACGGGAGTTTCCCCGTGGCGGAGAGCAGCGAATCCGCCACAGGCGGATGAGCGCTGAGGAACCGAGGGGTTCTCAGAAAATTCGTTCGCCTATACCGCTGTCAGCGAGCTTGGGGGATAGGACGAACGAATTTTATTCCGTATCGGCTTGGGCCGTAGTATAATTAGTGTTGCGCCTCGGGTCGCGTTTTTATGGACGGTACGCGACACGATTTCGCTAAATCGCATGACAAAAAGCTTCTCTGATTTTTTTCCGTTACCGAAATTTTTGGAAATGAGGCCCATGGGTCTTGCATTGACCGAACGCTACGTCCACGCCGTTGAATTTGTAAACAAGGGCCAACGGCTCGAGCTGGGTCGTTTTGGGGTGCGGCGGATGCCTGCCGGAGCGATACAAGAAGGGTACGTCAACGACAAAGCGGCCGTGACCGAAACTCTCCGCTCCCTCCAGAAAGAGCTTGGCATGGAATTTGTGAGTACGACGCTCCCGGAAGAAAAAGCCTATCTCTTTAAAACGGAAGTGCCGAAAGCCGCTGCCGAGAATCTTCGGGAGGCCATTGAACTTCGGCTTGAAGAGAATGTGCCGCTAGCCGCGACCGAGGCGATTTTTGATTACGTTGTCATTCCCGGCTCAAGTAACAAAGACCACATTGACGTCAGTGTGTCCACCCTGCCTTTCAAGGTGGTCGCCACCTATCTCGAAGTTATCAAGGCGGCGGGACTCAAGCCTGTTTCTTTCGGTGTCGAGGCGGCCACTCTAAGCCGCGCTCTTATACCCCGCGGCGATCTCCGAACCTTTATGATAGTTTCCATCGGCGAAACCCGCACCGCGCTCTCGGTGGTAAGCCAGGGCGTTGTGCAGTTCAGTCTCACTATTCCGTTCGGCGGCGACGCGCTCACCGAGGCTCTCGAAAAACATTTTGCCGTTGGCAGTGAAGAAGCTAAAAAAATTAAGGAAGAAAAGGGCTTCGTGAAAAGCCGTGAAAACATGGAACTATTTTTTTCCTTGATGAATACCGTTTCCGCCATCAGAGACGAAATCAACAAGCTTTTCATATACTGGCAGACTCATCGCAACCCTCCCGGGAGCGGCAGGAGCATTGAAAAGATTATTTTATGCGGACGGGACGCCAATCTCGCCGGTTTTGACGAATACCTTTCGCTGACGATGAAAGTTCCCGTTGAAATCGGCAACGTCTGGCGAAACGCTTTTTCTTACGAAGAATTTATCCCCCCAATTCCGTTTTTGGATTCTTTTGATTACGCTACCGCTATTGGACTGGCGTTGCCGGAATAAATCATACCAATATTACTAATGGATACGAATCTACGAATACCTACTAATGTTACAATCGGGCGTCTTATTCGTAGTTATTAGTATATTGGTATAATTCGTAGATTAGTATATTCATTTGTATGTTTAATCTTTTACCACAACAAGACCGGCGTGAATTGCTAAACGACTACCGACTCCGGTTCGCGGTGGCGGCCATGCTTCTCTTCGGTTCGCTCGGCATTATCGCCCTCGTCGCTCTAGCCCCTTCTTTTCTTGTCTCTTATCAAAAGGAAGTTTTGACCCAAAAAAACGTCTTATCGCTTCAGGCAGATATCGACGCGCGTTCGAAAGACCACTTTTCCGACATCCTGGCGTTTACCGCCCAAGAGGTCAAGGCGTTGGGTGCGGTCAGTCCCACCCTCTACACGTATGAGCTTGTCGAGGAAGTTATTCACAGTAAGACGGAGGAGATAAAAATTACCGGTATTCAGGTAACCGCCGATAAAGGCGGTCGGGACATCACGGTTACGGGGCAAGCGCGCGACCGTGATGCTCTGCTCTCTTTCGTCAGGATTCTGGAACAGCAGAAGGTGTTTGCCGGAGTGACCGTGCCGGTTTCCAATTTCGCCGCCGCGGCGGACATTAATTTCTCGGTTCTCATCAAGGCCAAATAACATGAGATTTTTCAACTTACAAACATCGGGCAAGACGAAGAAAATTTTCATGACGGTGTTGCTCGCCAGCCTGTTTATTATGGGCCTTTATTGCTATCTCTGGTTTGAAATTATTCAGAAGAATCAGGACGTCGCGGCGCTCCTGGGCGAGGTAGAAAAGTTGACTGTGGAGCGGGAAAGTCTTACTTCCACCAAAGAACAAATCGCGGAAACGGCCCCGTTGCGCGACAAGCTTGCCCGCTATTTTATTCCAAAAGACGGCGTGGTTTCTTTTTTGAACGGCATTCAGGCCTTAGGGGCGGAAAACCACCTTGGTTTCAAGGTCGGCTCGGTGGCTATCGAGGACGAAGCGAGCGCGCCCGATGTTTTTGAAAATGTGAAACTGAATCTTGAAATTGAAGGCGAGTGGTCTGATCTTTACCGCTTTGCCACCCTGGCGGAACTTCTACCCCTTCGGGTGTTTGCCGACCAGGTCGGTTTGGAAATTATACCCGAGGAAAAAAATTCTGATAGTTCGAAAAAGAAAGCACCGCCAACCGCTCCCAAGTGGCGGGGCCACCTGACTCTGCGTGTCCTGAAATTAAAAAATTAAAATAAAATTTTCTTTATTATAATGTTTAAAAAAATTATTTCCAGGTTAAGAACGGGGACTCAAGAACAGGAGTTTCAGGTTGAGCGGTCGCTTGAAGAGAAAGCTCTTTTCCACTGGAAGATTCTCATAGTGGTTTTTTTTGTCATCGCGCTTTTCGTACTCGCTACCAGTTTTGTCGTCTATCAGGATATCGGGCGGGGCGAATTTTCCCCTGTGACGAAAACCTCTCCTGCTGTCTCCGGTCAAGTTACTCTGGAGCGCCTCGAAAAATTGGTGAGCTATTTTGAAACCAAAAGCGTGACGTTTGACCAAGTCAGAAAAAACCGCGCGGTATCGGTTGACCCGTCGCGCTAAAGAAACTGACAACCCGCAACTTATAACCGACAACGGAAAACAGCCTTTCATTTTCTTCTTTTTTGTTGTAAGTTGTTGGTTATTGGTTGTAAGTTAAAATCGCGCCCTCGTAGTTTAATGGATAAAACCGCGGACTTCTAAGCCGCTAATGGGTGTTCGATTCACCCCGAGGGCACAGGTGAAAGTTTGGGCGCTTAGCTCAGTTGGTAGAGCAATCCGTTTACACCGGATAGGTCGCAGGTTCGAGTCCTGCAGCGCCCACAGCGAGTCCTCGAGCGAGGACGCTAGCCCCGATGATATCGGGGCGTGGAGGACTCGAAGCCCTGTTGAGTATTTTCTGGAGCGTCTGCGCGAACAGAAAATCCAACAGGGGTACTGAACATGTAGTGTTCGAGTCCTGCAGCGCCCACCGTTCAATTTTTTCCATGATTTCATCACGAATATTATTTGCCGCTCTATCCTCTGTCGCGGGGGTTGCGTGTTTTGTTCCTTACTTGCGAGATGTTTTTCTTAAGAAGACCACTCCACATATCTACTCTTGGTTTGTTTGGACTGTGTTACAGACAATCGGAGCCGCTGCCATGTTTAAAGGTGGAGCCGGTGGAGCAGGGGTTTTCTCGCTAACCATAGGTGCTGCGCTATGCGGCTTCGTATTTCTGTTTTCTTTTTGGTATGGAACGAAAAACATAACAGTATTCGACAGGGTCTGTCTTTTGGGAGCGTTAAGTGCCATAGTTCTCTGGCTGTTTCTCCACAACCCATTACTTTCCGTGATAGTGGTGACGCTCATTGACCTTGTGGCTTTTCTCCCAACCTTTCGGAAAGGATACGTTGAGCCCCGCAGCGAGACAGTTTCTACATATGCGCTTGCCGGAATTTCACAGGTGTTCGCGTTCGGCGCTCTTTCAGAGTTTAGTATGACCACTATGCTTTATTTAATGAGTTTGGTGGTTACTAATTTTGTTTTTGTTGTAATGATTTTCGTTCGAAGAAGTTAATATAAGTATACACATGCTCCGCCAAATCGAATGCGTTGTATCAGGTCGGGTTCAAGGTACGCTCTACCGTGATTTTGCGCGGCGCAAAGCGAGGGGTTTGGGTTTGGTTGGAGAAGTGGAAAATCTTCCCGACGGAACGGTCCGGGTTGTAGCTCAGGGAGGTGAAGCCGACCTGAGACTTTTCATAGGACATCTCAAACGGGGCAGTATTTTTTCCCGCGTTGATACGGTTGACGAAAAGTGGTCTGACGCGCCGCAAGCTTTTCCCGACTTTCAGATTGTTTACAAAAAACTTTCCGACCGACTATAAAAGTAAATCCGAAGCACGAAATCCTAAATCCTAAACAAATCACAAATTATAAACAGGACAACGTTTGTGATTTTATATTTTGAAAATTGTGATTTGTTTAGAATTTAGATATTAGAATTTAGAGTTTATGGTACCCAGCTGTATTGGAATAATCATGGACGGTAACCGCCGCTGGGCAAAAGCCAAAAATCTGCCCACGTTCGAAGGTCACCGCCGCGGTTACGAGAAGCTTAAAGAGGTTTTGCGGTGGGCGAAAGAGAGCGGAGTCCGGCATCTCATTGTCTACGCGCTCTCGACGGAGAACTGGAATCGCACACAAGAAGAAGTTTCGTATCTACTCGGGCTGATTCGTCTGGTGCTGACGGAGGACCTAGAGGTGGTTAAAAAGGAAGGAGGAAAAATCGTTTGTGTCGGAGAACGCGAACGGTTTCCCAGTGATATTCAAGAGATGATGAGAAGAGCCGAAACAGAAACAGCTACCCTTGAAGGTGTGACGCTTGTCTTGGCGCTTTCTTACGGCGGTCACGCTGAAATTGTTCAGGCGGTCAACAAGGCGGTTCAAGCGGGGGAGAGTGTTGACGAAAAAGGTTTTGCCGCGATGTTGTGGACAAAAGACGTTCCGGACCCCGATTTAATTATCCGTACCGGTGGGGAACTGCGGCTGTCCGGTTTCTTGCCATGGCAGAGCGTCTACAGCGAATTGTTTTTCACTAAAACTTTTTGGCCGGATTTCAGTGAAGTGGAGTTCAAATCCATTTTGGAGGAGTTTTCAAAGCGCGAGCGGCGGAACGGAAAGTAAAGGTCATAATGAAATTACAATATAATTAACGGCCGTTAATTATATTGTAATTTCATTTCGTCCAGATTACGGACTACTTGCGGAACGTGTGTTTGTGTTTTATGTTACATGGTATATGTTGCAAGTTTCCATTCTGTTTGAGGACCAGGACGTGGTGGTGATAAACAAACCGGCGGGTCTTGTGGTGCATGCCGATGGGAAAACAAACGAACCAACTTTAGTGGACTGGGTTCTGGAAAAATATCCGGAAACCAAAGGTGTGGGCGAGCCGTACAGGGTAGATTCAAGAAACAAGATTCAAGATTCAAGTAAAGAGGGTAAAAAAGCCCCCGATTCCGTTCATGAATCTTGTTTCATAAATCCTGAATCTACTATTGACCGGCCGGGCATTGTACACCGGCTTGACCGCGAGACGTCGGGGGTATTGGTAATTGCGAAAAATCAGAAAGCTTTCGAGTTTCTCAAAAAACAATTTCAGGAACGGGAAATGGAAAAAACCTACCGTGCATTTGTGTACGGCGAGCTTAAGAATGATGAGGGAATAATTGACCGGCCGATTGCCCGAAGTACGAGCGACTTCCGCAAGTGGACGGCCACGCGGGGGCGGCGGGGGAAGGAGCGGGAGGCAATCACGGAATACCGAGTTCTTAATCGGTACCAAGGACCGTCCTTGGGTACCAAGGACGGTCCTTGGTACTCCTTTCTTGAACTCTATCCACGCACCGGTCGTACCCACCAAATTCGCGTCCATCTCAAAGCTCTTAACCACCCCATCGTCTGCGACAAACTCTACGCTCCGAAGCACGACTGCGCTCTCGGCTTCAGCCGTCTTGCACTTCATGCGTTTTCCTTAAAATTTAAGCTCCCGAGTGGCAAAGTGCTGACTGTTGAAGCGCCATATCCCGAGGATTTCATTTACTCATTGCAGTTGTTCTAAAATCGTAAAGTGTAGTATCTTGGAAGAGGAGATGTTATGAACTATAAATACATAAAACCCACGATAGCGAAGCGCCAGTTTTGTGGTTTCAGGCGAAGTTCTCACGAGAGCACACTGCGGGCTATTGCCACCGCACTGAAGGCTGAAAAGGAAAATTGGAAGACTTTCGAAAAATAATAAGAATGTGCCGATGCCGGATAGCGATATCCGGTTTTTAATTTAGGAGATTTGCGTTTAGAAAATGTATGTGTTAGAGTGTCCACCACTATGGCGGTTTATAATTTCAAAATTTCTCCGATAGACGTGGAAGCTCGCCGCAAGCTTGACGTTCGCGCCGGTGACACTGTGCGTGTTTGGCAGAAAATCACCGAACGTGTGGCGGAAAAAGCGCACGCGAAAGCGAAAGAAACTCTGAAAGAAAAAACGCGTTCGCAGGCCTTTGAAGGCTTGGTTTTGGCACGCAAGCACGGCTCGGAGCCAGGCGCTACGTTTACGGTCCGCAAAGTGATAGACGGCATTGGCGTTGAAAAGATTTTTCCGCTCTACGCACCGTCCGTTGAAAAGGTGGAAATTCTCCGCCGCTCGAAAGTTCGTCACGCTAAGCTCTATCACGTGCGCCGCAAGGCCGCCAAAGAAATCCGCCGCGAGATGAGAAACGCCCGAGCGGTTCGCGCCGAGGATGCCTACTCACAACCAACAACCGACAACTCACAACCAACGGAAGCAAAAGTTTAGGTTGTTTTCAACCCTTTCTCGCAATATATTTAGATTCTGTAGAGTCGCTTGGTCATCTGCCCTTTTTGTGGTAAGTTGTTTGTTGTTGGTGGTAAGTTAACAAAATGCGCGGGTGGTGTAATTGGTAAACACGCAGGATTGAGGTTCCTGTGCCGTAAGGCGTGGAGGTTCAAGTCCTCTCCCGCGCACCAGAATGGAACTTAGCGGTTGAGAACCAACCAAGGAGTGGGCGTGCCGTAGGCACGCCCACGCTGTTTCGCCCGTTTTCGCCAATGAATTCGCCAATGAATTCGGATTCCCGCCTTCGGCGGGACGGATTGTTTTTTCGCCAAGAAGCAGGTGCGAAATCAAAAGCAATTTTGACTAATTTTGCTTTGCCCGAAATACAAAAAGAATTTTTATTACTATGAACAATAATATGGAAAATAAAAAATTCTTTTTGTATGCTCGCAAGTCCACTGATGTCGAGGACAAGCAGGTTCTTTCGATTGACGCTCAACTCACCGAATTGCGGGAATACGCCGTTCGGGAAGGTATTGAAATTTCC
>OBEQ011994417.1_pt1 | contig 17444 bp, 14 predicted proteins | sample 1670901 | NCBI WGS metagenome assembly OBEQ01 (sample SAMEA104232315, study PRJEB22302) | groundwater metagenome | biome: forest; feature: aquifer; material: groundwater | place: USA | collected 2011-08-07 | depth 5.4 m
AGGCGCCGGTCGGCGTCCTGTTTCAGCCAGTCGATTTCGGCGGATTCACGGATGGCCATCCACATCTGCCGCGAGGATCGGCGGGCGCCCCCCCGGGCCCGCGGCGGCCCGGCCCGCGACTGGGCCCCCCACGGCCCGCCGGGCCCCGGGGCGCCGCCCCCGCCGTCGTCATTCGGCGCTTGCATTCGGGAGCGGGCGCCGTCATTCCGATCGCGGATGTCCTCCGCGCGAAACCGGCCGGCAAAGATCGTTACCCGTGTCTGTACCCATGGGAGCGCATCACGATGAACCCACGGGGAGAGCTGGTGTTCTGCCCGCAGGACTGGGTGCATGGCGCGGTGATCGGTGATTATCGAGACACGACCATCTACGACACATGGCGCGGCCCATTCTATGAAAGCCTGCGCGGCGCCCACCTGACCAATGCGTTTGGCGGCCACTCGTTCTGCGGACAGTGTCCCGATTGGCAGAGCACCCGCTGGCCAGGCCAGGGGAGAAGTTATGCGGACATGGTGGAAGACTTCAAACAGCAGCGATGACCACGGTTCCGCACTCACGACCCTGGACCGTGCGGCGAGGCGTCTGCGCGTCGAGGCATTCTCGTCCGCCGGGATATGAATACCCTGCACCGCTTGAGGCGGTTGCCGTCCTTTCCTCTGTGAGTGGACGGGCGTCATGAAGCGCGTCGTCATCAACCAATCCAACTACATTCCGTGGAAGGGGTATTTCGATCTCATCCACGATGCCGACCTCTTCATCTTCTATGACGACGTGCAGTTCACAACCCGCGACTGGCGCAACCGAAACCTACTCAAAGGTCGAGCGGGAGCGCAGTGGTTGACGGTGCCCGTGGGCGCCCGGAGAAGCCGACTCCTTCGCGACGTCACCGTCGAGACTGATGCCTGGCAGGCCAAGCACTGGAAGACGCTCAGGCATTTCTACGGTCATGCGCCGTTCTTCGAGCGGTACCGACCGTTTCTCGAACACGTGTATCTCGGACATCGGTGGCAACGGCTGTCCGAATTGAATCAGTTCATGACGCGCACGATCGCGCGCGACTTTCTCGGGATCTCGACGGAGTTCGCTGATTCAGCGGGGATTGTATCGACCGGCCGCGGCCAGGAGCGGATTCTCAGTCTGCTCACGGCAGTCGGTGCGGACATGTATATCTCCGGGCCCGCGGGCCGGGCGTACCTCGAGCCGGAGCGGTTTCGTGGACGCGGCATTGCTCTCGTGTGGAAGGAATATGAGGGCTACCCGGAATACCCGCAGTTCTTTCCTCCGTTTGACCACGGGGTGAGCATTCTTGACGTACTCTTTCAGGTAGGACCGGATGCGCCCGCCTACATCTGGGGCTGGCGAACCGCCGCGCTGGAGGTCAACCGTGTCCGCGGAGTGTAGTCGGTCCGGCCGCACGTTTTCGATCGTGGTGCCCGTCTATCAGAACGAGGCCAGTCTCAACGACACGATCCCGAGGCTGCTGGCTCTGCGCGGTCGACTGCCCGGTTTTCGGCTGGAGCTGGTCCTGGTAGATGACGGGTCGCGCGACCAGTCGCTGGACATCGCGCGTGCGCACATCGACGGTCATCGCGGAGTCATCCGGGCGATCAAGCTCACGCGAAATTTTGGCCAGACCGCGGCGATCCAAGCCGGCCTGCATCACGCTACGGGCGACTGCGTCGGGATCATCTCCGCAGATCTCCAGGAATCTCCGGAGATGTTCGTCGAGATGATTGCCGCGTGGGAGCGCGGTGGACGCTTTGTCATCGGCGAGCGGCGGGCGCGGGCGGAAGGCCCGCTGCACCGCTGGATGTCCGGCATCTACTGGCACCTGATTCGCCGATACGCCTTCGCCGACTTCCCGCAGATGGGCTATGACTTCTGTCTGTTGGATCGACAAGTCGTGGATGACATCAATCGGATTAACGAAAAGAACTCCTCGATCTTCGTGTTGATCTACTGGCTCGGCTATCGTCCGGTCCGGCTGCCCATCGATCGGGGCGCACGAACGCTGGGACGGTCCCAGTGGCGCCTGGGCAAGAAGATCAGCTTCACCGTCGACATGCTGATCGGATTTACCTACGTGCCCGTGCACCTGATCGCCGTGATGAGCTTCAGCCTGGCCTCGTTGAGTCTCGGGTATCTCATGTTCGCGTTTGCAAGCTGGTTCTTGAGGCGCGCAGCGCCTCCCGGCTGGATGACCCAGATCGCGCTGCTGACCCTTCTTGGGGCGCTGATCTCGTTCGCCCTCGGCATCATCAGCGAGTATCTGCTGCGGATCCTGGAAGAGGCGCGTAAGCGCCCGCCCTACGTCGTCGAGCAGATCATCGAGTGAACCGACCATTCTGATGTGTGACGGCGTCAAGCGACGCACGTGCGTGTGTGGCGAGCCGCTGTCCAAAGCTGTTCGGGAGGCCGCGTGCTATCCCTTCGGCGCAAGTCCCGGCATAGGCCACCTGCTGCGTGCGTTTCGACTACCTTGAGCGAACACACTGTGCGTGCGGGGAGCGCCTTCAGTCGGCGGCCCCGTCGGTTCGACGTGTCTGGTCGTGGGGACCGGTGAATTTCACGGGCTGCCTCGCCTGCGGCAGTTGGTGCCAGGCGCCCCAGATCGATCCGGCAGCGCTCGCCCGGTGGTACGACTCCGATGAGTATCGGGGCTCGGCCTTGCGGCAGGGCGCGGCGTACTCGAACTACCTTGCCGACGAGCCCAGCCGTCTGAACGAAGCGCGCCATCGCTTTGCCCGCGACCTGTCAGCGTGGCTTCCACGGGGCAGCCGGGTCCTGGAGGTCGGTTGTGCGACCGGTAGCCTGCTGCACGTGCTGGCCGGGGCCGGCTGTCAGGTCGAAGGCATGGACCTGTCGGGCCGCTTTGTCGAGTTCGCACGCCGCACCTACGGCCTCGACGTGACACTGGGCGATGCCGCGGCTATCGACCGTCCCGACGGCGGGTTCGACGCGATTCTGCTGTTCGGGACGTTCTCAAACCTGTCGAACCTTGACCTTACGCTCGCGCGCTTTCGTCGCTGGCTGCGGCCCGGCGGTGCCATGGTCATCAATGTGCCAATCGCCGACTCGGTTGTCGCACGACTGTACGGCCGGCGCTACTGGATGTTCGCGCCGACCGTCGTGACGTTCTTCACCCGCCGCGGCTGCCGCCTGGTTCTGGAGCGGGCCGGCTTCACCGCCCTCACGACGAGGTGCGACTGGCAGCGGCCGAGCCTGCGGAAGCTGGTCACGCATGTGGGCGCCCGCCGGCTCGTTCCGTGGCTTGAGCGCGCGGGCGTGGCAGCGGCCATACTGTCCATGCCGGTCCCGGGCGTCGAACTGATTCGCGCGTCCTGTCGCACCGCGGCTTCCTCGTGACCCGGCGCATCGCATAACTTCAGAAATGACCCTTTTCAGTCAACTCGCGCCAGTTCTGCGAGCGGGCGAACCTGCAGAGGCCGGAATGGAATCGCGAGGGCTCATATCCGTCGTCATTCCCACCTACAATCGCGCGCGCGATCTGGAACGGGCGCTGCGGTCGGTTCTCGCGCAGACCTACACGCGGTGGGAAGCCGTGGTCGTCGACAATCACTCCGACGACGATACCGATCGGGTGATACAGAGATTGGGCGACGCGCGAATCACCTTGTACAAGATTCACAACGACGGCGTGATCGCGGCATCGCGAAACCTGGGAATCCGATCTGCGCGTGGTGAATTCGTCGCATTCCTGGATTCGGATGACTGGTGGTTGCCGCGGAAGCTGGAGGCCTCGTTTGACGCGCTGGAGAACGGCGCCGACGTGGTGTATCACGACCTTTTTTCGGTAACGAAGCCAGGCCAACGGATCTTCTGGCGAAAACGACGCGCGCGTGATTTGCAGCGTCCCGTGTTTAACGACCTGCTTCTGAATGGCAACGGCGTTTGCAATGTCAGCGCCGTCGTCAGGAAGACCATGCTCGACGCGATCGGTGGACTGTCTGAGGATCGCGATCTCGTCGGCGTCGAAGATTACGACGCCTGGCTCAGGATCGCGAGAGTCACCGAACGATTCCATCGGATTCCGCACACGCTTGGATACTATTGGTGCGGTGGCGGGAACGTCAGCAGCCCTGATAAAGATGTCAGAAATCTCGATGCCTTCGAGCGGCGCTACGCCAGCGCGATCCGGGAGATCGATGTGAATGGCGCCGGCTATGGGCTCCACTACACGAAGGGGCGAGCCTGCTACCGTACCAAGTCGTATCAGATGGCCAAGGTGAGTCTTCAACGCGTGTGCGAGCGCCGGGCGCCCTTTCCGATCCGCCTGCGATGCCACTGGATGCTGTTGAGGATTATGCTGCTCTCGCGCTCGATCGATTGACCTTCTGCGCGGCGCCTATCCAGACCATCCACACACCAACCGGGAGAAGGAGAATGATGAATGACGGTGCTCGAGGCGACCGCTATCGTCGTTGAATCGATCAAGGACTTGAATCTGGGCAGGTCAGCGAAGGACCGGATCGAACCGGCCGTTGACACAGTTCTGTTTGGACCGAAGGGCACCCTCGATTCCCTGGGATTGGTCGAGTTGATTGTCACGATCGAGGAACGCGTTCAGAAGGCGTTCGGTGTTTCCGTGTCGTTAGCGAGCGACCGCGCGTTGTCGCAGGCACACAGTCCCTTCCGCTCGGTTCAGACCCTCGGTGAGTTTCTCTCCCGGTTGACGGAAGACGGGAATGGCCAATGAGCCGCGCGAGGGTGGTCCTCATCACGGGAGCCAGGAAGGGCATCGGCAGATTCTTGGTCGACCACTATCTTTCCCAGGATTGTGAGGTCATTGGATGTTCGCGGGGCGAGAGCGCGGTCGCGCATGCCCGATATTCGCACTACAGCTTCGACGTGTCGGACGATCACCAGGCGGTGGCGGCCGTGCGGAAGATCGTCGCGGAGAAGGGGCGGATCGAAGTCCTGATCAACAACGCCGGGATTGCGTCAATGAATCACTCGATCATGACGCCGACGAGCACCATCGAGAGAGTCTTTCGGACAAACGCGTTCGGTACCTTTGTCTTGTCGCGCGAGGCGGCGAAGGCGATGGTCAGGCAGAAGTACGGGCGCATCGTGAACTTTTCGACCGTCGGCGTGCCCTTCAGGCTCGAAGGCGAGTGCGCCTACAACGCTTCCAAGGCTGCGGTCGAGATGATGACCCGAATCATGGCGAGAGAACTCGGCGCGTTCAATATTACCGTGAACGCCGTCGGGCCCACGCCGATGAGTACGGACCTCATTAAGGGGGTGCCTGAGGAGAAGATCGCGGCATTGCTTGCACGGCAGGGGATCACACGGTTTGCCAGTCTCGAGGACGTCGCCAACGTGATTGACTTCTTCCTCAGCGATCAGAGCAGCATGATCACCGGTCAGGTGATCTACTTGGGTGGCGTGAGCTGATGGCCGAGCCCCGCCCCCTGGAGTTCCTGCTGGACGTGATGCGCGAGCATCACGATCGCACGATGATGATGTTCTTGGGCGCGCCGCACACCTATGGGGCCCTGGCTGATGCTGTGCTCCGCCACCTGGAGGAACTGCCGCGGCAAGGCGTGGCACCAGGCACGGTCGTCGGACTCAATGCGGACTATTCGCCGCGGGCAGTCGCTCTGCTCCTGGCGCTGGTTGCCAACTCGAACATCGTGGTGCCTTTGGTGCGTCCGAAGAGCGGAATCATGGAACAACGGCTGAGAATTGCCGAGGTCGAGGTGCTGGTCACCGTGGATGGGCAGGAAGCGGTCGACGTGAGATCGCTGACTCATCACGCCAGTCACCGCTACTATTCGGTGCTCCGCGAAGCAGACAGTCCGGGTCTCATCCTGTTCACGTCCGGTACCTCCGGAGAGCCGAAGGCTGCAGTTCACGATTTCTCTCGTCTTCTCAAGAAGTTCAGGCGCAGGCGAGGGTCGCTCCGGACGCTGAACTTCCTCATGTTCGATCACTGGGGCGGACTGAACACCTTGTTCCACACTTTGTCGAATGCGGCCTTGGTCCTGCCGGTGCCTGATCGGGACCCCGAAGCCGTTTGTGCCGCGATTCAGCAGTACCGAGTGGAACTCTTGCCCGCGTCACCGACCTTCTTAAACCTGCTCTTGGTCAGCGAGGCGTATGCACGGTACGACCTCAGCTCCCTGAGGCTGATTACTTACGGCACCGAGCCGATGCCCGAAACGACCCTCCGCAGGCTCGTGAGCATCTTCCCAACGGCCAGGTTCCAGCAGACCTATGGCCTGATTGAACTGGGGGTGTTGCAGTCGACGTCACGATCGAATGACTCGCTCTGGGTGAAGGTGGGCGGCGAGGGATTCGAGACCCGAGTGGTTGATGGCATCCTGCAGATTAAGGCTTACAGCGCCATGCTTGGATACTTGAATGCCGCTAGCCCATTCACGGAGGATGGCTGGTTCGTTACCGGAGATCAGGTGGAAGTCGACGGGGAGTTCATTCGTATTCTCGGTCGGAAGTCAGAGCTCATCAACGTCGGCGGTGAGAAGGTCTACCCGGCCGAAGTAGAGAACATCATTCAGGAGATCGAGGATGTCGCCGAGGTGCTGGTCTTTGGCGAGAGCAATCCGCTGGTCGGCAGCATCGTCTGCGCGCGGGTACGCCCCCGGTCGGATGCTGTCGACGCCGGCGAACTCGCCGCGCGGATCAAACGGTATTGCGTCGAACGGCTCGAGCGTTACAAGGTCCCGCTCAAGATCGAGATCGTGCGGGAGCCGCAGTTCAGCGATCGGTTCAAGAAGCGACGCGTCGGCGCGCATTCCGCATGAAGGCCTCCGGGCCGCGCGAATCGGCTCCGTTGGGAACGGCTGAGGACGAAGGCCTTCGGTTGCGGGAAGCGGCGGTCAGCGACTGCGTGGCGATTGCCCAACTGAAGGCGCGCCATGGCCTTGTGCCTGACCTGTCGCCATTCTCCGAGGCGGATTGTCTCGGCGCCTACCGTCATCTGTTTATCGACAACCCGGCTCTGCTCGACTGCCGGGGCCCAGTGGCAACCGGGTGGGTACTGCACGCGGCCGACCGGGTTGTTGGCTATCTCGGCAGCACACCACTCGTTTATCGGCGGGGACGCGACCGGTTCGTGGCCGCCGCCGCGTGCTCCTTCGTCGTCGACACCGCGTACCGCTCCTCGAGCCTGCTGCTGGCCTCAGCCTTCTGGCGCCAGAAGAACGTCGACCTGATGATGAGCACGACGGCCAACTATGCGGCAGGCAAGGTGTTCTCGGCGATGAAGTGCCAACGCATCCCGAGCGATGACTACGACGTCGCCTTGTTCTGGATCACCGGCGCGAGAGAATTTGTCACCGCGGCTCTGAGGAAACAGGGGCTCTCGGCTCCTCTCGCACGTGCGATGGCCCTGCCCGTCGGACCACTCGTCGCGGGCGCCGAGCGATTGTTTCGCAGGCCGCCCAGGCGGAATGGTAGGGGATTGGACATCGACGTCGTCAGTCTGTCGGACATCGGCGACGAGTTCGACGAGCTATGGGAACGCAAGTGTCTCGAGAATCGTTATCTTCTACGCTGCCGTGACGCCCGGAGCCTGAGCTGGCATTTCGCCCGTCATGCGGCGAACGATAAGAGCGTCGAGATTCTTCGGTGCCGGCGCGAAGGCCGTCTGGCGGGCTACGCGATCCTCACCTCGGAGCATAACGAGAAGCTGGGATTGAAGCGGAGCCGGATCACTGATCTCATCGCTGAGGCTGACGCCCCTGACGTGATCTCAGTGCTGGTTACGCAGGCGTACGTGCTGGCCGCCTCAAGAGGGAGTCATGTGCTCGAGATGCTCGGTTTCCCACCGGCCATCCGGAGTGCTGTCGCACACAGCCGACCGCATCTGCGGCAATTGCCCACGTGGCCTCTCTACTACAAGGTGGTAGACAGCCACCTTGCTGAGGACCTGCGTCCCGAGCAGTGGTACGTATCCGCGCTGGACGGCGATACGAGCCTATACGCCAGCTAGACTTGTGAGCCGGTTGACGCGCCACCGTTTCGGGCCGTAAAGAAGGTCCATCGCCCCCGACAGGTGGAAGCGCACAATGGTAGCGGGATCGCACGCCTCGATGTTCGTGCGCTGCAGCTGCAGTGGGTCGTGACCTGGGCGAATGACTTGGTTGTTCGACATGAAGCTGAAGCGAAAGCCAGCGGCGCCTATTACACTGGCCGCCTCACGGCTGTAGGATGTTTCTTCACCGCCAACCCAACAGAACGTTCTGACAGGCCGGCCAATTTCTGACTCGAGACGCAGCTTCGCTTTCGGAATCTCTGTCTCAAGATCCTCCGCAGTCAACCAGTTCCCGAGTTGGCGATGCTCCCAAGTGTGGCACCCGATCTCATGCCGTTCGGCGAGGTGCCGCACATTGTCCCACGTCATCCCGACACGAAGATCGCCGTCAGTACGCTGATAGTGAGGAATCCGATGATCGCGTGCGTAGCGCAACTGCCCGTCAGGGGGCTCGTCGAGGAAACCGATAGGAACCATGAACCAGCCTGTGAGGTCGTGGCGTTCAAGCAGCGGTGCCACAATGTCCGCGTGCGATCGAAGGCCGTCGTCAAAGGTCAGAACCAGTCCCGGCCTCGGGCGATCCCAATGGCCAGACAGCAGCTCCCCGAGACCAGCCGGCCCCAGAATGTCGAATTGCGCCTTGTAGTAGATCAACTGCGCTTCGAAAGCGTCCGCTTGATATGGAGCCACATCGTGGTAGTTGACCGCGCGAACGAACGGGCTGAGGAGCACCCGTTGCAGGTGGAGGCCGAGCGCGTTCAGCCCCAAAGCATTCGCCATCCATGCGACTCGCTGTTTTCTGGACGTCATAGGCGATTGAGGGGACCTGTCCGTTGCTCGGCTCACCATTCTATGGCACCGGGCACAGAGTCGGTCATCTCGGTCGCGGTGCGCTGAGGTCATGCAGTTCTTCGAACGCTTCTACGACGAAGTCCGCAAACACCTTTGCGACGCGGCCCCCCAGTCGCTGGGGATCCTGTGCGACACGCTCGTCGGGACGCGGGAGCGGGACCGCAAAGTGATCGTAGCCGGCAACGGCGGGAGCGCCGCGATTGCCAGCCATGTCTCCGTCGATCTGACAAAGGCGGCTCGTTTACGTGCCGTCTGTTTCAACGAGTCGGACTTGATTACTTGCTTCGCCAATGACTATGGCTATGAGCACTGGTTGGCGAGAGCGATCGAGTCGTACGGCGATGCCGGCGACGTGGCCGTGTTGATCAGCAGCAGCGGGCAGTCCAGAAACGTCGTGAATGCAGCCCGCTCGGCTAAAGGTCTCGGGTTAATCGTCGTGACGCTCTCAGGGTTTGACGCTACGAACCCACTCCGCGCGCTGGGCGATCAGAATCTCTGGGTTGGCAGCTCCAACTACAACATCGTCGAGACCGTGCACCAGACGTGGTTGCTTGCGTGCGTCGAACGCATCGTCGCCCGGACAACGGAAGGCGAAGCGTGGTGAGGCGTGCACCGAGGTGATTCTCGGAATTGACGCGTCAAATATCGTCAGCGGCGGCGGCATCACGCATTTGACCGAACTGCTCCAGGCCGCAAATCCCGCTGATCACGGATTCACAAAAGTTGTCGTGTGGGGCGGACATTCCATCCTCGACTCGATCGGCGACGCCCCGTGGTTGATGAAGCTCCATCATCCGTGGCTCGACAGTTATTCGTGCCTTCGACTTGCCTGGCAACGTCTCCGACTCTCCGCGCTGGCGGCTGGTGTCGGGTGTGACATCCTGTTTGTTCCGGGCGGCGCGTACGTCGGTGCGTTTCGTCCGTTTGTGGCGATGAGTCAGAATCTGTTGCCTGTCGAATGGCTCGAGGCGCGGCGATATGGGTGGACACGACAGCTTGCTCGGCTGCGCCTCTTGCGATGGGTTCAATCGCTGACATTTCGCCGTGCGGACGGCTGCATCTTCCTCACCCAATATGCACGTAGCGTGGTCATGCGGGAACTGGAGATCGATCATGGACGGACGATAATTGTCCCGCACGGCGTTGAGAAACGCTTTACGAGTGCGCCGAGAGAGCAATTGCCCATTGACTGTTACGACCATGACCGGCCGTTTCGCATCCTCTATGTCTCGATCATCGATGTCTATAAGCATCAGGGGCAGGTCGCGAGGGCGGTTGTGGAGCTTCGCAGGACCGGGTTGCCGGTGGTGCTTGATCTGGTTGGTCCGGCGTATTCACCTGCTCTGGCGAGGCTGCAACGGGTGCTTCGTGAGGTCGATCCAGCAGGCGCGTGTGTGCGCTACTGGGGAGCCGTTCCGCATGGCGAGCTGCAGAAGCGATATGCCGAGGCCGAATTGTGCGTGTTTGCCTCGACCTGCGAGAACATGCCCAACATCCTTCTAGAGAACATGGCATCAGGACTGCCGATTGCGTGTTCGAATCGGGGGCCCATGCCGGAGGTCTTGGGTGATGCGGGCCTGTATTTCGACCCTGAAGACGCCGTGAGCATTCGTGACGCGCTGACGAGACTAATCGAGTCGCACGACTTGCGAGCCCGGTTGGCGCAAGCCGCCTTTCAACGGGCACAGGTCTACTCCTGGCAACGATGCGCCGCAGAGACATTCGGGTTTCTCGCCGAAGTCACCCAGGCGGCCGCTCGTCGCCCTCGAAGCACGGTGGGCGCCTGAGATGTGCGGCATCGTCGGGTACTCAGGTTCGTTCAGCCAGCAGCAGCTCGCTCAGGCTAGCCTGCGGCAAAGACATCGCGGACCCGACGACGCGGGCGAATTCGTCGACACCAACGCCGGGATCGGGCTCGGGCACCTTCGCCTGTCCATCATCGATCTGTCCCCGCTAGGCCATCAGCCCATGACGAGCCGCGACGGGGATGTCGTGCTGATTTTCAACGGCGAGATCTACAACTTCCTCGATCTGCGTGCGGAGCTGGAGTCGCAAGGGCATCGCTTTCGCGGACACTCCGATACCGAGGTGTTGTTGCAGCTCTACTTGGCGCATGGAGACGCCATGCTGGAGCGGCTGAACGGGATCTTCGCCTTTGCCATTTGGAACCATCGTCACCGTTCGCTGTTGATCGCCAGAGATGCGCTGGGAGTGAAGCCCGTCTACTACGCCGAAACCGCGCGGGGCGTTGCGTTTGCGAGCGAGATCAAATCGCTGCTGGAGCTGGTGCCTGAGGCGAGGGAGTTGGATGCCGCGGCCCTGCACCGCTATCTGAGTTTCCTTTGGTGTCCGGGCGAGGGCACGCCCCTGCGCGCTGTCCGCAAGTTGGGGCCGGGCGAAGCCATGCTCGTGCGGGATGGCAAGGTGGCGAGGCGCTGGTCGTGGTACCAGCTCCCGGCCTTTCGTCAGTCTGCGCCGCAGCTGTCGGAGGCGGAGGCAGTATCCGGTACCCTCGAGCACCTGCGTCGAGCAGTTCATCGGCAATTGGTCTCCGATGTACCCGTCGGAGCCATGCTGTCTGGTGGATTGGACTCGAGCGCTGTCGTGACACTCGCGCGAGAGCAGATCAGCGACCTTCGCTGCTTTACGATTGAATCGGCCGATGGGCAGGAGGCTGGGACGACGGATGACCTGCCGTATGCGCGTCGGGTCGCGGCGCAATTGCAACTCCCGCTGGAGGTCGTGCGAATCGATTCCGGCCGAATGGCGTCGGATCTCGAAGGCATGGTCGCGCAACTGGACGAGCCCTTGGCCGATCCGGCGCCATTGAATCTCTTCTACATCAGCCGGCTCGCGCGAGAACATGGGATCAAAGTCTTGCTGTCGGGCGGCGGTGCAGACGACTTGTTCACCGGCTACCGAAGACACGTCGCCGTCAGATTCGAGCCGTATTGGCGTGCAGTGCCTCAGGCGGCACGTTCGGGCCTGGAGCACCTGACCGCGCGGTGGGATCAGCGCAAGCCGTTGTCGCGGCGGCTGTCCAAATTGTTCAGCGGTGCAGGACTAGAGGGCAACGCCCGGCTCGCGAATTACTTCATGTGGGCGAAAGAGTCCCTGCTTCTCAGTCTCTATACACCCGATTTCCGAGAGCAAATCGGCGATCAAGCCGCGGCGGCGCCGCTCGTACAGTTCCTCGAGCGGCTACCCGCCTCCGTCAACGCTCTTGATCGCATGCTGGCCCTCGAGCAGCGCTTTTTTCTGGCGGATCACAACCTCATTTATACGGACAAGATGTCGATGGCCGTGGGCGTGGAGGTCCGCGTGCCGTTTCTGGACTTGCCGCTTGTGGACTTTGCTGCTCGCATTCCGGCCGGCCTGAAACAGCGTGGGCGGATCGGGAAGTGGGTATTGAAAAAGGCCATGGAACCGTATCTACCGCGCGAAGTGATCTATCGTCCCAAGTCCGGCTTCGGCGCGCCGCTCCGACGCTGGATGCGCAACGAGCTGCGGCCCCTGTTACGAGATTTACTGTCGCCGGAAGCGCTTCGCCGGCGCGGGCTTTTTGATCCGTCGGCGGTGCAGCGGCTGATTCATCAAAACGAGACGGGCCAGCTCGATGCCGCCTACCTCCTATTGTCACTCGTGAGCATCGAGATCTGGTGCAGAGCCTATCTCGACCGCGATGCATGCGAGGCGTCAGCACAGTCCCCTCTTCTGCGGCCGCCGCTTGTCGTCGGAGGGAAATCGGCGCGCTAGCCAGATCTCGCATGAGACAACTCCTACAGGCACTCAGCAGCGGCCGCACCGACCTCGTGGACGTGCCGGTGCCCACGCCTTCGTCCTCGTCCCTGCTGATCGAGGGTCGATGCTCGGCGGTCTCGGCCGGCACCGAGCGAATGATCGTCGAGTTCGGCCGCGGCGGCTGGATCGCGAAAGTGCGCAGCCAGCCCGACAAGGTGGCGCACGTATTGAGCAGGGTGCACAGCGACGGGATGGCTGCGGTCGTCGAAGCCGTTCGCTCGAAGCTCGACGCGCCGATTCCGCTTGGCTACTGCCACGCCGGCGTCGTCGCGGAAGTCGGCTCTGCGACAGTTCCCTTTTCGGTGGGCGATCGCGTCGTATCCAATGGCGCCCACGCCGAGTATGTCGTTGCGCCGTGGACCCTGTCCGCGCGCATTCCCGACAACGTGAGCTTCGAGGCGGCCGCGTTCACGCCTATCGCCGCGATCGGTCTCCAAGGCATTAGACTCGCCGCTCCCACGCTCGGCGAGACGGTCGTGGTCTACGGACTCGGCATGATTGGTCTGCTGACCGTTCAGCTGTTGCGCGCTAATGGCTGTCGTGTAATCGGCATCGATACCAACACGGCGCGCCTTTCGCTGGCAGAGCGATTTGGCGCCAAGCCGATCGCCGCGGTCGACGATGTGGCGGCTAGCGTCTTGGCCGCCACCGGTGGCATCGGAGCCGACGCCGTGCTGCTGACGCTGGCGACGCCAAGCGACGACCCATCACATCAGGCGGCCCTGATGTCGCGAAAGCGGGGACGCATCGTCCTGGTCGGTACCAGCGGGCTCAATCTCAGACGCGACGACTTCTACCGGAAGGAACTCTCGTTCTCCGTGTCGTGCAGCTACGGACCCGGGCGTTACGACCCGGACTATGAGGAGCGCGCCCATGACTACCCGTTGCCGTACGTCAGGTGGACCGAGCAGCGCAACCTCGACGCCGTGCTTCGCCTCATGGCTGCGGGTGCCGTGGATCCGCTTCCCCTCGTGACGCATCGCTTCCCGTTTGCGGAGGCGGAGCGCGCCTACGATCTAATCACATCCCCGGAACCCTCACTCGGCGTCCTGCTGGAATACGCGGCGCCGGCCGCAGCGTCTTACGGTCAAGCACGCACCATTGCGCTCTCACCCGAGCGACACGATGTGTCGGTCTTCTCAGCGGGCGTGATTGGTGCGGGCAACTTCGGCACTCGCGTGCTCATTCCGGCGCTCGCCTCGAGCGGTGCGCGACTGCGAGTGATCGCAAGCCGCGCGGGGGTCTCGGCCGCGGTCGCCGCGCGGCGCTTCGGGTTCGAGCGTGTGACGACCGATCTCGACGAGGTGTTCCGCGACGAGAGCATCGACACCGTAGTGATTCTGACGCGCCACGACACTCACGCGCCGCTGGTGCTGCGGGCGCTCGAAGCAGGGAAGCACGTATTCGTGGAGAAGCCTCTGGCGCTTACCGAACCCGAGCTCGATTCAATCGAACGAGCGCTGGACCGCTCTGATCGGATTCTCGCCGTCGGTTTCAATCGACGGTTTGCGCCTCTCGCGCAGGCGTTGCGGCGCAAGCTCACTGCCCATGCGGGTCCTGTCGTATTGATCTTGACCGTGAACGCCGGTTCGCTTCCGCGCGATCATTGGACCCACGATCCACTCGTTGGTGGGGGCCGAATTATCGGCGAGGCGTCGCATTTCGTCGATCTCGCGCGGTTCCTCATCGCGGCGCCTATACGTAACGTGTCGGTCGTCGCGGCGCACCACGACGGGCGGGCCCAGGAAGATATTTCGCATCTTTCGCTGCTGTTTGCGGATGGCTCGACGGCCGCCATCCACTATCTTGCAAACGGGTCGGCCGCCTTCCCGAAGGAACGCATCGAGGCTTTCGCGGACGGTCGCATCTACACGATCGACAATTGGCGGCGGATGAAAGTCTTTGGCGGAAGGGGCAGCGCGGGCCACCGGTTTTCCTCGATGGCTAAAGGGCATGCGGAAGAACTCGCCGCGTTTGCCCGTTCGGTCCGTGCGGGCTCAGCTCCGCCGATTCCCTACGACCAGCTCTTCGACGTGTCCCGTTGGGTCATTCGGGCCGCCCAGGTTGCGCGCGGTGGCGCATTCGCCTCACCGCTCGCCTGATGACCGGGCCGATTCTTCACGTGGTCGGCGCGCGGCCAAACTTCATGAAGCTCGCGCCCGTGTATGGAGCACTCTCACGCCGCCATGCCGTGCAGACGATGGTCCATACCGGTCAGCATTACGCGGCGAGCATGTCGGATGTCTTTTTCTCACAGCTGGGACTGCCGGAACCCGACGTGAACCTCGAGGTCGGATCTGCATCGCATGCCGTGCAGACGGCGCGAATCATCGAGCGGCTCGAGCAGGTGCTGGTGGGGTCGCCGCCCCGATGCGTGGTCGTCTACGGCGACGTGAATTCCACCGTCGCGGCGGCGCTCGTGTCCGCGAAGTTGGGCATCACGCTGGCGCACGTCGAGGCTGGCCTCCGCTCGCGCGATCGGTCGATGCCCGAAGAGATCAACCGGCTCGTCACCGATACGCTTGCTGACATTCTTTACACGCCGTCGGCCGATGCGGACGAAAATCTACGCGCCGAAGGTGTGGCGGACGATCGCATCGTCCGCGTGGGCAATGTGATGATCGACACGCTCGTGCGGCTGCTCCCCGCGGCGGCTGCCGAATGGGAACGCGGCTGGCGCGAGCGTGTGCCGCCCCGCTATGGGCTGGTGACGCTGCATCGGCCGTCCAACGTCGATGATCCCGCGACCTTCGCGCCGCTGCTTGATGCGCTCCTCGAGATCGGTGGCGATCTGCCCCTTGTCTTTCCTGTGCATCCGAGGACGCTAGCCCGGATCGATGGTTTGCGATTCGAAGGCCACCGGGATCGGATCCACTTGATGGCGCCAGTGGGCTACATCGAGTTCCTGGCGCTGCAGCAGCATGCCACGGTCGTCATCACTGATTCCGGCGGCATCCAAGAAGAATCGACCTATCTTGGTGTTCCGTGCCTGACGGTTCGTGAAAACACTGAGCGACCCGTGACGGTTTCGACAGGGACCAACCAGCTCGTCGGCCGGGATTTTCAACGACTCGTTCACCAAGCCCGGGCCATCTCCGCTGGACAGCGGAAACATGGCGCTGTGCCGCCGCTTTGGGACGGGCAGGCTGGAGAGCGGATAGCGGCCGACCTGCTCGCTCGTCTTCCGTGAACAAGGTCGAGCGCAGTCAGCTTCTGTGGCACACCGCTAGATATCTGCGGCTGGCACAAATGGCCAGCCGCGTTCGTCTGCAGGCAAAGGCGGCGTGGCGGCGGCGACTTCCAGCACGCGCAGAGCGACAGTACGAGCGCAGAGCCGAACGCTTTCAGCTCCGTCCCGCATCGACTCGATGGACCAACGGGCGTGAACACATCGCCCGTCGCGCGTCCAGCATAGACCTCACCTCCGCCGCCGCACGTGCCAACGACGCGTTGGACGGACGGTTCCGCTTCCTCAACGTCGATCGGACACTCGGGCGGCCGATCGACTGGCGAGCTGCGGGTCAGTCGCAGCTTTGGCGCTACAAGCTGCAGTATTCCAGTTATCTGGTGGATCTGGCGGCAACACACGCGGACTGTTGGCCGGCCGCAGCGGCGCTCATTCGCGAATGGATCCAAGCGAACCACTTCGGGCGAACACCGGACGCGTGGCATCCGTCTGTCGTGTCCGAGCGCTTGGTGAACTGGATCGTGGCGATTTATCTCTCAGGTCCGGCGGCGGACCTCGATCCCGACATTGCATGTTCTCTCGCGACCCAGTGTGCATTTGTCGAGGCCAATCTCGAGACTGACGTCGGCGGAAATCACCTCCTGAAGAACCTGAAGGCCATGGCGATCGCCGGCTGCTTCTGGACCGGACGGCAGGCCGACCGCTGGTATGACACGTACAGCGACGCGTTCGGCCGAGAATTGAACCGCCAGTTGCTCGCCGATGGGGCACATTACGAGCGGTCGCCGATGTACCATGCGCTGGTCCTGCAGGACGCGCTGGAGCTCGGAGCCGTGATCCGCGGTGCAGGCCGCGCGATTCCCGCGGCGCTCGATGCCGGAGCCAGGGCGATGCTGGACTATCTCCCCCATATCACGTGCCCGGACGGCGAGATTGCCCTGTTCAACGACAGCGTGATTGGGGAAGCGCCGTCGCCTTCCGCGCTACACGGGTTTGCCGCGTCTGTTCTCGATGACAGAGATGGGACGCGAGAGATGACCACACGGCAGGCCGTGCTGTGCAGCGATCTGTCAGGTCCGCGGGCGGCCTCGTCGGCAAGAGTGGCGGGTCATCAGACTGAAGACGGCGGGCTGGTTGCCGTGACAGCGCTCGAGGGCCGGGGGTTCGTGCTGATCGATGTGGGCAGGGCATGCCCGGACGACCTGCCGGCGCACGCCCACGCGGATATTTTCAGTTTCGAGCTGTCGCTGGACGGGCGCCGCTTCATCGTCGACAGTGGAGTCGGGGAATACCAGGCGGGCCTCTGGCGCGAGTATTACCGCAGCACTCGGGCACATAACACTGTGGCGGTCGACGGCGAAGATCAGATCGAGTGCTGGGGTAGCTTTCGTGTGGCGCGCCGCGCGCGAATCTTCGATCGGCAAGTGACAGAGACGGCTCTCGCTCGAGGTGTGACGGCCCGGCACGATGGCTACGCCAGGTTGTCGAATCCAGTCTGCGTGAGCCGCACGTTCGTCGCGCTTGCTGACAGCGCATGGCTGGTCGTCGATCGGCTCCAAGGCGCCGGGCCCCCCCCCGGGGCCG
>OBEQ010588387.1_pt1 | contig 17442 bp, 19 predicted proteins | sample 1670901 | NCBI WGS metagenome assembly OBEQ01 (sample SAMEA104232315, study PRJEB22302) | groundwater metagenome | biome: forest; feature: aquifer; material: groundwater | place: USA | collected 2011-08-07 | depth 5.4 m
AGTTCTAATTTTGACCCACAAAAACCCCAAAAAGGCCCCATTTGTAGTGGGTCTTTTGGTTGCAAGCGCACTCTATAACATGGTAGAAATGATGCTGTTTGGCGGTGTGTATGATTACTTACCCGGGTTTTTCAACACCAAATCAAATATAAGCGACTATATTCTGGTATTGTCTTTATGCTTTGTGGCTATAGATCTGTTGCAGAAAAGCAGGAACGTATAAGTTAGGCTTTGACCTTGGTTACTTGATCCACAATAGACTTAAATGCGTCGGGATTATGCTCAGCCATTTCAGCTAATACTTTTCGGTTAATATCAAAATCGCTCTGCTCTAACTGGTGCATAAATGTTGAATACTGTAGCCCGTGTGCTTTCAGGGCGATATTAATGGTCGAAATCCACTGTCGGCGAAAATCGCGCTTTTTATTACGTCTGTCTCTGTAGGCAAAGATACCAGCATTCAGAATGGCCTGCCGCGCCATTCGCACTAAGTTATTTCGAGTACCTCTAAACCCTCTAGTGGCTTTAAGCAAACTCTTGTGTTTCTTCTTAGAAATAATACCGCGTTTTACACGTGACATGGTGATCCTTTAATCTCTCAGTTACTGATGCGGAAGCATTTTGCGAATACGCTTTGTCTCAACAGAGCTTACCTCTTTTAAGGCAGTGGTACGAGGTGATTTGTTGACTCGCAAATGGTTAATTCCGGCTGGCTTATGTGAAATTTTGCCCGCTGAAGAAAAAGTCAGTCGTTTGCGTAATGCTTGATGTGTTTTTTGTTTCATAAATGGTCTTCTTTAGGCCGTAATAGTGGCTGTTACTTGGTTACCCAGTTTAGACGGGGCTTGTTCAACACTGCCCCCAATTTCGGCAATCATGGATGTAATAAGTTGAAAGGCTCGATCTGGAAATGCCTGCTCTCGGCCCTTCATGCGCAGCACCACATGTACTTTGTTGCCTTGAGCTAAGAATTTTTTGGCTTGGGTTATTTTAAGCTGTAAATCATGAGTAGAAATTTTTAATCCCAAGCGAATTTCTTTCACCTCAATGGTTTTTTGATGTGCTTTAGCTTTGCGCTCGGCCCGAGTTTCTTCGTAGCGAAGTTTGCCATAATCTAATAACTTGCACACCGGAGGTGATACTTGGGGAGAAACTTCAACTAAATCTAAATTACGCTCTTCAGCCAAACGTAACGCATCACTACGACTAAGCTCTCCTAACTTTGTGCCTTTCTCATCAATAACGAGAACCACAGAGGATCGGATCTCTTCGTTTATGCGTAATTCTTTGCTGTTGCTTATTGGCCGCTGCTCCGCTTTACTGCTTGGAGCATACCATAAAATGAATTGCCGGTCAACGACAATTTGCATAAGGTTTAAGGGTATCTAAACGTAAAAAGAAGCACACCTTGAAAATGAGATATTTAATCTGTTTTATCTTGGTGATTTTTGGTAATAATTAAGCGTACCGATTGGGGGATAACCGAAATGCTGACGGGCGTGTTCATTAAGGTATTGCCTAAATATTCTATTTTTGCTTCTGACTCTGTTTGAATAACTGCAGTTTCTGATCTGACTAGCGTCTCAATATTTAGGTATGGTTTGCCCAGAAATGGCTTTATCCAAATAGGGGCATTTTTTTGCTTGGGGATAACAAGGTGTATTACTCCAGGAATATTGAAAGGCTCATTACTAGAACTAAGACGAATATCGAGATAGTCAGTTTGAGCCAACACAGAAAAACGGTCAGTATGAATATAGAAATCGGTCTTTTGAGTGGCTTTAACACAAAGGTCAGTCATAAAAAAGAAATCGCCATTTAAACTGCCTATGTCATGCATAATCAAACGGCGGTGTCTGAGAGCCGAAATACCCTGCTTCCAATCTGAATATCCAAGAGTCGTAGTTAGGCTTGGTGATGCCCCAATTGGAATAATACCTAACGCAGCCGGCTGGTCATACATAACACTGGCTATTTCGCTGGCCAATAGGTCGTCGCCAATGGCCACAACAGTGGTAAACCCTTCTGACAGTGCATGTTTGGTTAGCTTAGCGGCAGATCCTCCCGGGGTGCGAAACACAAATTCACCCGCAATACCAAGTGGTATCAACTGAGTGCGTATTGCACTGATGATTTTTTGGTCAACAGTTGACGCTGGTGGATCTGCGATATAATAGTACATAATACAAACTCAAAAATTAAAACTAAAAGCTGGAAGCAGGATTATTTTTGGGCGGAAGCCACAGATTCGTCAGGTTTAGCTTCCTTAATATATTCACTTTTCCCCACAAACACTGCTCCCAGTTTAATGACCAGGTTTTTGGTGGTACAGTCACCGTACAGCTTACCCTTAGTCATAATTTCGATGCGATCTTCTGCATGCACTGACCCATACACCTCCCCCGCAATTTCTACCACTTTGGCCTTAATGGGCCCTCGCACCGTGGCGTTATTGCCAATAATGACCGCGGAGCCAGATTCAATCTGCCCTTCCACAATGCCATTAATCTGAATAGAACCTTGGTTAGTTACATTTCCCTGCAGTTTCACGTTCTGCCCAATGATAGTGTCAAATGTATCCATAATGCACTCCTGATTCTGTCTAGACACACCGTAAAGCATTTTTTGCTCAAGATCAATGCTTGTAGTCTGATGCCTTTTCCACAGCCAGCCCTCTAACCATTGAAACATAGTAGCAAGTAGGTGTAGAATGTACGTCGAAAGGTCGGTGCTTTGACACAACATAGTATACGAGTAGTGGGTGCACGCGAGCATAATTTAAAGAACGTTACAGTTGAAATTCCTCGTGATCAATTGGTAGTAATTACCGGACTTTCGGGCTCGGGCAAATCTTCTTTGGCGTTTGACACCATTTACGCTGAAGGTCAACGTCGATATGTTGAATCACTGTCTAGTTATGCGCGTCAATTTTTGGGCATTATGGAAAAACCCGATGTAGATCAAATTGAAGGTCTCTCTCCTGCAATATCAATAGATCAAAAATCAGCTAGCCGGAATCCGCGCTCAACCGTTGGCACCACCACCGAAATCTATGATTTTCTACGGTTGTTATTTGCCAGGGTGGGTCATCCACATTGTCCAAATTGTGGACGAGAGATTACGCGTCAATCAGCTAGTCAAATTGTTGACCAGGTGCTAACACTCGGCCAAGATCACAAAGAGCCGTTGAAGTTATTTATATTAGGCCCACTTATCTCTGATCGCAAAGGGGAGCACAAAGCAGTGTTTGAGCGAGTACGAAAAGCAGGGTTTACGCGGGTGAATGTTGATGGACAAATTATGGACATCGACGAAGCCGAAGATCTCGATATAGATAAACAAAGGAAACATACCATAGAAGTGGTGGTTGATCGCCTCGTTTTAGGGGCTCATCTAAACGAAGAGGTAGAAGATCGTCAGCGCATTGCAGACTCCATTGAAAAAGCATTAGAGATTGGTACTGGAACGGTGTTGCTATATGAACCTGACTTAAACCAAATTCACACCTATTCTGAAAATTTTGCCTGTCCAGTGTGCCACATATCTATTCCAGAAATTGAGCCTCGATCATTCTCGTTTAATAATCCACATGGTGCGTGCCCAACGTGCCATGGTTTGGGGTATTTGATGGATATTGACCCAAGCCTGGTTATCCCAAATCACTCACTCACTATAGCGGAGGGCGCCATACGTCCCTTTGTACGCACAACCAGCACTACCTCAGGGTGGTACACTCGGCTACTTGAAGCAGTGGGGGCTAAAAAGGGCTTTACCATTCACACTGCGTTTAAAGACATAAGCTCTGGGCTGCAGCGTACTATTCTGTATGGAAGTGGAGATGAGGAATATCGAGTAAGCGGGTACTCGACCACCTATGAAGGGGTTATACCAAATCTAATGCGGCGTTACAAAGAGACCGAGTCAGACTTTATGCGCGGAGAAATTGAGCGCTACATGGTTGAGCGCGTATGTCCCAGTTGTAATGGCATGCGGTTAAAAAAAGAGGTTTTGTCGGTGACCGTTGTGGACAAATCAATAGCTCAAGTGGTCGCTCTTTCAATAGACGAAGCAGCTCAGTTTTTTGCAACTCTATCATTAACTGATCGTGAGCAAACAATTGCGTTCCAAATTTTGAAGGAGGTACGAGAACGTCTGAAGTTCTTAAATAATGTTGGACTGTCATATCTTACTCTCGATCGTGCCACCACCACCCTGTCGGGTGGTGAGGCCCAGCGTATTCGATTGGCCACCCAAATTGGCTCATCACTGATGGGCGTGCTCTATATTTTAGATGAGCCTTCTATTGGGTTGCATCAGCGAGATAACGATCGGCTTTTGGCCACCCTAAAACGATTGCGCGACCTTGGTAACTCGGTGTTAGTAGTAGAACATGATGAAGAAACCATGCGAGCTGCTGATTATTTGGTAGATATTGGGCCAGGCGCAGGTGAAGCAGGCGGGCGTATTGTGGCAGCCGGAACCCCGAGCGAGGTGCAAAAAAATGTACAATCGATTACCGGACAGTATTTATCTGGCCAAAAATTTATTGAGGTGCCACAGTGGCGCAGGGAACCCACACAGAAACAGCTTGAAATAGTAGGAGCGGAGGAGCACAACTTGCAAAACATTGATGTTAAAATACCGTTGGGAATCTTGACCTGTGTAACCGGTGTTTCTGGCTCTGGAAAATCAACCTTAATTAACGAGATTCTATCTAAGTCACTCGAGGCCAAATTTCATCATGCCAGAACATTCCCGGGTAAACACAAAGAAATTAAAGGCCTGGAGCACTTAGATAAAGTAATTACCATTGATCAATCGCCGATTGGGCGAACTCCACGCTCCAATCCTGCCACTTACACCGGATTGTTTACCCTAATTCGCGATTTATTTGCCTTAACTGCAGATGCTCGGATGCGTGGCTACAAAGCGGGACGATTCTCTTTTAACGTCAAAGGAGGCCGGTGTGAGACTTGTAGAGGTGATGGAGTTATCAAGATAGAGATGCACTTTTTGCCGGATGTCTATGTCACTTGTGAAGAGTGTCATGGCAAACGCTACAATAAAGAAGCGCTAGAAATTCACTACAAGAGCAAAAACATTGCCGATTGTCTCAATATGACAGTTGATGAAGCTCTTAGTTTTTTTACACCGGTACCAGCCGCTAAAACCAAGTTGCAAACGCTTCATGATGTCGGCTTAGGCTACATTCACCTAGGACAAAGTGCCACCACGCTTTCAGGAGGTGAAGCCCAGCGCATTAAACTAGCCACTGAGCTTTCCAGGCGCAGCACTGGCAAAACGCTCTACATTTTGGATGAACCAACTACTGGACTGCATTTTGAAGACACCAAACACCTGCTTGGAGTACTGCACTCATTAGTTGACAAAGGGAACTCAGTATTGATTATTGAACATAATCTAGACGTCATTAAATCGTGTGACTGGGTAATTGATCTAGGCCCAGATGGAGGTAATGCCGGGGGAAGACTGATAGCTGAAGGCACGCCTGAAGAGGTAGCAGAAATAAAAAATTCCTACACTGGGCAGTATTTACGCAAAACGCTGGCTAAGCACGCCAAGCGCACCTGAATAATTTTCTGATCTAATGTTGCGAGTCTTTGTGTGATAGATCGATAGTTAGGGTCACATGAGGGGTGTGGTTTACAAATGATTGCTTGTTAGCGTGGTTCTGGTCTCCATTCTCTTCGATCAAATGTTCCAGCAACGACGGAGCAGCTTCTACCTCTTGGTCATGCTCAATCTCAGCGTGAGCAGCATCTGTTGCTTCTTCCACAATTTGATCAAAAGAGGTGTCATTTTCCAATTCTAGCTCTTCCAAGCGCTTTTCTAGCTCAACAATACGCTCGTATAATTTGTTGACTTGACTTTCGAGCACATCAATACGGGCGTCAAGCGCTGCCGTATATTTTTTAATCAGTTTTTGAAGATCTTGGTGCACGTTGTCGTCCATGGTCTCCTTTGAACATATGTGCTTACCATAATGCCATTGCGATAATTAGTCAAGGCAGGTGCTTCTCAAAGCCAGTTTGCTGATCTGGTGTACACCGGGTTTTTGGGTTTGCCTACCAGATAGGCAATCAAAACCCCAAACAAAAATCCACCAATATGACCTAAGTAGGCTACTCCACCAAGCTGGGCAGAGAATAAACTGGAGTATCCGCTTAATACATTAGTCAAAAACCACAGTATTAGCACAAAACTGGCCGGAAGTGTCACTACGGTCCAAATAAAGATAATGGGCAAAAGCACCTTGACTTGTGATCTAGGGTACCACACTAAATATGTTCCTAAGATACCTGCTACTGCAGCAGAGGCGCCAATAATCGGGATAGGGGTGTGGGTGAGCAGTACCTGGGTTAAGCCGCCCACGATGCCTGCGCTTAAATAAAAAAGTAGGAATGGAAAGCTGCCAAGTCGATCTTCAATGTTGTTACCAAATACCCACAAATAAAACATATTACCCGCTACATGCAGCCAGCCGCCGTGTAGAAATTGATACGAAACAAAATTAAGCAATGCAAGATGGCCAGGTATAAGGGCGTACTGGGTAATAAACTGGTCTGTTGTTGCTTGATCTCCAAACACTTCGAATAAAAAAACCACCCAGTTGATTAGAATCAGCAAAACGGTGACATACGGAAATCTTTGTGTGGGGATAGTGTCTTTTAATGGAATCATATTTTAATCATAAAGCATGGAGTATGAAACATGAAACAGGGGGTGCGCCGAGGGTACGCGCAAAACATATAGAAAATGCTGAATTTCTTCTATAAGCCGGGTTCTGTAGTAGACTATTATCTATCTATTGCGTCTGGGCCACATGGTCTCTCGTAGAGAATCGATTGAGATGAATGGTCCACCAAACTTGCACCGTACAGGGTTTTCACAGACCCCGCTTTCACGGGGAACGCGTGCGCTCTTACCGCACGATTTCATCATTGCCGCCGGTTTTTACACCGATTAGGCTGTATATTTTCTGTTGCACTATTCCCGCCCTGTACCGTAATGGTACGGGGGCTTACTTCGCCATGCACCGATGGTGCGTGAATGCGTAAGTGCACTTCTCTAAGGTGCCCGGACTTTCCTCCCCAAAGTAAATTTGAGGCAATAGTCCGAAGAAATTCAGCACAATCATTATACCTGAATTGGGCTAAATTGTCAAACGATGCTATGAATCAGACGAGAGCTGCCATTGATTTGGACAAATGATTGTGGTGTAATACGTAAATCAGGAACGGCAACGGTGTGGTTCTTAATGCACACATTACTTGGGGGTTATGGGTTATGAGAGCAAAGAAGGTGATCTGGTTTGTAGCACTGGTCGGACTTCTCGCCTGCTGGAGGTTGGCGTGGATACACGCAGAGGCCACCTCGATCAAGCCTCTAAAAAGGGCTGTTGTGATCACTGCTGGGCATGGAGCTCAGCGTACCACTCAAACGCTGTTAACAGAGCGTTAAAACAAAGGCCGCTTCTACTTTGCGGGTACTAGGCATTGCTTAATTAGTTTATGTTTTCCCAGACAAACGGGCACGCACTACGCGTTGCCCGTTTCTCGTATCTTTAAGCACCTTGAATCATACCCTTTCCTCAGCTATGGTTGTGTTAGATGTAGGAGAAGAGTATATGCCAGGACAGCTGTGGGTAGTTGATTGTTGCGAGCAAAGCGAGAAACTACAATTACTGAAGTTTCCTCGAAATCGAGGTACGAGATGAGAGGACAACTATGGGTGATTGATGGAGCAGATGGGGTAGGTAAAGCTACTCAAGTTGAGCTATTAGTAAAACGTCTTAATTCATCTGCGGCTCTGGGTGGACACAAAGCGCACCATATATCGTTTCCGCACTATCAAGAAAAACCATGGGGAGTGCTCATTCGGCAGCATCTAGACGGTGTTTTTGGTCCACTAGAAGCAACTGGCCCATACGCTGCCTCGGTGTTGTTTGCCGGGGATCGTGGGCAGCATGCTCAGGAAATGCACAAGATACTAGAATCCGGCGACTGGATTATCTGCGACCGCTACGTATCGTCAAACGCGGCGTTTCAAGCAGCCAAAATTAAGAATGAAGATGAAAAGCAGCGTTATATTAATTGGCTATTTGACACAGAATTTAATCTGTTCGGTGTTCCTAAACCAGATGGGGTGGTGGTACTTACGCTGCCAGTTCACATCTCACATAAACGCACAGAATCACGCAGAGAGCAAGCTGTTCTAGCTGGTCAGGATTTGAGTGATAAAATAGGGCACCAGGATATTTACGAACAAAATAAAGACTATATGAGCGCAGCCATGCAAGAATATGTAAAGATGGCTAAACAATACAGCTGGCATATTGTTGAATGCACAGACGGTGACAAAGAGCTATCTCGGGAAGAGGTTTCGCAAAAGATTTGGAACATTATTGATTCTCAAATAAAGAAAAGACCCCGGTAGTTACAATCCCGGGGCCAATTACAGCGTAAGCGGCAAGCTAGCGAGATGAGCCATAGGCTTTTTGAACGCCTGCGCGTATGTAGGGCTTGTTTCGCCGGTCTATCCAATCTGGATTCTCGTGCGACTTTGAGATCGCGCTCTTTATGTCGCTAATCTCATTTGACATGACGATTGCTTCAACTGCAATCGCACCAAGCCTCTCCATGGTTCTCCCCGATCGATCTGTATCCTTCCTCAATTGTTCTCCCTCCAATCGCGGTAGAATCTTCTAATACCATGACACACTGCAAAATATTGGTCAATACAGTTGACGCTATTTTGTAATGGTAGTACAATAATAAGCTTTGAATTAAAAATTCTTTGGGAAGGAGGCCAAGCGCACCATTCAATTTCTAAGCAGTACTTTTGCAACACAACTTATCCTACGGAAGGAAAATATTCAAATGTCTACAGAAGGACGTAAGATTCGGGTTGGAATGGTTGGCGGTGGGGGACCGAATAATTTCTTCGGAGCTCCGCATCGTCGTGCAATTCTGATGGACAACACCGCCGAGCTCACTGCCGGCGCCCTGCGGTCTGATCCTGAACAGTCGGAAGCTGAAGCCAAACGGCATTACTTTAGCTTTGGCTACCCGGACTATACCAGCATGATCGAAGATCAGACGCGGTTGCATGAAAATGTGCGGATGGATTACGTGACTATTGTCACGCCAAACAATTCGCACTACCCAATCGCCAAAGACGCGCTCGAACACGGGTTCCCGGTGCTTTGCGAAAAGCCGCTTACCATGACAGTGACTGAAGCAATAGAGCTTCAGGAACTGGCTGAAAAAACTGACCTGCCGTTTGGCGTAGTCTATACATACTGCGCCCTCCCGATGGTCATGCTGGCACGGGAGTTTGTGCGGAACGGTGATATTGGAGTCATCCGTAAGGTGGAAGCCTGGTATCCGCAAGGGTGGCTCTCGGGTCGCACCGAGGATGCAGGTATTCAACAAGCACAGTGGCGGGTAGATCCCAAGAAATCGGGCGCTAGTGGCTGCGGTGGAGATATTGGTACCCACGCATACCAGTTCATTCGCTTTGTCACAGGCCTCCGAGCATTGGAGGTATCTGCTCGAGCAAAAACGTTTGTTGAAGACCGTGCTTTGGACGATGACTTTACCGTACTTGCGCGGCTGAGCGGGGGTGACGCTATCGCTACCGTGAGCGCTTCACAAGTAACTATCGGAGCCCAAAACGACAATGGCTTCCGCGTAATCGGCAGCGAAGGTACCGCAGAATGGTCCATGGTTGACCACCAATCACTCAAGGTGCTCAAGGCTGGTCAGCCTGTTCAGGTCTTTCGTCAGGGCGCAGATTATGGATATTTCCCTAAGTGCATTAAACCATATCTACGCCTCCCGAGCGGCCACCCTGAAGGGTTTCATGAAGCGCTTGCTAATCTGCATCGAACGATTGAGTGGACTATCCGGCGCAAGAATGGCGAAACAACCTGTCCAGAGCCGTATCCACATCCTGGCGTGGAAGATGGAGCAGACGGCATGGCGTTTATTGAAGCTGCGGTTGCTTCAAGCAATGAAGATGGGGCTTTTGTCGCTCTCGACATTTAAAGCCGGATTCTCAACAACAAACAGGCCCTGGGCAATCACGCTCGGGGCCTATCTTAATAATTGTCCCTTACAATGCTCAACTACTTCTTGGCCTTGTAGGCACGCTCTTTTTCTTCGATTCGTTGCTCGGAGGCTACTCGAGCCAACTGCTCGTAGCCTTCCCACGTAATCATCATCCCTTTCCCAAGAGTTGGGTGAACATTGGCAATCTCACGTGCCATCTGCTGTGCCACTAGGCGGTAGCTAGGATGCCCTTGAATGGTGCTCCTAAGTTCACATAAGTGATATGCCTCTCTGGCGTTCATACGCATGGTAAAGCGCACTACGTAGCCAAATGGCACCACGTACTGGGCCTGCTCTGCATGGGTTTTATGCACACTCTCATATAGTTTAGCAGCACTATCCATCACTCTTTGATATTGCTCAGCCAAACCTGCTTCAACTACATCTGCCGGTGTGGAGTATCCCAAACGCGTGGTAAATGGTTGACGTTGCTGAGTTAAGACTCGGTGGCGATGCAAATCCCGATACGCCCCAATATCGCAGGTAATTTCAAATTGATAATAGCTATGCTCTAGAGCCCGAGGTGGTTTGTGAGTACGATGCTGACGAGGAGCAAGTGCATCGTCAATTATGGTGGCAATATGCTTAGGGTTCTTTTTCAAATACGTTTGCACTTCATCAAACGGCTGATTACTTTGATCGTAAAGCAATCCTGCGGCAACTGCCACCTCACCATCTTTATCGTAATCAATTAATCGTACGGTTGGTTGATGGCCAGAATAATTATGAGGAAAATGATGGCTTGAATGATCAGAGAGTAGTTTTTTGGTTGAGATTAAATGATCCACATACCCTTGCCCTCGCTCGGTTTTAGATCGTCGAATAAAGGCAGGAATTAGGTGATCGAGCGCAGTAGTAATATAGGCAGCATACTGATGCGCTTCTTTTAGTTCACTAGCGCGTAGGTTGTACACTAAGTATTCAAACGCTCTGCCGTTGCCCACTAGCCCCACATTGGTCTGGGTCGCCATAGGCAGCAAATAACGGGTAATGTCGCAGGCCTGTGCTCGAAGGGCGTTGGTATAGGCTTTGTCACTCTGGCCCTCACCTTGTGGAAAGCGTTTTTTGAAGTGCTCCATTAACGGCTCAATAAATGCTGAGTATGTGTCGAACAAGGCATTCATCAGCACAGCATATTCTTTACTCAGCCCAGCTTTTTTTATATCTGGATCTTCAAAGTACGGATAATGACCGTGCTGGTCTTTTCTGTCAAACCGTACGTAGCGTGACGATTTTTCAAGAGGGGAGAGTCCAATGCGTCGGTCTTCAATATACTTTACGACCACATTTGACACATTCTCAACCGCGATGGCGGTGCTGCCGAGCTCGGCTACCGAATCATCCCCATACTGGTCAAGCACCCGACCAAAAAACGCATCCGCCTTTTCTGGGTTAACCTGTGTGCCAGATTGACCTAAGGTTCCCACGGCGTCTGTAAAATCTTGATTAGCCAAAAACTCTCGAGCTAGTAATTCTCGAGCTCCTAATTCTGAGCGGGAATACCGTCCAAACAAAGCGCCTACTACCACCGGCGGCAAATTAGTAAAGCCAAACACCGGATCATCTAGTGAAGTCACAAACGGCTTAATTTGAGTACGCTCAGATGGCTCAAGCATGGCTTCCTTTCTGTTTCTTACCTACACAATATCTAAATGATTAGTGGTTTTAAAGAGTACAATTTTAAAGCCGTCGCATCTCCCGAGCGGCGGCTTTATTTTCAGAATAGTTGTTTCTTCCTGCCCCCTCCTTGAAATAGTATAGATTTCACGTCGCATCCGATCGAAACGAATCGATCAAAAGCATCTGACGAGATTGCACTATAGTAGCGTTTTTTAGAGCAATTGAAAAGCACCCCTGGTGTCATTGCGAGCGAAAGGAATAAGCGCGGCAATCTGTTGCGGTAAGGCAATGTCCTGTACATAAGGATCCTAAAGGATCAGATTGCTTCGTCAACTACTTCGTACGCTCCTCGCAATGACAAAAGAAGGGGTGTTTTATTTAAGCGAAATAATCATGAACCCGTGTTCATTCACCTCATCTGCGGTGAAAAACGGCTGGTCTTTTGTATTCAGTACATAGCCAACGGTCTTTTGAATTTCTCGGCCAGTATATTGTTTGGTCTTAGGGTCCCACTCGCATAAGCGTAGGGTATCACCCTGAGCACATTCAAAATCATGTAGTCTGAGTTCAAAAGTTTTGTTCCCGTTTTGAATAGCGTCAAAGTATTCTGGCCATACTTTCTTTTCAATGGTCATCATGGCTCCGAAGCGCTATTTCAATTTGTTGGTAACTAATGGGGCCTTCACGCAGAATCTGTCCACTACGGGTATCGTAAACCGTGCTGGGCATATTTGCTTTACTTAAATCGCCATCGTCTAAAATGTTGCACACCTTGCCGCCAAAAACAGCTTTAACAGACTCGATCGCGTACAAAGGTGGCTCTCCATGCAGATTAGCCGAAGTAGTGGTAATAGGGTGACCAAACCGCTCGATCAAAGTAAGGAGTATTGGATGTTTGGGAATGCGAAACGCAATGCCATTTGGGCTCAAATACGAGTATTCCGGGGCGTTTTTTTGCTCAACGATTAAATTTAGGGGGCCAGGATGGAAGGCATGAGAAAGATGCAATGCATGCGGATTCATCAGAGCAAATTGAGTTACTTGTGAGAGGCTAGAGATCAAAATAGTTAACGACATGCCCTCTCGCTCACCTTTGAGAGCATTAAGTTTAGCTACTGCATCCTTGTTAGTGGCGTCGCAAGATAGGCCATAACAGCTTTCTGATGGAGTGACAATTACTTCACCTCGTTGCAAACAGGTTACTGCCGAGAGTACATCTTGTGAACTGCTAGTTGACAAGAGTACCAACGCTTTCCCCACTAATTATCCGTTTAATATTGCCTTCAGTCAGTAAATCAAACACCATAATTGGTAATTTATGATCCATGGCTAGGGAAATAGCCGAGTTGTCCATCACTTGAATATCATTATTTTGTAGGGCATCTAAATAAGATACATGGTGCAATTTTTGAGCAGACTCGTGCTTATGTGGGTCTTTATCATAGACTCCATCTACCTTGGTAGCTTTTAGCACCATTTCACAATCAAGCTCAAGGGCAGCCATCACCGAGGCTGTGTCGGTAGTGACATAAGGGTTGCCGGTGCCACCAGCTACAATAACCACCCGGCCTTTTTCAAGGTGCCTAATTGCCCGCCTACGAATATAGGGCTCAGCCACGCTGTTTACCGGTAGTCTGGTTTGCAAGCGTGCCGGCTGGCCATAGTGCTCTAAAATATCCATAAAGGCCATGCCGTTCATTACGGTGGCCAGCATGCCCATGTAGTCTGCAGTGGCGCGTTCTATTTCTTTACTGGCCAATTGAGCACCGCGTACAAAGTTACCACCGCCCACCACTACAGATAGTTCTGCACGGGTATGTTTTATTACATCGGAGAGTTCATGCGCCAGATTACTAACAAACTCGGTATCAATACCAAACCCGTGCCTTCCGGCGAACTGTTCCCCAGAGAGTTTAAGTAGAACGCGCTTTAACATTACTCAGTAGTATAGCGTTATTGTAAGAGTGAGGCAACTTATAGACGCCGTTAACATAATAATCAACTTCTTGGTCGAAGCTCGATTTCTTCCTTTGAATAATTGAATATGACAACGAACCGGTCAAAAAAACCAATCTGGCCGATTACTCCATAATGAAATTGTCCTGCCACTTTTTCTAAAAAGCCGGCTTCTATTGTATAAGGCCATCCACCGACTTCCATCTGTACCGTATGGGCATAGTAAGTTGCACTCTGACCAGCTACACCCGAAACCTTGTGCGGCCGACCGCTTTTTAGATCGATTCCTAAAACCTCACCTATCTCTGCATCAAAGATGCAAACATCTGCCCCAGAATCAACGAGCACCTCGTAATTAACCGATTTATTCTGATGCTTTATTGTAATAGGTATCACTGGCCGGAGGATATTTCCATACCGTTTATAACGGAATTTCATCAGTTGATCCAACATAGGTTGTGAGTTCAGGGGGAACATGAGCCAATATAGGGCTTGTATGGCCGTCTTTTTCTGCCTTAGCTAGTGCCTGCTTAGCGCTAAGTGCTGACGATAAAACGGTTTGTTCATCATCCGCCAAAGTAATCCACATGCCTTTGTATTTTTTGTAAATTTTAGTCCAGTCAGTAGCCATTAGGTTCCTCTGCTCTCGTAATAATAACATATTAGGATCTTGTAGTGCAAGGAAATTCTGTGAATGAGAGTCAAAAAGTTTAGGCGTCTTGCTTCTATTAAACTAAGAAGTAATTTTTCTAACTATTCCCAGTTTGGCTGGACAGAAAGGACGATGATCGAAACATTGCTGTGCGTATGGGAGCTTTTACTGAAGGGCGCACCACGATTACTGTCTCTAGAAAAACATTAACTCTTATATCTGTGGGAGAAATTCCCCAGGAGTCATGACCGCGAACGGGATGTCGTGCTGTTTTCGGAGTGGGGCAAAATCTTTGGTATCTAAAGTTACGAGGATATCAATTGGGACAGTTAAAGCGGCGGCAAGTATTGGGGCATCTTTCACATTAATGAGTTGCTCTGCGCGAATCACCTGCTTCAGAGTTGGATCGGGTACGACTGTGATTTGACCCACATCAAGTAGACGGTTGAATTTCGTGCTGGCATGCGAGCTACCTTTACGGATAAGATTACGGCTGACCTCTGCAATCACCAACTCGGAGACGTACGCATCAACCAATCTTAACTCAATGGCGTATATCAACGCTCCTGATCCACCCTCACTACGGAACATGCCAGCGAGAATGACGCTTGAATCGAGGAAAACCTTAGGTCTCCTTAATCCCATACTTTTCGGCATTGTATTCGGCTCGGATTTTGGGGATGTCGTCTAGCATGTCTTGCAGCGTTACTCCACGGTCAATCAGCTCCCGTTGCACGGTGTCTTGAAGCTCCTTAACAATCGATGGTCGCTTGGAGATCACAAGTGCTGATCCCACTGAGTACGCATTAAATGACTGGTTCTCTAAGAGACCCAGCTGGTCACGCAACTGCTTTGGCACCGTCAGCTGTCCCCGTTTTCTAATTTTGATTTTCATATCGAACTTCTTTCATTTATTTTCCGGATACCGTAGAGATATGCATCATACTCTGTTCCACCGTCCCTTGGTCCATTCTCCCCAATCCCAATGATATGCATGAGCGGATGATCTGAATTATCTCTTGGTCCTGGCTGACGTGCTCGCTTGTTCATAACAACGGCCTTTGTTCTGTACTCCCAGAATAGTATTGACAACCATGAGTGTCAAGTACAGTTGCGTACATGCAATCCGTGGCTGGGGAGGAGGGACTCGAACCCCCGAATGCTGGGACCAAAACCCAGTGCCTTACCACTTGGCGACTCCCCATTAGCATGGAACACGTAACTTGGAACTCATAACTAAGTGCCATCTAACGTGTTTCAACTTCATTATTATACCACGGATCAGCGTTATTTTGAAGACAGTGAGTTAAACGCCTTAGTACAATAAGGTGTTTATGACTGACTGGATTGACAGCTCATCTGGAAGGTATACCATACAAGTAGTAGCATACCCGATCTTGAGAGGGGGTGATACAACAATGCGAACTAAACAATTCCTGATGATAGGCGGTATAATTCTTGTAGTGTTAGCACTACTCGGATTTGTCAATTTTAGAATTGGCGATACCTTGTATTTTGATAGCGCAGAAAACTGGGCTCACTTAGTGCTTGGTGTTGTAGCGTTATCTGCAGCATATTATGCCAACGCAGATATGCAGCGGGTTTTGGGTTATATTTTTGCCGTTGTAGCACTGTACTTTGGTATTCATGGATTTATCTTGCACAGTCACGATGCACCTAACTATTACGGAGTAACAAACCTCGAGTATCTCGATGATGTAATTCACGTGGTGGTTGGTTTGTGGGCTTTGTGGGCTGTTATGGAGAAGAAATCCGCGGAGTAATCTTATCAGTTATCAATAAGAGAAAGACGCTTCTTGTCGAGGCGTTTTTCTTTGGATAAGACTGAGTTTTTATACGACCCTAACCCCTAAAACCTAATACCTAACACCTGCTATGACTACTCATAGCGTAGAGCCTCAATAGGGTCTTTGGCTGCTGCACGAATAGCTGGCCATAGCCCAAACAGTACCCCAACAAATATAGAGAGTCCAAGTGCCGCCCCAATTACTACCACATTAATTTGCGGGTGGAGAGCTGTTTTAGCGGCCACTACTGTAATTGCTGCAAATGCAATGAGCAACCCCAAAATGCCTCCGACTAAGGTTACCACCAGTGCCTCAATTAAGAACTGAATCATAATAGCTTGCTTTGGTGCCCCTACGGCCTTACGCAGACCAATTTCTCGAGTTCGCTCGGTCACCGTCACCAGCATAATGTTCATAATACCAATACCTCCGACTAACAGCGATATGGCTGCAATGGCTGAAACCATGGTGGTAGCCAAATTCAAAAACTTAGTGAAAAGGCCAAGTAAATCGTCTTGAGTTAGCACCGAAAAATCCTCTTCCCCATGATGGTTTGCTAGAATTGCTTGGTGAATGGTGGTTTTCACGGCTGCTACATCCGCACTGTTTGATGCCTTGGCGACAATTCGAAAAATCTTGACCTGATTTTTGTTTAAGGCAGTTGCAGTATCAAATGGAATAATAGAAATAACATCGAACTGTGATCCAAATAGACTAGACGTTTGTGATTTAGCCAACGAGCCTATTACCTCTAACTCATGAGTACCTGCAGTCACTTTTTTACCGATCGGATTTGCGTTTCCAAACAAGTCTGTTTTAGCTTGTGAACCAAGAACGATCACGTTGCCCGCATTTTTGGTAGTAAACATAGCTCCTTGGTCAAGGTGTAATACCTCAAAAGCCTCTAGAACATTGGGATAAGTTCCAGAAAGGGTAGGGGTAGAGGTTTTATCGCCGTATTTTAGATTGCCCGAAACTAAGGTTAATGGAGTTGCAGCCACAATATCTGGGAGAGCAGCCACGGTATCGGCATCAGCTAAGGTTAAAATGTCACCAGCAATAAAGTTGGCTGGGTTTGAGGCGCCAATAGAGCCACCTGATTGATCAATTTTGCCCGAGACGGTGATAATTACATTGGTACCGAACCCTTGAATTAAGCCCGAGACGTCATTTTTTAGACCTTGCCCTAAGGCTACCAGCACGGTCACCGAACTAACCCCAATCACTACCCCAAGTATGTTTAAAAGGCTTCTGGTTTTGTTGTTCCATATTG
>OBEQ012792852.1_pt1 | contig 17440 bp, 21 predicted proteins | sample 1670901 | NCBI WGS metagenome assembly OBEQ01 (sample SAMEA104232315, study PRJEB22302) | groundwater metagenome | biome: forest; feature: aquifer; material: groundwater | place: USA | collected 2011-08-07 | depth 5.4 m
ATGCTTGGCGAACGTTCTACGACGGAAATTCACAAAAATGAAGATTCCCAAGGTCTAGCAAAGCTTAAAGGTGATGCCAAAGCTGGTGGCGAAATTGCGGGTGGTGCTCGCCGAGAATTAGAAAAACGACTGGGGCGATCTGTGGTTTCTAAATCAAATTTTTTACCGAATAAGAAGATTCAAAAAGCTTTAAAGGGGAAATAAAAACTAGGCCGTCAGGAGCGTCATCTCGGCACACGCCGTTCTAAAATCGTCCAGTTGGGGGCATATTTTATGGAAACCAAAATCGCAATTTTCAAAGGCAAGCAAATCCGTAAAATCCTCCATGAGGACGAATGGTGGTTTTCGGTTATCGATGTTGTGAGCGTGCTAACAGACAGCGCAAACCCTCGGGACTATTGGTTTAAAATGAAATTGAGGGTTAAGTCCGATGACGGGGTTGAACTGTCGACATTTTGTCGACAACTGAAATTAGAATCTTCCGTTTGAAGGGAAAATGAAATTTAGTGTGATGGAAGACGTATGACTCAACCCCCCTCCTATATTTTTGACCAAACCCAACACCTCAAGGAGCGGACCCGACTTCAGGCGATTGAGAAAATTTTCGATCCGGCGACGGAGCGTCGCCTGCTTGGTACCGGTTTGAAATCGGGCTGGCGTTGCCTGGAAATCGGACCCGGCGCGGGTAGCATCATGCGATGGCTGGGACAAACGGTCGGGGAATCCGGCAAGGTCGTGGCGGTCGATATCAATCCTCGCTTTCTTGAGGATGAACAATCTCCTCGGATCGAGGTGGTTAAGTCCGACATTCAATCCTTCGAAACCGAGACGAAATTCGATTTGATTCATGCCCGTTATGTCCTGATTCATATCCCGGATTACGAAAAGGCCTTTAGGAAAATGATGTCTCTCTTAAAACCGGGCGGCTGGATCGTTCTAGAAGAACCCGACTTTTCGGCCGCGAAAATGACGTCCCTTTGTCGCGCGGTACCTCCGGAATAGCGACCATGATGAAGATGTCCACGGAACAGCTGAAAGCAAAATATCTCAAAACGGGAAAGGCCACGCCCGCAGATATAGCAGGATATTGTCGTTTTACGGAAGATCCAAAGAGTTGGGGCATCTATTACGCCACGGTTGCGGTGACGGCCCAAAATAAATGACCCTCCTCCTCTCTTCCCACAGGCATCAAAGGCCTTCCAAGTTAAGTGTTGTGTCGCTGATTTGCCTTTTTCTTTCTCTCCTGATGACGTTGGTTGTCGTCTTCCTGCCCGAGGAGAAATTGACTTCTTGGGTTCCATTCATCGGTGGGGTGTTCAGTTGGGTGGGAACCTTGATCGCCTTAATCAGTGTCATCAGAAAACAGGGCTGGTTATCGTGGGTCGCGATGGCGGTCAACGGATCGTGGCTTCTTTTTTTACTGGTGTGACAATCGGTCAGAAAGATCCCTTGACAGTGAACGGGTAGCGAGGAAATCTCCCCGCTTCACAGAGATTTAATGGACGTTTCCTTAATCATTCCTGTTTACAACGCCGCGGCTTTTCTCCGTCAAAGCTTGGAGGATATCCACATCTCCCTTTGCGGACAAAAGAGTGAGACGTGGGAGCTCCTCCTGGTGGACGATGCCAGCCCCGACAGGGCTTTGGAGATTTGCCGCGAGTTTGCCTCCTCACCGAGACCGTACGCCGTCAAGGTGCTTTCGAACGAACGAAACCTCGGCAAGGGAGCCGCGGTTCGTCACGGAATGCTCCACGCGACCGGAAAATATCGTCTCTTCAACGACTGCGACCTCGCCTACCCGATGAGCGAGATTTTGAAGGTTTTGGAAGTCCTCAAGAGCGGGGCCGATGTCGCCATCGCCTCGCGGGGTTTGGAGGACTCGCTTTATATCTTTTCCCCGAAAGATTTTCGTTATCTCTACACGCGCCACGTGGCCAGCCGTTTTCTGAATTACTTGATTCAACGGTTGTTTCTGCCGAAGTATGCGGACACGCAGGCGGGCCTGAAAGGTTTCACAGCCCCGGCGGCCGAATTTTTATTTTCCCAGTCCCATCTGGACGGATTCAGTTTCGATCTGGAACTTCTTTACCTGGCCACCAAGGCCTCTCTCATGATCCGTGAAGTCCCCGTCCGATTCTATGTGCAACGAGTCACCACCGTCGACCTTTCGTTCGAAGCCCTGCGAATGTTCCGAGATATCCTAAGAATCCTTTACGGGAACGCGCGGGGCCGGTATCGGTTCGATGCGAAGACGTCGCAGAAAGCGGGGCTCCGTGAAGAAACTGATCATCCACGCTGATGATTTCGGACTCACCGAGGCCGTCAATGAAGGGATCCGGACGGCGATTCAGAACGGTCCGGTCACATCGACCAGCCTCCTCGTCAACTTTCCCGCGAGCCGGAACGCACTGAATCTGGCGCGGTCGGAAAATTGGGACACCGGTTGGCATGTCAACCTGACGGAGGGAAGACCGATCAGTCCCCCCGAGAGCATTCCCTCCTTGGTCCAGAAGAACGGTCTGTTTCACGGACTCAAGGCCTTGATGGGGCGATCGTTTCTGAGGAAACTCAATCCGCGGGAGGTCGACATCGAATTGACGGCCCAACTCAAAATATTTTTGGACGCCGGGATTCGCCTGACCCATCTGGATGGGCATCAGCATATTCATACCTTTCCCGTGGTGCGGGATGTCTTGAAAAAAATAGTGGCGTCCCACCGCATCCCCTTCGTCCGTCTGCCGGCCGAAACGGGCGGAATCAGCCTCCCTCGCTTTAAGACCCGATTTTTTCTCCGCCACCTCAAAGGGAGTCGGAAAGATTTTTGGATCGGAACGGACGCCCGAACGATTCCTTTCTATGGTCTCAGCCTCGGCCGATCAGCGGGGGACCTCACCGCTTGGAAACGTCTCCTGATGAGGATCCGCGAAGAGGTCGCTGAAATCATGGTACACCCCGGCCTTTCCGCGGATCGTCATCCGGAATGGACATTGCTGGTCGCTCCGCCGTTGAGACGTTTGCTTCAGGAGACCGGTTTCGAGACAGTTCGTTTTCGGGACCTGATCTAATTGTATGCGACGAAGAAACCTCCTATTCCTTTTTGGTCTCCTCGGCATCCTCACCCTCCTGACGCGCCTGCCGCTTTTGTGGGAAAATTATTTTCATTCGGACGAGGCGCTCTTCGCCCTTTCGGCCAAGATCTGGATGTTGGGAGGCATTCCTTATGTCGATTGGATCGAGACCAAACCGCTCGGGGTTTATTCCTTTTACTCCCTCGCGTCTTGGCTTTCCGGAAGTCTTCCGAACATCAACATGCAGGCGGTTCACCTATTGGCGATGGCTTGGACCCTCGGGACGGCATGGACGTTGAGCGTCATCGCCCGCAAACTGGTCCCTAACACTGAAAAATTCTGGCGGAATCCGGGGATGACTGCCGGCCTCTTTTTTGTCCTCTTCTCTTCCTTTTGGGATCCTACGATCGTGTCGGTCAGCATCGAGGTGGTACTCCTTCTCCCTCTTTGCCTCGGTATCGCCCTACTCCCGACCGAACCGGGAGAGATCGGCCCCTTCCGGAGCTTTTTGGTCGGGCTTTGCGCCGCCGCCGCCTTTCTCTGTAAATACCAAGCGGGAATCCTGATTCCGGTGGTCTTTATCTACTTCTGGATCGTCCCCTGGAAGGTTCGCGGGTCGTTCAAAAAATCAATCATCGCCTCCCTCTTTTTTATCATCGGCTTCATTCCCCTGCCGCTCGCGATGATCTTCTATTTGAAGGTGATCGGCGCCTGGCAGGGGTTTGTTTTTTGGAATTTCCTCGGAAACTATTTTTACATCCGAGACGGTAATGCGGCGGTCGATCTCGGACCTAAAATTTTGACCCAAATTCTCCGTTATGTCGGATCGACGCTGCTTCTTTGGTGTTTAGCGACGCATCGTCTCGTGCGCCGCCGCCAACCGATCCCCCCTTATGAACGCCTGATCTGGATCTGGTTCTTTCTTTCTTTTATCCCCGTCTCCGTGGGAAAACGATTCGAAGACCACTACTTTCTCTTTCTGACCCCATGTCTTTCCGTCCTGGCGGCCGTCGCTCTCTACCACGCGTCCCCGGCCTTCTGGAAACGGTGGCGCCCCATGATTTTGATCGGCCTCTTTTTGCCGGCCGTGGGGTTTACCGTCACGAGGTTTTTCTTCCGGCCCCTCGATCGAAGATTCGACGGCGAGGACATCGCTTCCTACAAACCATATGCCGCCTATCTCAAGGAACGGACCGATCCCGCCGATCCTGTTTTCTTGTGGGGTTGCGCCCCTTCTGTTTATCTGGAGGTGGAACGGATGCCGGCTTCGAGGTTCTTGAGGACCGATGTCCTTGCGGGACGGGTGTCCGGTTTTGTCCCGCAAGAGGGAAAACCGTTCGACCCCAAACCCTTCATTGTCCCGAAAACTTGGGAGATGTTGTTTGATGATTTCAGACGCCATCCCCCCGTTTACATTTTGGATATGGCGCCGACGGGGCTGCATGACTTCACTCTTTACCCGATGACGAATTATCCGCCTCTCATGGAATATGTGAGCCGTCACTACCGGCGCGAGGCTTCTTTTGAGAAGGCGGCTGTCTATCGGCGAATTTCCGCTCCAACACGAGACAACGAGGGAAGATAAAGACGCAGAGAAGGGTCACAAGAAAAAGTCCCGAAACCGCCACCCAGCCGACTGATCGCAGCCCCGGGTTGGAGACAAGCAAAAAACCGGCAAATCCGACGATCGTCGTAAAGTTGGAAAAAACAATCGCCGGAATTTTTTCCTTCAAGGCGATTTTCATCTCGCCGCTCTCATCGCATCTCTGGGCGAAATGGATAAAGCTGTCGATCCCGGTCCCCAAGATCACCGGAATGGCGGCGATGTTCATGACGTTCAACGGAATCTTCGCCAGCCAGAGCCCGCCCGAAAGCAGAACCAGGGCGGCCAAAAGATTTCCCAGCGTGATGAGGGTTCTGACAACGGAACGGCTCAGCACATAAGACACCAACGCCAAAAAAAGGCAGATGAGAATCATCCCTCGCGGCGCTTCTTTTTCGATCAGCCTCACGATGTCGTCATAAACAAAAGTACCGTCGGTGGCGGTAAAATGAAACTCCGACGTCTTCATCAAATTCCGGATCTCGTCGTGGTAGCGACGGAGGACCTCCGACGAAAGTCGATCGAAGGCGGGGAAGAGATAAACGGCAAAGACATCCTTCTGGAAAGGAGATTCAAAAACGCGCCGCACTTCCTTGGGAAGGGTTTGGCGTGAGACCGCCTCAGCCCGACGGGAATCCTCCAGGCTGGAAATCCAATTCCCCTTTTCCTTTTGAGGAAGCCATCGAAGACCACGAACGCCACGGGCTATTTGCTCCAAAACGGACCTCTTTTCGGACGCCTGAACCGGGATAAAGGTCGAAATCCCGACCACATGGTCGAAGACCAGACTATGGGTCTTGTCTTCACGAATCAGGCGGTCCAAGACGTTGATGGTTTTCTCCATCTCCTTCTCTCCCGGAACGATCAAAATGGTGGGGCTCAGAGGAGCGCTCTTGACGGTCGCCATTTTTTTGTAGAGTTCGTTGGCCGGGAGTTTTTTGTTCACCAGCATGTCTTCTTCGAAATGGATACGGGAGCCGGACGGTATCGTCATCGCCGCCAAGCCGATGACCAGAACGGCGGCCGTGATCACCCAAACCGGTTTTTTGATAAAAAACCCTTGTTGGAACGGAGAAAAATCTCCGCGGTTAAATTCGATTTTCTTTTCTCTCCGATGCTTCATCCGATCGAGCATCACCAGTAGGGCGGGAAGAACAATGACCATGGAGAAGTAGTTGAGAACGACACCGATCCCGCCCAAAAGACCGAATTCGAAAAAGACGCCGAATCGCGAGAACAGAAGCGCTGCAAAGGTCCCTACGGTGGTGATCATGGAGGCGTAGGTCGCCGTTCCGGTCTTCTCAAAGGCGAGTTGGCAGGAGGTTTGAAAATCCTTTCCGGCGGAACGTTCAAGATAGTAACGGGTCAGGAGGTAGATTCCGTAGTCGCTTCCGAGACCCGCCAGGATGCCTCCCGCAAAACTGGTCATGAGATTCAGATGTCCTAAAAGTAGAAAGATCAGCCCGCCGGTCCACACAACGCCGGCTGCCAGGGGAAGTCCTATGAGGAGAATCGCCTCCGCCCTTCGAAAGTAAACAAAAATGATCAGGACTAAGACCGCCGTCACGGCGGCCATGACGATGGCCATCTCGCGTTTAATCTGATCCGATTCCTCGATCGTCGTCTGCAGCGTCCCGGTGTAACCGACGTCGACCGCCCCGAAGTCGGCCGGTCCTCTTTTTATTTCCGTCACGATGTTTTTTATCTTCCCCACGAGCCGCCGAGCCGCATCGACGTTGGAGGCCTCCTCTTTCACCTTCATCCTCAGCACAATCAAATTGCCCCCTTCATCGGTGTCGAATTTTTTCAACGCCCACGGCCTTTCTTTGTATTTCTGGATAATGTCGTCAAAATTGAGGTTGGGGCGATCTTCCTCATCGGCAAAGTCCATCAAATCGGTAAAAACGGCGCTCACCCCCTTTTTTTCCAAGGCCGCCGTTCGTTCGACCCGATGTTGAATTTCGACCAAATCCTCGAGATCGAGATAGAGCCACTGCCTCTTTCTGAAATATTCGACCGGGCGTCGATAGTCGACATAGTCGATCTCGGACAGTTGATCGGCACGGCTCGAAAGCAGATCGGCGAAACGCTCGGCGACGGCGGCAGACCTGTCCTCAACGGTCACGATGAGATAGTTGCTGCCTCCGAAGAGACGCTTGTATTCGTTGTCGGCCTTCACGCCGTCGGAAGTTTTTGGGGCGAGGGCCGTCATGCTTGTTTCGATTTTCAGGTTTTTGGCCAAAAACAATGAAAGGACGACCAAGACAAGCGTCAAGCCGAGTACTGTTTTCGGATAACGGAGACCGATCAAATAAAGTTTTTGGATTTTTTCCACCTATTCTAACACCTCTTGAAGGCTGACGAAACGGAAACCGAGACTCTGATAATGATCGATGATTTCCGGAAGGACCTCCACCGTCTGGCTTCGATCGATCCCGGCCCGCGCCTCGCCGCCGTCGTGAAGAAGGATGATATCACCGCTGCCGATCCCCCGGGTCAGCCGGCGGAAAAGGACCGCGGTGCCCGGCTGATCGCTGTCCCAAACTCCCCGGCTCCATCCGACGAGGCGGTAGCCCTTATCATGCAATACCCGGGAGACAAACGGCGTCTTCCAGCCGTGCGGCGCCCGAAAGAGCTTGAGCGACGGCAACGGAAGCCCGGTCGAAGCCATCGCCTCTTCCCACTTCTCAACCTCGCCTCGGATCTCTTCGGGGCCCATCCAAATCAGCGGCCGGTGATCCCAGGTATGGTTGCCGACCGGATACCCTTCTCGGAGCATACGGTGCACCACGTCGGGGTACCGCTCCACATTCTTTCCCACGAGGAAAAAGGTCGCCGGAATCTTCCGCGCCTCCAAGAGATCCAAGACACGGGAGGTGTACGGTTCATTCGGACCGTCGTCAAAGGTGAGGGCGATGATCTTTTCGGAACGTGGGCCGTGACAGATGACCGAATCGTTTAAACTGAAGCAGGGCAGAAAAACCGAACCGAGAAAAAGAACCCCCGCAACGAATAAGACGAATAAAACGATCGACCCGATTTTTGCGCGTCCCCCCGACAAGGCTCGTACCAAACGGATCGAGAGAAATCCCCCCACCCAGATCCCGACGATGACGAGCAGGGCGATTTCGGCATAAACCTTAAAGGGCAAACGGTTCTCCTTTTTTCCTTTGGTAGACCTCGTCGTAGTAATTGAGCACCTGGTCCGTGACCTTCGACCAGGAGTAGCGCTCCGCCTCACGCCGACCTCCCTCGGCGAGCTTGGAGGCGAGTGCAGGATCCTTTAAAACCCTGACCAGGGCGTCCGCCAGTTTCTGGGGATTGTCTTGAGGGACCAACAGGCCGTCGACTTCATGATGAATGATATCTCTGAAGCCCCGATTATCGGTGGCGACGACCGGTGTCCCCGCCGACATCGCTTCCAAGAGGGTAATTCCGAAAGAGGCCTTGGTGGCGGGATAACAAAAAACGTGACTCGTCGCAAAATAATCAGGCCGGCCTCCATTGATCTGTCCTTCGAAAAAAATCTTCCGACCTAAGAAAGCCCCCGCTTTTTTTTCATAAATGGCGCGTAAAGGGCCGTCTCCGACGACGATTAATCGGGCCTCCGGCAATCGGCTTTCCACATGACGGTAGGCGTCGATCAGTGTGTCCAGGCCGTTTCGAGGGTCCAACCGCCCCAGAAAAAGGATGTTGGGAGATCCATCCGCAAACCGGGCAATACGTCCCGAAGGACGCGCAAACCATTCCGTTTCAATTCCATTCGGAATGATTCGATAATCGGCGTGAAAATAACGATTCATCGCCTCGATGCAGGAGGAAGAGATGGCGATCCGGCCATCCAGTTTGTCCAAATATTTTTGCGCAACGGCTCTCCCGATGCGATAGACCAAAAACGAGTCAAAGTAGGTATGAAATGTTCCGACGGTCACCGTATTCGTATATTTTTGAAAGAGGACCGGCAGTGTCATCATGATCGGGGAGTGGATATGGAGAAGATCGAACTTTTCCTCAGCCAACACCTTTTTTATCTTTTTCCCGAGGTTCCATCCGACGGTCACCCGACCGTAAGATTGGTTGGAAAATATGGTGAAGCATTTCCCCAACCGAAGGACCCGAAGCTCTGGAGGGACATCGACCCCCGGATCCATTCCTTCATAACCGGTTAGGAGGACCACTTCATAGCCGCGACGGATCAATTCCTTCGAAAAATAATAGACATGTTCCGTGATGCCGCCGAGATGGGGATAAAAATATTCGGAAACAATGCCTATTTTTCTCATTGGCTGTTCCAGAGTCGATTTTGGACACCGATCAAGATCACCACACAAAGCACGAGAAGGTAGGCCAAAACCTGATCGATTTTAAAGAAAAACATACGTAGCCGGTACCGCATGGGGGGTGAACGCTAGCCCAAAAAGCATCTCCTGTTCAAGGTCATTTATTCCCGACCTCCTTTTAGGATTGAATTTGCGGCCAGAACGGATAATGAAGGGATCCATCATGGCGACTCTCTACCCCCCGGAGCAAAATGACGAAGCCACGGCGGAGCTTGCGGTCTTTTTCCCCTCCGTTCAGGAGTTTTTCCGAAAATTGGCAAAACTTGTCATGTCGGCCGGTCTGGATCTTCTTCTGGTTGCCGCCATGGCCATCCTGCTCGGCGTTTTGCTCATCGCCCAGCATGATGTCGTTCAGATCGCCGAATCCTCGGTCCTTTATCCCATCGGAATGATGCTCTTTCTCCTCGCAACCCGCATGGGTCTGTGGGGCTACCGTCATTTTCGGAACCAAAATGGGACACTCTCGCTCGGGGCTGTATTTCTCCAAACCCTCCGGGATTGGATTCCCTTTATTCTGATCGACTTCATCTACGAAAACTTGCACGATCTTTCGCGCCACTTTCAGACGCATGATGTGGCGGCAACTCTGATGCGTTGGGATACAGCCCTTTTCGGGGTCGAACCGACCCTTTGGATTCAGCGGTATTTTAATCCGACCGTCACCGATTTTATGGCCTTTGCCTACGGTCTCTATTTTCTCCTGCCGCTTGTGATCATGTACCTTCTCTCCTATCGAAACCAACGGTCCAAGCTTCGGGAGATGATCTTGGCCCTGTCCCTCTCTTTTCTCATTGCGTTTGTCGGCTTCACCCTCTTCCCTTGCTCTCCTCCCCGGTACTTCATCGAAAACCAATTCACTCATCCTTCGCACCTTTATGGGCTCTACCTGTTCAACTTTCTTCAGGCCCAATGGGACAACCATTCGGCCGTCCGCTCCGGGGCCTTTCCCAGTCTCCATGTAACGACCTCCGCGATTGCCCTGATCTACGCCTTTCGACTCCGAAATAAGAGTCGTGTGGATCGATGGCTTTACTGGATTTATGTTCCCCTGGTAGTCAGTCTCTGGGTCTCGACCGTCTATCTTCGCCATCATTGGTTCATCGACATCTTTGCCGGATGGATTTTGGCTCTCCTCTGCTGTTGGATGGCTCCTACCTTGAGCCGATTGTGGGAAGAGTTAAGAGGCCTCTTGGATGAGAGGGCATGAAAAGGTTCCCGTTCTTCTTTCTCTGGATTGTTTTCTCCTATGCCTTGGTCGGTTCTCTCCCGTTAAGCGCTTCGTCAGATTCACGCATGGTCAAAGATTTTTCGGAAAATCCTGTGGGAAAGTTTCCCTCTGATTTCAGAACGTATCCGTTTCAACGAGGAAAGGCGGCCACGGTTTATTCTGTTCGGATGGAAGGGGACAACCTCTTCCTCAAGGCCACGGTTGCAGGAGCGACGCAGGGGACCGCCGTTCAAGTCTTCAAACGGTTTGATTGGGACCTGACTCAATGGCCGAAACTTTCGTGGCGCTGGCGGGCCGATTCCCTTCCGTCACCCCCTGCGGGGAGCCGAGAACATTTCGACGACAATGCCTGCGGGGTCTATGTCGTCTTCGGCGGATATGGCGGGAAGGCGATCAAGTATATTTGGAGCACCGATTTGCCCGCAGGAACCGTCAAAGAGGATACGCCCGGGAAATTTTTCGTCGTCGTGGCGGCGAGTGGGGCAAAAGAACGAGGGGAGTGGCAGACCGTCGCCGTGAACGTCGTCGACGAATACCGCAGACTTTTTAAGGTCGCTCCCTCCCGAAATCCGTCGGGGATCGGACTCCTCACGGACGGTGATGGAACGCACAGCCCGGCGATCTGCGACTACGACGATTTCCGACTGTCGAAATGAAATTTTATGCTCAAAGGATTTGACGATTTTTTAGCCGACAGCGCCGATCGGGGGCATATCGTTGGTGCTTGGGGATTTCACTCCAATGTCAACTTCGCCCGGATGCGTCCGGAAGAGACGAACGTCTGGTTTTTCGAACAGACCTTTAATTTTCTCCGCGCCTTTTTCGGCCTTGTCCTTCCCGATTCCCTGGAAGTGATCACCTACAACGCAACCCAGCGGATCGAGAAGAAGGGGCTCGATCAGATGACCTTCCTGGATGAGCTGATGCTGATCATGAAAAAATTAAAGGAGCCGATGTGGACGCTCCGATTGAATCTCAATGTGATCGGATTTCTTCGGACCGCGCACGATCCCGACAAGCCGATCCGCCTCCAGATTCAGGAGCCGACGTCGTTGATCATCTGGGGCGGCCCGGACGAAACCGGATTCCAAAAATTCTCCATCAGCTACACCCTTTTCTCTTCGGCGATCCTTCCGGGAGACCATATGGAGCTCTGGTCGCTCAACCAGCCGATCCTGGAAAAGGCGTTGCAAAAATGGGAACAACAGACCGGCCACATGATTGACGTGGTCGATTCCACCGGAAACGTCCCGGTCCACCGACATGGTTTTGGAAAACCGAAGCCACCCCCTCCTCGTCGGTAAAAACTCCCCCTTTGACATTGGCGCCCGCTAGTTATATGCTAACCGCAGATTGCGTATATCCATATGGCCACGCCCTCGCTCATGAGTCAGACAACCTACGCCGAACTTTTAGAGCGGTGCACCTTGTCGGCATTTAACGCCGCTTTCTCAGAAAACGGCGTCTTTACGGTTAAAGCAATCAAAGAGAAGCACTATTGGTATTTTCAAACTTCTACGGCTCAAGGCAGAACCCAACAATATGTCGGTCCTGAGACTCCCGAGCTCTTGGAGAAAATTGCTCGTCATAGAGAAATGCGCGATGATGAGCGCGAACGTCGCTCCCTGGTATCGATGCTGATTCGATCGTGTGGATTACCCCGTCCTATTCCTGAAATGGGAGAAATTATCGCGGCTCTCGCAAAAGCAGGGGTCTTTCGATTAAGAGGGGTTTTGGTGGGTACACTGGCCTACCAAGTTTACTCGGCTATGTTAGGGACGAGACTTCCTCTTGCCAGTCTTCAAACAGCCGATGTGGACATTGCCCAGTTCAGAAATATTTCCATCCCTGTTGAGGATCAAACTCCCCCAGTTCTTGAGATTCTGCAGGGAGTGGACAAAACATTCCGTGCCATCCCACATGTCAGTGACAGTCGTAAGACAACCAGTTATCTGACGAAAGGAGGAATACGGGTCGATTTTCTCACGCCGAATGCTGGACCTGATACGGAAAAACCGAAATCTTTGCCGGCCTTTCAAACGGATGCCCAGCCGCTTCGGTTTCTCGATTACCTGATCCACAAAACGGAACCGGCCGTCGTTTTATATGGTACCGGTATTTATGTTCTTGTTCCGACTCCGGAACATTTTGCCATTCACAAGCTTATTATTTCGAGACGTCGACCGGTGGGAGTTGCCAAGCGAGACAAAGACCTGCATCAGGCCGAGTCTTTGCTCAATGTTCTCGTGCAAAAGAGATCCCACGACCTTAAAGTCGCCTGGGACGAGGCGTGTCAACGCGGTCCCAAATGGCGCCAACTTCTTCTGGAAGGAATGAGCCAACTTCCTTCAAAAATCAGGGATGCTGTTCTTGCATTCGTTGGCGAATCAAATATCTCTTAATATCTTCCTCACCATCGAAGAGGTGGCGAGAGTGTAGATCTGAGAGAGCGGAAGCCACTGCGAGACGATTCCTTTTTTTAAGGGTCGCTTCAAATGGCCGACGATCGGGGCGATTGTGAGGCGCCGATTGAGGACCGAATGGCGTACCGATGGGAGCGTCCCAATCGGCTCGATCGGCCATTCCTTCAAAAATTTTGCAAGATCCCCTTCTATCATCGGGACCTCCCACATTCCCTTAAGGAGCCCTTTGTCCGGGCGGCGAATCATCAGGATTTTTTCATCCTGGCGCACAACGGCGGCGGTCATCCGGACCTCTTGATAGACGACCTTCTTTTTTCCCTTCGGGTATTCTTCGGCGCTTCCTTCCTTTCCCGCTTGGCAGACCTTTGAAACAGGACAGAAAAGACAGAGCGGACGGGTCGGGAGGCAGGTCGTTGCGCCCAATTCCATCAAGGCCTGATTAAAATCACCGCAATCTTTCTGAGGCAAGACTTCTTCGGCCTTTTTCCAAAAGATCTTTTGGCCTTCGGTGGTCTTGGGATCCTGTTGAAGGGCAAAAATTCGCGAGAGGACGCGGATCACATTGCCGTCGACGATTGGCGCCCGAACTCCGAAGGCGATCGAGGCGATCGCCCCGGCGGTGTAACGACCGATGCCGGGGAGTGTTTGTAAATCTTCCGGAAGTTTCGGAATTTTCCCCTTGAACCCCTCGGTGACTCGGGCGGCGGCGTTTCGCAGATTTCTGGCCCGTGAATAATAACCGAGACCGGACCATTGGCCGAGAACCTCTTCTTCAGGCGCTTTGGCGAGCGATCGGACGGTCGGAAATCGTTTCAGAAATTTTTCATAATAAGGAATCACCGTCTCGACCGTCGTCTGCTGGAGCATGATCTCCGAGACCCAGATTTTGTAGGGATCGGAGGTCCGCCTCCAGGGAAGGTCGCGGCGATGCTTGCGGTACCAAGAGAGAAGCGGTTGAGAAAAAGAACGGTCCGTCATTTTTACGTTTTTTTTGACTCTTTGATGAGTCCCTTTAATTCTTCCAGAAACTCACTGGGGTCTTTGAAATCGCGATAGACGGAGGCGAAGCGGACGTAGGCGACCTGATCGATCTTGTGGAGTTCCTTCATAATCCGTTCCCCGACTTCCTTCGAAGGGACCTCTTTTTCCCCCAAGTCCTGGATCTCGCGTTCGATCCGGTCGGCGATCTCCTGGATCGTCTCGGCCGATACCGGCCGTTTTTCACACGCCTTCTGAATTCCGGCGAGTGCCTTCTTTCGGTCGTAAGGCTCACGGCGGCCGTCTTTTTTGATGAGTAAAGGAAGAAGCTCCTCGACCCGTTCGTAGGTGGTGAAGCGTTTTTGGCAGGAATCGCACTCTCGGCGGCGGCGGGTCGTCTCGCCATCCTGAGAATCTCGGGAATCAATGACGCGGCTGTCTTGAGAATTACAAAAAGGACATTTCATCGGTAGAGAGGAAACCTCTCACACAATTCGCGGATATTCTCCTTCACTTCCTTTTTCTTTTTTTCGTCTTTGAGATTTGAAAGGACCCCATGAATCCACTCGGCGATTGTCCGCATCTCAGCCTCTTTCATCCCGCGGGTTGTGAGCGCCGCGGCGCCGATTCGGATGCCGCTGGTGATGAACGGGCTCTGGTCGTCGAACGGCACGGCATTTTTATTGACGGTGATCCCCGCCTCTTCGAGCGCCTTTTCTGAATCTTTTCCGGTCAGACCTTTATTACGGAGATCGATCAGCATCAGGTGGTTATCGGTCCCGCCCGAGACGATATGATAATCATGCCCGAGCAACGTTTCGGCCATCGCTTGGGTGTTTTTGATCACCTGCTTCGCATATTTTTCAAAAGAAGGTTGCAACGCCTCGGCGAAGGCGACCGCCTTGGCCGCGATGATATGCATGAGCGGCCCGCCTTGCACCCCCGGCATCACGATCGAATCGATGATCTCGCTCATCATCTTCTTCCGGCCGCTCTTCGGCGCGACCTGGCCGAACGGGTTTTCAAAATCTTTCCCCATCAGGATCAAACCACCGCGCGGGCCGCGGAGCGTCTTGTGGGTCGTCGACGTGACGATATGGCAATGCGGCAACGGATCGTCGAGTAATCGTTTTGCGATCAACCCCGCCGGATGGGCGATGTCGGCAAAGAGAAAGGCGCCGCACGAATCGGCGATCTCACGGAATTTTTTAAAATTAATATTTCGCGAATAGGCCGACGCGCCGACCGTGATCATCTTCGGTTTTTCTTTTTTCGCCAAATCGGCGCATTGGTTGTAATCAATCCGCCCGGTCTTCGGATCGACGCCGTAGGCGACGAAATTGTAGGGTCGTCCGGAGAAATTCACCGGCGAGCCGTGGGTGAGATGTCCTCCGTGGGCCAGATTCATCCCCATCACCTTGTCGCCGGGATTCAGAAACGAAAAATAAACCGCCATGTTGGCCTGCGAGCCGGAATGCGGCTGGACATTGGCGTATTCCGCGCCGAAGAGCTTTTTCACCCGGTCGCGGGCGAGATTTTCTGCGACATCGACGAATTCGCAGCCGCCATAATAGCGTTTGCCCGGATACCCTTCGGCATACTTGTTGGTCATCACCGACCCGGCCGCCTCGAGCACCGCCTTCGAGACGAAATTCTCCGAGGCGATTAGTTCGAGCTTGTATTCCTGCCGATCGAGTTCTCCCCGAATCGCCGCCTGAATCTCAGGATCCTGTTTTTCTAAAAAATTCGACATGAGGCCTTTTAATTTTTTTTCCTTTTCGGTGTCAATCATCGAGAAAAAGCGCTTTACGTAAAGCCTGCCTCAGGGTCGATTGAATCCCCGGCCCCAACGACCCGATTTGTCTCTTGAGAAGACTTTTTCGAAGGGTAGCGATCTTGTTGCCTTTGAGGACCGAGTCCTTTTTGAGACCACTTTGTCTAAAGTCAGGATGGCCCTTGTTCAGAAGGACTTCATAGGGTTCCAGAGGAAGGCTCACAACCGACGAGATAAAAAGAAGGGTGTAATCATCCTCTTTTTTGTGAACCTCTTCGGTCGAAATGACAACGGCAGGCCGGACCTTGTTTTGCGAAAGATCGGTAAATGGAAAGGAGACAAGGACAACATCTCCCGGTTTGACCGCAGTCATGAAAGCGATTTTCCATCCTCAAGGGTGTAGATGTCCTCCCGTTGATCGAGAAGAAAATCAAACCCCCCGCCGGAGGCGGCCAATTTTTCCATCATCTCCGCGGGAAGGTCGGATAATTTCTTGTGAAGAGAAAGTCTTAAGCACTCCTCGACCACATCGGTCAGCGCCTTTCCTTCTAAGGAGGCGAGAACCTTAAGCGAGCCATGGAGCTGATCATCAACGTAGATGGATTTCATAAATTCTTAGATAAGAATAAAATAATTTAAGAGATGTGTCAATAGCCACTGGATCTCTTTGATAAGAAGTCGTTGATTAAAAGTATAGAAAAGGTATAAATTAAGTATGAAATTTGAGTGGGACCCGGCCAAGGAGGCCGAAAATCGCAAGAAGCACGGGGTCTCCTTCGATGAAGCCATTGCCCTTTGGGGCAATACTCATTTGGAAATTGAGGAGATCGCCCATTCGGAGGATGGGGAAAGACGGAATGCTACGATCGGATGGGTCGGCGATCGTATTTACGTGGCGATCTGGACAAAGAGGGGCGAAAAGATTCGGTTAATTTCGGTCAGGAGGGCTAGAAAAAATGAAGAAAAAATCTTTATTGAGAAAATACAAGACTGAAGCCGAGATGGATGAAGCGCTCGAGATGACCGATTTGAGTGAGGACTTTAGAGCCAGGGGAGTTGTGCAAAGACCTCCTATTAAGAAGATCAATCTGGATCTTCCTGAAGGAGTCGTCGAACAAATTGATCGGATCGCCGAAAAAGTGGGCGTCTCACGACAGCCTCTTTTAAAGATATGGATCCATGAACGGTTGAAAACAGAGGGATCTAAGTGAGTTTTACTTCAGATTTTTCCCCTCGATTTCCCTAATCTTCGCGAGCCGCCGTTCATGCCGTCCCCCTTCGAACGGAGTTTCGAGCCAGATTTTGACGAGGGCTTTGGCTTTTTCGGGATCTTGATGAATCCTTCCGCCGAGGCAGAGGACGTTGGCGTCGTTGTGTTCGCGGGACATCTTTGCGGTGTAGTCGTCGGTCACGAGCGCCGCGCGGACGTTTTTGAATTTATTCGCGGCGATGCACATCCCGATCCCGGTGCCGCAGACGAGAATCCCGGCATCGGCCTGGCCTTTGGAGACCATCTCCGCCACCTTTATCGCGTAATCGGGATAATCGACCGACTCGGTCCCGTGATTGCCTAGATCGACCGGTTCGATTTGAAGGGTCTTGAGAAATTTAAGAAGTTCTTCTTTAAGGGAGTGACCGCCGTGATCGGAGGCGATGGCGACCTTTTTCACTACTTAGCCTCTTTAATCGCGACGACTTCCGTATCCTTATAATACCCGCAGGAGACACAGACTTTATGAGCCAGCTTGGCCGCGCTGCAACGAGGGCATTTCTGGACCTGGTGTTTTGAAAGATGCTGGTGCGACCGACGATTGTTCCGTCGAGCCCGCGATGTCTTTCTGCGTGGAACTGGCATGGCGGGATCTGGGTACTATAGCCCTTATCCCCTGTCAATCGAGCAGGCAAAGGCAATGAAAATTGGGCGGAGAAATTTTGAAAATAAGCGTTTGACATAACTCCTTTAAAGTATACTTTATAGGAGTTAGTTCCTTTTATGTTTAACCGCCACCTTAAGTTGGTTCTTCCC
>OBEQ012976412.1_pt1 | contig 17438 bp, 15 predicted proteins | sample 1670901 | NCBI WGS metagenome assembly OBEQ01 (sample SAMEA104232315, study PRJEB22302) | groundwater metagenome | biome: forest; feature: aquifer; material: groundwater | place: USA | collected 2011-08-07 | depth 5.4 m
GATGATGTTGTCATAATTTATCTCCTGTGAGACCGTCAAGCCCACAGAAGTATTCTGGCAACATTATCACTGAATCTAAAGGCGTAGCCTTGAGCGTCTCACTGGTCAAACCAGTGGCTTACCTATCAGAGAGTTACTTAATTAATTATTTACTTATCTCATTAAACAGTTAATTGTTGTTCTTCGCGCAACTTACATCCTTCTGTCATAATCCACGAAATTAAAATCACTAGCAATGCCGTCAGTAAAATACCAACATTGGTTTGATCTAACGTAATAGTCGCCATACGATGACCGGGCGGATTATTCATGGTTAATATGAATCCCATCACCACTTGATAAAATGGCTGAATAATTTGGCCAAGCAACAAACCATAACCAATATGACGCATGTATTTCACATTGTTCAACGAAAAAATTTCGCTACGTTCATATAAACGAAATAATTTAATTAATGAATACACAATAAATAAATTAACTATTAGTGGAACCACACTTGCTACAAATCCCCATAATTTTTCGGAGAAACTTAATGGATGTAAAATTAAATTTTTATAAGCACGCGGAATCACATCCATTTGCACAATACCACTCATTAAACTCACCTCAAAATCATTGCGGTAACCAACACCGCCCATGAGAGTGGATGCCTCGGGAATATGTGTCCATCCATATATTAAAAAAAATGGCAGCAAGACAAATAATAATTGAAAAAATACTCGAAAAAATTTACTCACCCGCTGAATTTTACTCATTAAAACACTCCTTTAAACCTTACTATTAATAAAGACAAATTCCACACCGCATGGAATATATATAAATAATTATTGAATATCAATCATTATTTATATAATTTTAATAATTAATTAGTATAAATATTGTACGGCACCATAGTGATGTTTAATACGTGCTCAGGAAAAATGATTGGCTTTTGCAAGAAGTTTTCTTACACTGTGGTTTCTTATAAAAAAGCACTCACAAAACGATAGCAACAAAGAAAAAGGATAAGAATATGTTAGATTATTATGCAATTTTAAAAGTTGGTCGGAATGAGACTGATGAGAATATTGAAAAGGCTTTTAGAAAACTATCACTGAAATATCACCCCGACAAAAATAAAGATAATGATACAACAGCGTTATTTCAAGAGATAAACGCGGCTCACGAGGTTCTTTCTGATCCAAATGCAAAACAGGCATACGACAAGAGCTACGATCACTGCCAACGCAATCATATCTCTATTGCTACCTATCAAGATGATTCTTTCTTAAAAACAACGACACCTTATTATCCTCAAGAATCTTGGCCATGGTCTAAAGATGAAACAGTGTATGAATTTACCAAATGTGATATATCAACACAACCACCACTCGATAAAAACAAATTACTTTATATTCTTCATTTTAATATCATAAGGTCTTTAATTGATAATACGCATCACTTCGCTGAAAAAGATGACACCATAACATTATTCCAAAAATTTGTGACCGCTGCTCACGAAACCAATAATCGCATTGCAATAATCGCAGAAACAGGTGTATTTACAGAGCAAATTGATTTTAAAAAGGCTTTATCTACTATTTTTTCAGATATGGCTGAACAATTTATTCTTAAATCAATCGACCCAAATATTGATATTGATCTTCCTATAAAAGATATTTGCAGAACGATACAAAGCAGTGATAACAATTATGTCTTTATTGATAACAAAATAGAAACGGTTAATCTGTTACTTGCTTGTTATAAGAAAAAAATCTGGAAAACAGATTCTACTGATGTCAATCCTTCTTCGTTATTAGATATCTTATACAAATTGTTAATTTCAATAGATAATCCAATGATATTAGCCAATTTAGCAAGACGCTATGAATCTGTGTATTGTTTATTGAATGAAAAGATTACTACTGACGCTCTATTTGAATCCGACTGTATCCCTTATTGGAGTAATTATTCCAATAAAGACAAAGCCATTTTTTTGTCCTACATAATACAACAGGGTGATCACTTTCCAGAGGCTGTTTTTACATATTTTTTAAAAGATACCGATTTAATTACTTCAATCTGTTTTAATCCTGATATTTATAATGAATTTTTTAATGGAACTGATGGTCTTCAACAGAAAAAAAATATGCGATCTTTTTTTCAACATTTGCAATACAATGCCGACACTGACCATGCCAAAGAAAATAGTGATATAAAGATCACGCGCTTATTGGCATTTTTACAAACTTGCAAAAAAACTATCGACACAACAAAAGTATCCGTACATACTCCCGCTCCCAATCCTCTCTTAACGCTGCCACCCGCTATCTTACAAGCATGTCAGCAGACATTTAATCAATTAATTTCCAGTGACACAATCAATGCTGAAAAAAAAGAATTACTCACTCAGTTGTTGCAGCAAAAAAATATTTTATTGGGAAAAGAAGTAAACCCACTTCCAGCAGCGGGATCCACTGGTACGCTTTTTAATCCCTTCTCCGACCTACCAAAATCATCGTCATTACCAGCGCAACAACTTGAGTCATCATCTAAAAAACGGAAATATGAAAGGATGTAATGGGTATATTATTTTGATAAACTTTTCACATCCGGATTTTTCGCATACGCTTCTAATATTTCATTCATTAATTGATCGACGACACTTAAATTAGAATTTTCTTCAATCATTCCTTGTTGTTCTTTGATCAGTGCCAATCGTGATTCAATTAATGATTTCACTGAACCCGATGGAAATAAATTCGCGAGCAAACGGCGCGCTTCTTTCGGGCCTAATTTTTGATATAACTTATTACGCAAACGCGCATCTTCTGCCGTCGTACTAAATGCCCACAATTCAATCGGTCCCAATGTATTCGTCAGCAATTGCGTATTCATGCCATTTTTTGTGGCGAATTGCGCCAAGAAAGTGGCGCCTCCTTCACGCGGTCCATGCACGCGCGTTTTCAACGCAATGCGTGCAGTATCGGTCAAACCAAAAATTTCTGTCGAACGTTTAATCGCTTGCTCAGGGCCCGCATCCATAATAAAAATGGATGTCCCAAATTCCACCATCACCGAATCAAAATCATCTAACGATTGCGAAATCAAAGCAATTTGCACATTCCATTTCCGTCCTTCACGCATATCTAAAATCACTTGATCGCGCACCGCACGCGCTTTGGAGGTGCGATGAAATTCGTCATAAACAATGCGTTTTGCATCTTCACGAATTTCTGAAATGCGTCCACGATGAAATTCGCGATAGGCATCGGGAATATCATTCAACACATCTTCGGTTAAATAATAATGACGTGCTAATACATAACGCGCCAACATATACATCACTGCCGTTTGCCGTTCAGCCGCATCACCGCCACTTTTTGCAACTTCATCTAAATCCAATGACACTACGCGCGCATCGCCAATATCGAATTTGGTTATATTCGATAACACCGGATATTCGCGCACCGCGCTTGATATCATACGGCTAAATGCTTGTATCAATGGCTCGCCCGTGGGCGCACGCACTTGCCCATATAAATCTTCTACCACTTGCGTGCGACAAATCGCAGCGGCATCGGCGAGCAGTGGCATGGCATAACGTTGCGCCAACATCGCTTCGTGTTGAAATCCGGCTAAAAATAAAGCGTCTGTCACTTCCCACCAACTGGTACGTTCATCAAACACAAAATTAATTTCGGATAAAATATCATCAAGTAATGTTTCTATCCCTTGCGTGTAAGGGTGCGCTTTACCGGTATCCGCTAAATACTTATACATTTCATCAACAATTAAACCGACCATATCAGACACACCATCATATGGACGTTCTGCGCCCAATGGTGTTGCCAGTAACGTCACAAAATTAACTAAAAAACTGCGTTCTTGTGGGGAAGGGTAACGACAACCTAATTGCGTATCAAACGGATTGATGGCAAACGCGGATGACATTTGTAAACGATGATAAGCCACTAAATGACGTTGTTTATCAGGTAATGCTTCTTTTAATAATGAAATTAAACCACTGCTTGAGGGGCCAATATCAACAATCGCTATGCGCGGCAAACGCATGATGCCGCCCGATAAGCAGAGCGCTAAATTAATCGCATTTGATAAAACCGATTTACCAGAACCAGGACGTGCATACATCAAATCAATCCATGTGGTTTGTTGTGCTGACCCGGGTTGATAAGGCCACGGTTTCCCATCGGGTGAACGCAATAATAAGGCGCCGTGTTCCCAAGCCGATGCCGGACGCGTGAATGGCAACATATAAACAGCATCGGCAAGTGGCGCGATTGATGGCGTCGCAATACTATTTGCTGAAAATCCTAATAAGCTCGATGCAACGCCCGCAAAAATATCACCAGATACTTCTGACACTTCACATGTTCCCCAGCCTTCGACTGCTTTTGCTAATTCGGCTGCGCGTATGCGTAATAAACGAATATTACCTTCTGGTGCCCATGTCGCCATACTTACTTGCAAACGAATGACCGCATCATCGGTATTTACTTCAATGTCTTTCAATAATTTAGCGGCATCATGTACCAAACTATTTTGTGCCGACGTAAAACTTAAAATCGCTGCCATCACCGATTTAAAACGCAACGTCGCTAATCCGCCGCTCTCAATTAAAAATGAGACACGCCATGGCACACGAGTGGGTAAAGTGCGAGAAAATAACACCATAAATGATTTTAATTCTTGCGGAAATAAACTAATAAATAAGGGACTATAAATGCGATCGCCAACGCGTGCCGTACGCAAATCAACCGTCACTGCATCACGCGGAAAGATTTGGCGTGCTAACGGCGGATACATCAGCCCTGACATTTCACCAGCAGCAGGGCGCGCTGCATGCACCGGAATTTTGTCGCCAGGTAATACGGGTCGCCAGGTTTTCGCAGTAAAATCAGGATCGGCGTTATAACGCATGTCATATACTGCTTCATGCACTTCTAATAATTGACTAAAAATATTAAGCATATTTAAATCGGTCACAATAGAACGGACGAATGAAGTATGCGATTCACGCAAATCAGGAATCGCAGCAATCAGATTTTGGCCATTACGAAATGGGGTGATGTTATGTTCGCGAATAAATTGTAATTTTTCTTTGGTAGCACGCTTTAATTGTTCTTTGGTGAGTGAATAAGGACGTGTCCATATCACAAAATATAATTCTTCATGCGCACAAAACTTAGAAATATAATTGATGCGTTCTGAAAATAAATCTTCTAAATCTAAATGTAACCGTTTTGATGTGTGATAAGCAGGTGCAAGTATGTCCTCAATCTCTGGTTTGACAACTTCTTTGTCATAAGAAAAATAAACTTGGATAACATGTCCTGGACGTTTAAATGTGGCTTGCAAACTTTGAGTAATGCCTTGATGAATGCGATCAAATTCTTCTTGACCAATTAATCGGGTAACACCAAATACACGAATGACAGAAACGAGAGAACCATCGCGTGCCACTAAGGTGTGCGTATCATCCGCTGTTTCCAAATCACAATACGATTCGACTGTTTGTTTTAATTCCGTACTAAACCAAGCGAGAATAGCATCAATACTATCAAGAACAGGATCTATAAAAGTGCGATCATGCATGTGACATTTGTCCTTTATTGTTAGATGTCTCTCGTTGCTATTCCAAAAAAAACAGTGAGTGAACGATGACTATTTTTATTTTTTTTATTCTTTTTATTCTTCCGCATTCAATGCGCCTTCTTCCGCTAATTCTTGCATGGCAGCCGCTGCCCACGCATCCAATTGTGTTTTGAATTTTGCATGCGCAGGAAGCAAACGCATTTCTTTTAATACATTGACTTCTTTATCAGGAACACGTGCTTGATATTCAATGAGCATTTGTCCAATCACTGCAGGATTACTCGTACCATTTCCATATTTATTCTCAATGAGTTGGCTACGAAATTTTAAGCTGCGATAAACTGCCTGCGCACTATCTTGATATCCCGTATTATTTCCCATTGCGCAAAACAATACATGGCAAAAACTATTTAAATCAATTTGTGTCATTTCAGGTAAATAAATTAATTGACCACCGCCTGTGTCTTCTAATCCCACTGCCTGTAAAAATAAACCTTGGGTACAAAAACAACACGCCGTAATCAGGTTACTTAATTTATTATTGAGATAATTTCCATCGACATTGACAACTTCTTGATATTCCCGCGCTTGAAAACCACAATATTGGCAAGTGTAAGTATCACGTTCATAAACACGCTGCGCAATAGGAAGAAACGCTTTATCTTCTTTACGTTTAGTAAAAATACGCCAGCCTGTTAAATTCACTGCCAATTCAAGTTCATGCATAAAAGAGATGACCCCTATCATATAAAAGTATTAACAGGGGCTGCCTCATGAAGAAAGATCTCATAAATAAATATTATGTTGCGCCGCCTTTGCCGTATACGTTTGCGCCAAATGAAGTTACACCAGAGATCCCAGCAGTATAACCACTGCCACCAAACAATGTTTGTCCTGATACTTTAAACACGGTTGGGATAAAAATAAGTGCCGCACCAATAAATAACAATGCAATCGGTGTCCCAATTGGAATTTGTGTTGGGTTATCTTTGTGTGCTTTAAATTTCACAATCGCACCCACTGCAAATGCCATCCCAGCTACATAAGATAATGCTGTGATGAAGCGTGCAGCACCACCTAAGTTTGTTGTTGCTTGTGCTGCAACACTGCCGATGCCAGAAATAGGAACAGCTGCCATGACTGTTGTTCCCACCGCAAAACAAACAATTGCCAGTAAAACTAATGTTACTATTTTCATACTCATCTCCTTTCATTGATAAATTGCTATTTTATGGTTCAACAAAAATCGCTGTATCGCTATACTACGTCGATTGAATTCCCAATGTCACCATAATCACTTGGGAAAATTCATAAATATTGATGCACAGAATACCACCAATCACATGCGTAATACCTTTACTGAAAGTATCAGGCCCGCTGTGTCCACCTAAACGCGACAAAATAACTAATCCGCGTATAAATGCAATCGTGCCAAAGAATTGAACGATCATGAAACAAATATTAATAAATTGCGACCATTGATCTTCTAATTGCAAATAACCATAAGGATTGGGATTCGTCCAAAAAGTGCTTAATCCAACTTGCACAGACGTTGGCAAATAAAGCAATAACGTCCCAATAATCATATAAGCCATTGGACCTTTTAATTCGCGATCTTGTGACATTTGCGTACGCGCTTCACCAAATTGTTTTAACTTTAATAAGCCTACATAAATAAAATACATGCCCATGACATAAGCAAGTGCAGTAATAAAACGCATCAAATCCGGTATTTGTTTCGCAATATTCACTAACATGTCTTGCGCAGAAAGCAATTTAAAATCAGGAAGCGCCGCGCAAGCAGGCACGGCATAAAATAATAAGATAAAAAATAAATAACGACGACAAACAGAAGATGAAGAAGATGATAACAACATATTGTTATCCTCCACTGCCATAAGATAAGGACACGACTTTATTTCCTGTGTTTATTTCAACAACACCATCGTATGGGTCAATTTTAGTGATACGTCCTAAGTCTTTAATAGTATCTCCTTCAGCAACAGTAACTGTTTCTCCACTATCTGAACGTAACCATGCACGCCCTGGAATAATGGCTTGGACACTGTAAGCAATTTTAGGATCGGGCATTGGCGGCGGTGCAGATTGCGGTGGTGAAACAGAATTCATATTCATGTTATTCATATTATTATTTGTGACATCTTGGCCATAACGCGTGAACATTTGCATCATTTGATTCATTTGCGCTTCCATGCTCATCACACGCGCATTCAATGTTTGGATTTGATCTTGCAATATTTTATTTTGAGCAAAGAAATCATTTAATTTTTGTGTATATTCCATTTGTAATTGATTATAAGAAGTAGTTGGCGCTGCGGGCATAGGCATCGCAGACATCATCGTTGTTTGTTGCTGACTTTGTTGGCCTGTCACGCTGGGTGGTGCGCCCATCATCGTTGCCATATTTTGCAAGCTTGTCACCGGTGACTGTGTTGTTGGCGGCTGCATGGTTTGCTGCATAGCAGATGGTGGCTGTTGTTGTTGCATATCAGCAGGTGACGTCATCATTGTCGAAGACGGTAATTGTCCTGGCATTGATTGCGATGTCAGCGGTGTCATCATTGCAGGTGGTTGTTGTTGGTATGTTGAAGTCGTTGCTGCAGTTGTCGGTGACGATGGCATGCCAGAAGAAGTAGGCATCATTGTTGTCGTCATCGGTTGTTGTGCGCCTGGTTGCTGCTGCATGGATTGATATGATGGTTGCATTTGTGGTGGCTGTGATGCAGGTGCCATTGCCATCGCTGATGTTGTCGGCGTAGCGGTTGCTGGTTGTTGTTGTACTGCGACTGCTGGAGAAGTAGATGCGACTGCTGAAGATGGCGATGTCGCCGCAATGTCAGTCGAAGGTGCAGAAGAAGTATCAGACGATACCATTTTATAAACAATAAATATCAATACAAAAAAGATAACCATACTAATTAACATACGTTTTGAACGGGTCAAACGATTTAAGATATTTAATTTTGTATCAGACGTTTCGTCGCCAGCAGTTTTGGTTTCATCTACTTCTGCATCATAATTCGTCTCTTCATCAGAAAAGTGGTATTCACCCTCTTCTTGTTTCTCAAACTTTTCATCGCGGTTATTCGCCATGCAATATGCCTCTTTTACTAACTATCTATTTGAGACAACATCTAATTTACTTAACGTAATTTCCATCCGCTATTTAATCTATGACGTGACATCTGCCATAAATAATATACCTAGACCAACACCGGAATCCACTTTTACCGTTGGCGGGATGTTAACGTAGTTTTGCGTGGTACTGCCAAGTGTTTGTCCCATCTGCCCTAAACCGACAGCAATCTTTTGTTGTGGACTTAATGCAGCGCTTTGCGTACTGGTACCAAATATACCTGTTGTTGTCGTGCCGCCAGAGGTCGTAATAGCACTTGCATACCCTTGTAAAAATGATGTGGCCATAATAGCACCAAAACGTTTTGCGTAATGATAATCCACTTGACTGGCCATCACTAAGCGAGCTGTATCTGGGTCAATTGCATAAGCGGTAACAGTTCTTGATGCGGGCCAATCATCCAGGTTCATTAAAGTAAAATTCAAACTGACTTTATCTAATTGTCCAGCCACATTTTTAGCCGTCATTAATTTGCCTAATAATTTTGCGCTTTTAAATTGACCATCAACAATGGTTGCCATCACCGGTGTGTCTGGATAATCACTATTGACTGCTGTATCTAACACAGCAAATAAGACCGTACCTGCTTTGATTAATACTGTCTTGGCTGCTGCTTTATTTTTTGCTTACCCTCCTCCTCCTTCTTCGCCTTCACCACCACCCGTACCCATTTTTTTATTGGTTAGATCAGGTGTGCCAGCTTTATGTATCATTGCCGGCGGGTTCCAAGCTGCAATTAATTGTTGTGCTTGATTAGACATAGCCGCCATCATGGCTTGAATGCGTGAGTCGCGTGCTGCTTGATTTGCTTGCTGTGCGGCTGATTGGGCTGCAGTAAAATCTGTTCCAGCGGTTGATACTTGCGCAGTCGCCGTTTCATTTTGTACTCGTTGTTGTAATTCGGCAAAACGTGCGGCAGCATCAGTTGTTCCAGCTGTTGTGGTAATCCCAGAAGAGACAGTTGCTGTCATTGCTTGATATTCTTGCATTAATTGGGCAGCTTGTTCCGGCGTTAATATGCCATTTTGTACCGCTGCTTTTAATTCATTAGCAATCGTATCAGCAGCTGCATTATTTCCTTGTAATTCAGTCAATCGTGCTGATAAATCACGTAACCCTTTTACTGCGCGATAATCTGCAATTTTTAATTTAGCAATGTCCGGTGTTAGTTTGTTTTGCTGGACTAATTGATTGACAACAGCTTGTTGCGCTTCCATCGAAATATTTTTTTGTAACATATCTTGTAATTGCAGAGCGACTTCTGGCGATATTTTTCCTGTTTTTAATAAATCATTGATTTCACCGTAAGCTGCTGCTTCCGCTTGTTGTAACAGCTCATTCACTGTACCAAGTGGGCCACTCGCCCCTTTTTGAGCTTTATATTGCGCGAGTAATTTTGCCGCCGTTGCTGGCGTCAATTTACCTGCTGCAACATATTGTTGTAATGCATTGGCATAAGTATCTAATGGCGCTGATTGCTCAATTAAATTAGCCAATCCTTTTTGTACTTCTGGTGTGATTTCACCGGCTCTTACCATTTGTCCTAATGCTGCAGCACTGGCGGCGGCGGCTTCTCGTGCACGTTGTTGAGTATATTGTGCTAATAATTGTTGCGCTGTTGCTGGTGATATTTTTCCCTGCTTGACTAAATCTTGCAGCTGCGCGGCATAATCTGTTGGCGAGGCACCACTTTTTTGTGCGGCTAATAATTGATTGGCAACATCTAGTGGTAATTGTCCTGATTTAATCAAACCATCCATCACTTTTGCACTTTCTTGTAATAATGCATCACCCCGCTGCCGTTTATATTGCTCTAATAATTGTCGCGCTTGTTCGGGTGTTAATTTTCCTTCTTTTACTAATTGCGCAAGTTGTGCAGCGTATTCATCAACAGATACATTTTTATCTGCTAATTGCTGCAATAGGCTCGCCACTTCCGGCGAAATTTTTCCTTGTCGCACCCATTCATCCAACGTTGGTTTTACATTGGCAGCATTATCAGGACAAATAATATTACATTGTGCAGAAGGTGTTGTGGTTTGGCCGCCCACATTAATCAATGTGGGTATTGCACTTGTTCCTGTCATTTGCGCTTGCTTAGCAGCTAACTCATTTGCTTGCGTTAATGCTCGATAATATTCGGGTGTTAGTTGACTACCAGGGACTGATTGTAATCCTTGTGGCGCACTGGCAACACGTGATGCGCCAGTCGTTGAACTGCTTGATAAAAAACGCACGGCAAAATAAATTATTAATCCTAGACCGACGACAATCATCAATAAAAAGAAAATACGAGCACGCGCATCCAGTCGATTAAAAAAATCAAATTTAGGAAAAGAAAACGCCATTAATATCCCTCAATTTTAAGCTCTACAGGTTCGCCATAACGTGACACCAATACAGAAGATGTTTTATTTAATTCATAGGCACGCATGCCATCGGGACTGGACATTGTCCCCATCCATCCTGGTGATAATAATGTAAGACGTGTGCGGAAATACATTTTTTCACCTAACATCCATGCTTGTGCATCGGCACCACGCACTATTAATGTTTTACTACCTGCGGGCGCAATTCCATCTAATACACTCAATAATAATTGATTGGCACTATTAGGTAATGTCGTACCCAATGGCATTTCTTTCGTATTGGGACCAATGCCAGACACATGAATATCAACACGGTAATCTACTACACGTTGGCCAGCGACTAATTCCAATGTGATCGGTGTTGGCAATCCCGCTAATTTTACTACCATGTTGCCATCACTATAAGGCGATATTGCTTGCATCAATAAAATATTACTTTTACCGTCCCACTGAATATTTAATGCTTTAGGATTACCAATATCAAAAGAAGAAATCGGCCAAGGCGAACCTGTGGAATCCACAAATACCAATGACGAAACATATCCTTGCGCTAAACGCACGGCGGGTGGCGTCGGACCTGGCGCCAAATTAATCATTAATGTGGTAGAGACGGGTTTAGGTGGAATATTCGGTTGAACGGAAGCAGCACGCTGCGCAATATCAATTTGTTGACGTAATTTAACGACTTGTTGCGGCGAAAGTGGCATATTTTGCTGCATCATCGTATTAAATGCAGTATTGGAATCTGGTGATGAGGGAATATTACTGCGCGGTGCAGAACTCACCATGACTTGTTGGTTTTCTTCAAACGTCAATGACTTCGATTCAACAACTTCATCATCGGCCGCCGTTGCAGCGGATGGCGCTGATGATGTCGGTGCTGACATCGTCACTTTATTTTGAGTTTGAGTCGCTGCTGGATTCTGATTCTGGTTAGGTGATTGCCCATAACCATTTTTTTGTAACCACGCTTCAAACTGGCTCAACGACATTTGGTTTTGATTTTGATTTGGATTTTGAGCAACCGTTGTTTGTGTAGTAGATGTGGTCGTTGTCACTTCTTGAGCAATGCTAGACGTGATCCAACCAAGGATAACAAGAAAAGATATCACTCTCAAAAAATTAACCATGTAGCTTTATCCATTTCCTATCGCATTACAATGACATTGTTAATTCCGACACCTGACAAATTATTTGTTGTTGGCACGCGCACGATTAACACTTGAAATGTCACTCTTTGTTTGGCTGGTGGTCTAAACCCAGCATACGAAATATCGATAGGCATTTGTACCCACCAGCCATATGTTCCAGATAACAATCCCTGGTTTAATATGAAAGGCGCGCTTGCCGGCGCGCCACTGACAAATAACTTATATGTTTGCACATTATTATAGTTTGCATAAGTATTCAATTGATTTAAAAATGCTTTCCATCCATCAGGTGTAAAATAGCGAGATGCTTTTTTTAATTGCTCATTATAATTATTGAAGTCATATAAAAATGCAGCAGGAAATGCCTCACTCACCCATTGCAACAAATCAGGTGTCGACAAATAAGGTTGATTAATAGGTACTGGTTGCAACACGCGCCATTCGCTTCCAATCGGAAACATAATTGGTTTAGGTTTGGTGAAATATAAATAACAAGACGCGGCGATCAAAAAAGCAATTGCAATAATAAGAGAAATTAAAATAGCGAGGAGTTTTTTAAAACTATCACGATAAAAATAATCACTCAATTCGACTGTTTGTAATTTTTCTGATTCTAATGGTAGCGTGGAAGTTGGTGATGTTTGTGGCATAAATAAATCTCACTTTTACGATCCATCAGTAGGTGTGGTTGAAATAGCTGGTAATTGATCAGATGCCGCCGCCATCGTACCAATCACTTGCACAATGCCTAAGCCTTTATAACTTTGCAAGAGCGGTTGGCGCTGCACTACAATCACAACCGATAAAGCATTCGAAAAACGTGATTTATCATCATAAGGAGGCAACATATAAGTCATTAAAACAGGCATTTCAAATTTCCAGGCGTAAGCTCCGCCCAAAAGTCCTTGCGTGATAATTTTGGGTTGATCAATCACTTTAGCAATGACCACCATATTGCGTTGCGTCAATGCGAGCAAATTATTTGAATCAGTTAATGCATCCATGTAAGTGCGCCAACCATAATTCATAAAATAATTTTGTGCATTTTGTAATTGCATTCGATAATTGACAAAGTCATACGAATAAGCGGCTTCTAATGCTTCTATCGACCAGGCAACGGTTTGTTCCAATGTCATATTGGGTTGATTCACCGGAATCACTTTGATCAACCGACTCACATTATCTGCAGCAAAATAAAGTGGTTTGGAAGGATTTTGCAATAAAAAAATCAACATCCATATTAACAAAATAATGACCATTACACTCAGCGCAACCGCTGCTAATGCCAAATAATGTAAGCGCCTAAAAAAAACGTTGCGTGCAAAAATCAGCGCCAGTGCCTGTTGATCTTGACTCGTCATATTAGTTACACCATTACAAATTGATCAATGCCAATTCCTTGCGGATTTTCTGTCGTTGGGATTTTAATAATATTTAATACGACATAAAAATTTCGCTTAGAAACAGCGCTTCCACTTTGATATGTTACTAAAAAAGGAATTTGGACACGCCAAGCATATTCAATATCAGGTAATGGCCCTTGATTAGAAATAATCGGCGTACCTACGACCACACTATTCACAAATAATTGATTTTGTACAATAGAGTTAATTAATTCCTGCACAGATTGTTGATAATCCTTCCAGCCGGTTTCGGTAAAATAAGGTCGCACCGCTGCGATTTGTGCCTTGTAATTAAGATAATCAAATGTGTAAGCAGCAACTGCTGCTTTGCTTGCCCATTTCAAAATGGTAATAGCCAACATATTAGGTTCATCATATGGCATGAGTTCTAAAATTTCGCCAGTGGTTGTTTGTTTCGCTGCAAAAACCGGTAAAGGCCGATGCAATAATTGCTCCAGCAATACACCTGCGGCAATCGCAATGAATAAAATAATTGTCATTAACCCCCACAAAACATGATGATAATGATCGCGATAAAAATCACTCTTTTTATTAGCGGCAATAGATTGTGTTTTCAATTGCGTGATCCCGTGGTTATTTCTATGGGTGGTGGCATGGAAATAATTTTCCCCTCTGTCGTATTAACATAATATTGACGAGAAGGTTGTACCAGAATGAGATAAATAATACTGATGATTAAAATAAAGATGATAACAACCGAGACCATTAACCAACGCAAAATGCGATGATATTGTTGACGATAAAAATCGCTGCGTAATCTAGCAATATCTTGACGATAACCAATCATGAGTTTTCCTCATCCTGCCTGTTTAGATTCCTCACACATATAACTTTTCTAGCGTAATCTCAATACGAAAATTATCACTTTCAGCCCACTCCGACGAATTCCGCATGACCAGTTGTGTGCCACCATAACCTGCTGCATATAACAAACGCGCATCGATACCTGTCGCTAATAAAAATTTCGCGACACTTTCTGCTTGTTGTTGAGATAAAGCCAAATCAGCACGCGGCGAACCACTTTCACTAGTATAAGCAGCCACTTTTACCATCATCTTGGTATATTGATTAATAAAATTCGATACTAATTGTAAGGTAGAATATGCTTGCGGTTTAATTGTCGCCGTCATGTAATTAAAAATGCGAACAGAAGGTATCTCAATTAAAATTTGATCGCCTAAAATCACAATATTGACACCACGATTTTCTAATCTATCTTGTAAACTCGTCTGTGAATCAATATAACTACCATAACTTGCCCCTAAGATCGCGCCGGTCGCAAACCCCGGGAACAAACCAACTCCTGATGTCAGTGAGCCTGTGACCCCACCAGCAACACCGCCCAATATCGCCCCTTTTGTGCGTTGACTAGTGTTCTGATAGCTATCAGTCACTGCATTATCGCCACCTTCATCTACTAAATTTTTTGCGTTTTGCACACCCATATCAACATTGCTTGCTGCATCACGCGATACATTCGATGACGCGCAACTAAATAGAAAAAAAAGAGTGGTGAATAGAGTAAAAAAAGAGGTAAAAAAAAATGATATTTTTTGTCGCTGCACGCTGCTATTTCCTTTACTCGCTCTTAGCCTTGTTCTTTAAAGAAAGAACATAATCACATACCTCATTCGCAATAGCCACCACTTCCTCGGAGGGCAAGAAAACGCCTGTTACCGAAGGTGGATATTCTGTTGCAATTGCCATATCTTTAATAATTTCATTAGTCATAGAAGATGATTTAGATGCAGATCGTCCCAATAATCGTTCTAACAATTCAATCTTATCGCGCGCAATACTTTTAATAATCAATGGCAAACTAAATTGTTTAATTTGCGCAATACCCACTGATGTTTTCACCATTTCACTTAATGCCACTTGACTGAAAATATTGAGACTGCCTTCAGTTGGTTCTTCAACCACTTCTTCCACTTTTTCCATGGCAGCATGACGATTATGGAATGCTAACAACGCAGCAAGTGCTCGTTCAATGGAATTGGTTTCGGGTTGTGATGTAATTGCATCGGAAACAATTTGAATTTCTTCGCCTTCTTCTTGCCCCAATACAATCGGCTCACTTTTTTCTAATACTTCATTAAAACGCGCGAGCCGTTCTTCTAAATCAATTAAGACACGCGTGAGAGGTGGCTCGACTTTTAAAAATTGATTTAAACGCATTTTTTCAACGGGTGGCGGATTGGCAAAAAACATCGTTGCGCGCACAATTTTTGATTTGAAGAAGACATGCGCCTCACCTTCCCGCTGCTCTTTCAAATCTAACAAATCAATACGTTGACGTTTTTCTGAAGAAGCACTTCTGCTATCCATATAATTATTTAATAAACTGCCCGCATTGGTTTGGAAGGAATCGACTTTGGTAACATAAGATTCACCAGCCGTTTTATGAAAGAATTCCCAGGTTTCTAATGGATCTTCTAACTTCATACAAATTTTAATGTTTGTATTTGCACCGATTGACATTGCTTCTTCTTTCGATGCTTTTTGAAACGCAGGTAAATCTTGTCCGGCAAAAATAACCGAGAATCCCAATGAACGCGCTTGCGCAGGAACGACGGCAAATCCTTTCACTGCATAATAACCATATTCATCTAAGATACACATATAAGGTGTGGGCGAGTTGGTGGGTTTGCGCACCACTACTTCGCGATAAGTTCCCTCAACTGATTCACCTAAACCGGCTGCCATCATTGCTTTTAATGATGCGATAATGACTTTTCCTAAAATACTTAATTCATCTGGCGATTTTTCTAGCGCAGGTAACAACACAATTAAAATGCGGCGATTTAAAACAACGTCTTTCAAATCTACTTCCGCTAAATTACTACGAATAATATAGCCATAGGTGTCTGCTAACGAACCGAACGTACGTGTTAATTGCATGGTGATAAAACCATGTTGCTCTAAAACGGTAGAACCTTGTTTCCCTTTTTTAGTAGGATCATAACCAGGTAAGTTTTTGAGATAGTTTCTAATAGGTTCCAATACCACATCGGGTGCATCTGCCAAACTAACCGGTTCTTGATTATCGCGCGGAAACATTTTATCCATGCCAATCGCTTCTAATCGACCCAATTCAAAATAATTACGCACGACGTTAGCATCTAATAAAATTTTGCCTTTATCACGCATATAGACTAAGACTTTCATGACTGCTTCAACAAATACAATGGCACGACCTTTCCACATATCACTATCAGGCGAGGTGGGTGTACCAGCTTCCATCAAGCTCACAACTAATTGCGATAACATACTTGATGAACCATTACAAAATGGGTTCATGGTATTAGATAAACGTTTTTCTTGTGCACCGACAATATCGCGTGCACCGGTCATGAAGTTTATTAATAACAAATCATCTTCACGTCCCATCAAGCGACACATAGAAAATACTTTGGCAAAGAGTGAATTATCCCCTTTGCCATCGACATATAAAAATCCGCTGGCTTGCACTAACGCATTAAATGCTAATGACACCAAGGCTTCGGTTTTACCACTACCAGTGGAACCGAAAATAAGGACGTGCGTACGCATATCATCATTGTTAAACCACAATTCATCATTATTGGATTTGCGATTACCAAAAAAACTAATGCCGCGTGCTTTGCGTGGTTTATTACTTCCTGGTGCAGTGTCATTGAAGTCTAAAGTAGCGGAGCGTAACGGCATGCGGAATGGCAATGAAGCGCGACGCGTATAAGCATAAATAAAAGCAATTAAAGCA
>OBEQ011715699.1_pt1 | contig 17430 bp, 20 predicted proteins | sample 1670901 | NCBI WGS metagenome assembly OBEQ01 (sample SAMEA104232315, study PRJEB22302) | groundwater metagenome | biome: forest; feature: aquifer; material: groundwater | place: USA | collected 2011-08-07 | depth 5.4 m
AACATAAATTTCTATTATATGCAAGCATGAAAATTCCCTTAACTTTCAATCTTTTTGGGAACAACATCAAAATCTACAAAATTTTTTGAGAAATTCTGCCTAAAAGACACCGGGAAACCTTCCTTGACAGATAAATTTTTTACTTTACTGTAACAATAGATCAGTCCTGAAACAAATCCGAAAGGAGGATGTAATGAGAAAAGTTATTGCGATCCTCGTTTTATTCATCGTCGTATTTTTTGATGCACACGCAGGAGAACACATAACGAACATTGGGGGTTGTACTCCAATTTCGAAAAATAACCCCAAACGTCAGCTGATCGAATCCGATGTCGCCAATTTTGTCCGCAAAGTTCCCGAATCTGCTTCGGTACGCTTTGAGGTGCAAAATTGCAAGGATGACGGAATCGCTCTCGAGGGCGGGGTGATCGTCATTTCGTCGCGTATTTCCCGACTTACTCCCCCACTGCGCTTCTTTATCATCGGGCACGAATATGGACATCTCGCACTTTCACATAAAGGCAAAACCGACGCACGCACGGGACAGCCTTTATTGAAATCAATGGGCGCAAAAAGCATGGAGGAATTCACCGAGCTTGCACAGCGTGATGAGTTTGAGGCGGATGCATTTGCAATACGCCGGATGTACATCAATGGCATGAACGGTGAAGAGGTGGCACTTGGCCTCGAAAGCTTCGGGGGTGAGAACACCACAACTCACCCTTCATCCGCCCGGCGCGCACAAGCCATCCGTGGAGTGTTGCTCTCTTTCAGTCATCAGTAGTCTTCAAGAGCCACCTTTTCAAAAGATCGGTGGCTTTTTTATATACAATTGAAATTTCGCCCAATATAAAACCCCTTACCAAAATATATCTCAACAAATGGAGAAAATTGGTAAAAGGAGTTTTGATTGAGCGTAACCTACAAAATGTTACACTCACTACGAAATTTTCGCACCTTCAATCCGTGAGGAATTGAGTTTTGCGCTTACGCTTCCAGTTCCTTGCATCGGCTTTCTTTCCGTTCCCTGCCCACCTACGGCCCAATGTGCCGTGGTAATAGTTATGGGTTGGCGGAGAACCAGGGTTTTTATCCGTTGCAACTCGCTTTTTTATCCCCTCTTTACCGGAGCTTTGGCTCGGCATTGGAAGATCGTCATTTTCTAACAAGAACTTCTTAGACATTCATATCACCTTTCTGGGCGCTGTATGCCCATATTTTTACTAACATATAAGATTTAATATGTCAAATAAACCCCAATCATTACATAAAAAAACGCCCCGGACTTCATGTCCGGGACGGGACGATCACTCCCAACGCTCTCTGTCCGCGAACTCGTCTGCGTCTTCAGCCAGCGCCCGTTTTTGTTCGATGGTGAAGGTATCCCACAAGGCTCTCGTTTTTTCGCCGACATATTTGCGCCAATTGTGGACTCGGCCACCCTCTTGCCAGTTGGTGTCGATCAGTTTGCTGTCTTGAATGCCCATAGACCTGTTTCTCCTTCTGAAAATCGTACTGCTTTTATAATAGCATAAAGATATAAATATGTCAAATCACTTCACTCATATAAAAAGTACACCCGCCGGTTTAAGGGCGGGTGTTGGGATGGTGCTACGCGAACTGGCGAAGTGCGAGGACGGCGATCAGACAGTTTGCGAGTCCACCGCACAGAGGCATGAACCTCGCGACGAACTTCGGGGGTGCACCGAAGTACGAGAGAACACAGGCGAGGGCATTCACCGACCAGAACAGCACGCTTTGCGATTCCGGCCTGTAGTAGGCATCGATCCATGTCGGCACGCCGGCGATCACCATCGCGATGGTTGTCATGATGACACCAACGTCGTTGGTCGTGAATCTCCATGCAACGAGCGCAATGAGGACCGTAACAACGGTGACTGTTTCGGCAATACCCCATGAGAGCGGGGTTGTGCCAACCGTGTAGTTGTAGACCGCGATCGCAGCGATGATTGCTGTTCCCACCGTGTACGCCGCCATCAGCTCATACGGCTTTTCCGAACGGTAGAGCGAGGCCGCGAGCGACGTGTTGACGATCAGCCAGAGGGTCCATGTTGCCAGGTTGAGCGGGGCGCTTGTGAGTAACAAGAGCCCGATCAAATACACCATTGCAAGGACAGCGAGGCTGAAACCAGCTTTCGAAAGTTTACTCACTACGTCTCCTTCTGTTTATCGAAATCAATGTGCGGTAGTCATTACCGAACTGATTGAATTATAACATGAAATACGATATCTAGCAAGTACTTATGCACTTACCTATTTGGGCTTTAGTTGAGCCGTTTATTGCGAAAAGGTCATATTCATTTTTCTTTATTTTTCAAAAAAAACCGCCGCCTGCACAAGCAGACAGCGGTAGCAATCTTCATCCAATCGGACACGAAGGGGCGGTCTTGCCGGTCGGTTCCAGAATCGGATCACCCACGGTTTCGTCATGTCTCCACACACAGGTATCGCCGATGAAAAGCTCCACCCGGTAGCGCATGTTGGGATGTTCGGGATTGGACATCCTGTTACGCCGCACCCACTCGCAGGCTTCTTCTTCCGCCGTTTCAATCGACTCAGCTTCAATTGACTTCAATGCTTCACCTGCGGGCTTGAATTCATCCTTTTCGACAAGGAAAAACACAAACAATTTTCCGGTTACATTCATGGTACTTTCTCCTGTTACGTTGCTACTTCACACAACATCATTGAGTCGACTCAAAAAGATCGAGGATCTTTTTGAGAAAACGATCGGTATTGAAACCTATCGGTACATAGAATTGCGGTGCGTCGTGCATCCCCTTTGAGATACGGCGACGCTTTTGCGAAATCGTGATCCCGAAAGCGCGCTCAAGGATCAAATCGTTCACCTTACGCTTCACAATGAAATCACAACCCTGTTCATCTTCCGGACTATTCGGCTCAGTGCGGACCACCTCGATGAAAAGATTTTCCTCCCCGTCTTTTGCGTCACGCAAAAACGTTTCCACGAGAAGCTCCTGTTCCCTGCCGAATTCGGCATACCGCTGTGATTTGCGCCCGTTGATTTCTTTCCAGCTTTGCTTTGGCTTTGGCATGGCAGCCCTTTCAGTGCTCGATTGATCCCTGTAGTGAAGAGCAAACCTCAATGGATGCTAATGAATCAGAGGTAATTTTGCAAGTGGTTTCCTCATCTTAAATTCATGTTTTCTACGCTACAATGAATGTCATAAAAACTTATGCCGATCACTGAAACAACATTTGGGCCGAAGCGCTATCTCACGATAAAAAAGCCCATCGCAACTGAGGCGATCACTGATAAGCAAATGTATGATGATGCGGGAAAAAAATTGGGAGCATACATAAAACAAAATGAGCTACAGATTTCCGGGCCCTGGTCGGTACTTTATTTTATATGGGACGAGATTAATAAGAAGGCTGACATCGGCATCGCTTTTCCAATAGATGGTGTCCACAACATAAGCGATCCGGAACTCAGCATTGTTGATATTCCTCCATCCAAAGCGGCAATGGATACACTTCACGGCCCTTATGAAGGTTTGGGAGAGGTGCATCGGTCGCTCATGAAATATGCGAAGGAAAAAGGATACAACGCTATAAATATTCCTGTTATGGCAGTGGAGGAATACGCCATAGACCCCACCCGTGAGGTGAACCCTGCAAATTGGGTGACGAATATTTATTATCTTCACACTTAGGATTTAAAAAGCGCTATCGCATTGGATGCGATAGCACTCAGCAAGCAAAGCACTACTGTTTTGCTTCTTCTGTTTTCCTTCCGACAAGCATGCCGATCGAAAGAACGAGACGAGAACCTTCTTCAATACGGCTCACTTGATGCGGTCGGTCCGAATAGAACACATTGAATCGTCCGCTTGCGAAGATCGAGTCAGTACAGGAAAACATTCCTCCCTTTCTGGGCTTCTTCACAACAATGTTGATCCGCACATGGCGTCTCTTGGGAACAGGGTCTGTGTGCGTGGGTATCTCCGAACCCTGCGGGTATTTGAGAAGATACGCATCGAACGGAAGAATGCGGTTTGACCACTCTGCGAGGAGCATTTTCCCATAGCCCGTCCCCTGGCGTCCTGATTGCCAGGTGAAATATCTTTTTGCTGGTTTTTCTTCCTTGGCTTTCTTTTTTGAGGCAAATTCACGATAAAGCATATGCAGCGCAATTTCAGAAACCCAAAACGTCTTCTGAAAAAACCATCGCGCAATGGGTCGATCTTTGAGCCCCATGCTCGTATTGAGATAAGGAGCGGACATGGCATCCCACACCCCATGAGGCTCGCTACACCGCGCTATCAGGTAAACAAAAAAAGAACCGTTATACTTTTCAGGTGGGTATTTCCATTCAATGATCATCTTCACACATTTTGTACCAACAATTCCCATCAGAAAGTAAATCGCACAGGTTTCCACTATCCACATCAGGAGTTTCATATATGTCCTTCTGAAAGAGATTCTCACATAAGTTCTAACATAAAATTCATTAAAAGCAAGAGTATTTTGTGCTATTTAAAAGAATGCTAAAAACAAAATCCGCCCAATCATTGATCGGGCGGATTTTGTTTTTTGTAGGCTTGTGGGCCGACGAGTGCGCCTGGTTAGGCAGCTGCTGCATCGCGCACGAGGCTGACCTTGACCGCATTGGGGCCCTTGGGGCTGTCTGCGACTTCAAAGCTCACCTTGTCGCCTTCGCGAAGCTCTTCGAATGTGACTCCGACGAGCTCGTTGGAGTGGAAAAAGAGATCTTTCTCCTGACCATCGCGCTTGATGAACCCGAATCCCTTATCGGTGAGACGAGCGATTATTCCTTCTTGCATAGTTGTATGTGTAAAGATTGGATAATAGAGAGAGGCGCTTTAAAATTTTTATGAGAAATTTTAGAACGTCCAATCTCGATCAAATACAGTATGCCGAAAGTTAAGCTCGATCCTTGCTCTTCTGGATCAGCACTGAGTTGATGGAGAAAGTCTATCACTTTTCGAGAAACTTGTCAAGCATTTTCGTACATTGCCGCAAGATAGGCAGCGACGGTCCACGCCTGAATTTGCTGGGGAGGCTGCTCAATGCGATTTCCTCTTTGTTGCCGTTCGTCCCACAGGTCGATAATGCGTGTATTTAAAAGAGGTTCTGGGCCATCATCACCTCGTGCAAACTCCGGATATACATGAGTCTTTGCGATGACATTATAAAGGCGAGCGACAAGGTCGTCTGCCTCTTTTACAAAACCATGCTTGCGAAAGCCGCGCGAGACATAGTATGAATCCCACAACCAAACCGAGCCGTTATGATATGCACCAGGACGAAAACGCTGCTCGCTACAAGAGAGCGTGCGCACCCCGCTTGCCGCAAGCATTTCTTTTGAAGTAAGCATGCGAACGAGCGCTTCCCTCTTTGTGATGATATCCGGATCATTGCCGTCAAGAAGTCGGGAAGAAAGCAAATGTCCCATATTTGATGTGCGGATCCGGAGGGCGTGAATGTTATTTTCGTCATCCCTGTCTGTGCCTAACGCAAAATATCCACCACGCGGATCGTCGATCCACATGCGGGAAAAGACTGTCTCCTTAAGCTGCGCGGCGGCGCGCCGGAATTCGGTTACTTGCTCCTCGTAACCCCCAAGGCTTTCGTAGAGTTCTGTGGCGCATAAAAGTGCGTCATAGGCATATCCCTGTACTTCTACCGACGCGATGCCCTTTTTAATGTTCGCAAATTTCCCATCATGGTGAAAATATGAGTCCGATGAATCCTTCCATGCTTGAATCGGGTGACCTTTCGGATTCTTGCGACAAAACTCAAGCAATCCTTCCTTATTGCTTCCCATGTTCTTTTGTATCCAATTCAATGCATTCTCAAAGGCATGGAAGACGGTGCGCGTTGTTTCATTCCTATCAGTGTATGTTTCGGAAAGTATCGCACGTCCTTCTTGTGCAACATAGGCCGCAATGAGATCGACAAAGAGCGGCGTTGCATCGACGGTGCCGTAGTAAGGAAATTCCCAGCCATGACTTTCGTGCAACTCGATCGCAATGGAAGAGTTGGGGTCACGGTCTTCATGCATGATCTTCCCCGGCTCTTCTTCGCTTGGCATATATGTTCTCGTTCCCTGGCGCGCCGCAAGTGCGAGAATCGTCGCATGTGAGATTTTAGGAAACTCGTTAAGAAGAAAGCTGCTCACGATAAGCGAGTCCCTGCCAAAAAGTGTCTCGAAAAGATTGAGGTGAACCACCCCCTTATTCTCTTCGGTTGCTGTGGCTGCATTCGGAGGCCCATTCTCCCCGATTTCATCGGGCGTTTTTGCTCCCGTCAATTGCATAAGCACTGACAATGCGTCAGGTGTCCTCTCTGGCGTAACGATCACCGGAGTTTCCACGGATACAACATGTTCCCCTGGTCGAAGATACGGGATGAGGTCTGGTACGGTATTTGAAAGGTCAATTACCGACTTTGTCGTTTTTTGTTCATCCATAATATTAAAGGTGGAATTGTTATCTATTTCGCAAAGGTTTTACTCCGAAGTACTAATTTGTACTCATGCCAAATGAGCCAGATAACGAGGAAGTCGAAGATGGTGAGCACAATGAGCCAGATCGAATGTGTAAACGTATAACGATAGACCTGATAGATAATGAACGCCCCAAGTGCGACGAGAGACGCAGGATATGACCAAAGCTTGTTGCGCAAGAGCCCTACGACCAAACACATTTTTATGATGCCGTGGCTCAAGAGGTAATACGCGGCAAATGACTGCCCGCTCCCCGTGAATGTTTCCGACACATGGAGCAAATAGTTGGAAACAACGTCGTGGGGGTCGTTGAGCAACTCCGATTCCGCCAAATTCTCCAAAGTGGAAATAATGTAACTTGTGCTGATGCTGTACAGGAGAATCCCACCGACAATCTCAATAATCGCATGGAGCCCCTTCAAAAAAACACTGAATTCGAAAAGCTGGTGAATACTTTTTTCCTGGATCTGTGGGCGTTTCATGTATTTATTATACCAGTTGATTGGCACCACTCTCTTTAATGGGATTCCCCCATGTTATACTAGCGAAATAGTATCCGTAATTAGCTACACATGGAAACAACACAGACGATATTGATCATCGAGGATTCCGCATTGCTGCGCGCCGTAGTCCGCGATGCGCTCGAAACTGAAGGCTTTCACGTCATCGAGGCACCTAACGGAAAGGAGGGGTTAGTCACCGCAACAGCCGAGCATCCGGACCTCATCATGCTTGACCTAATGATGCCGATAATGGGCGGTCTCGAAATGCACGGCCTCTTGCGCGCACAGGATGAATGGAGCAAAAATGTACCTGTAATCATTCTCACGGGCACGAAAGACGAGAAAATCGGCGATATGCTCATGGCGGACCCGCATCTGGACTTTTTGCTCAAAGAGAACTGGATGATGGACGAGGTTGTCGGCAAGGTGAAGAAAGGACTTGGCATGGAGGTGGTCATTGAGCATGTCAAAAAGGATCTTGGGATTAGCTAAGGGTTCCCACGTAAATACAAAAGCCTCTTATCCGCTGGTTATCTCGCTGAAAAAAATATTCGCCGAGGGCGAATATTTTTGTCATTTGAAAACATTTTTTTTGAGCATCCTCGAGAACTGATGACCAAGGAAAGCTCCGAGCGCCGCAGCAAAGAAAATTGAAACTCCCCCACTTTCCACAACACTCGGCGGCAAAAAAGAGATCGCCACGCCAATAAAGAACGCAAAAAGCGCAATATGTGTCACGAGTTTGAGAAAACGTGAAGCATGAGGCGCGAGCGTATCAACACAGAGCACGGTGCCAAGCTTCACCACGCAAACCATCGCCGCAACAAGCACAAGTGAATAAAAATCCATTTCAAAACTCCTTTTGTACTACCTAGGTCATCTTCGCATTTTCAGCTCTTGTGTCAAGAAAAAAACCGCTTTTTTCATTGCGGTTTTTGAGTGGATCATCGGGGTGCTCCCGCCGGGGTGAGCGCACTGAGCATTTCTTCACTTACGCCAATGTCGGCAAGTGTGAATCCGCCGTCTGCGAGTTCTTGGTGCAACATTTTGAGATAACGTGCGTAGTCTCCGTGACGTGCTTTGAGATAGTCGAGCCAGGCAAGTGCGGCCTTTCTGCAACTCTCAACATAAAGCCTACGAAGCCTCACTTCGGTCATCTCGGGATCGATATCGGCAAGCGCAAAGCCTGTACTCGCAAGATCCTCGCGCAGGAATTTCAGGATCGCTCGGTGATGTTTCGTGCCTCGTTTGAGGTATGTGAGCCACAAGAATAACTTAATGGGCGGTTTTGCAGAAACAACTGACATGAGGTGCTCCTTGTAAGTTGCAGAATGTCTGTCCTTCTTAAGACTGTCACGGGAGACAAACGTCGTCAACTGATGCGATAAATGAAAAAACGGCAGGTGTCTATGCCGTTCAACTGAAAGTGATGTGGGGGTGTTTTGCAATGACCGCCAATGACTCCTCTTTGCGCTCCAACATGCGAAGTGATTCTACCAAAAGCTCCTGATCGGACATTTGACTGTGATGATGCTTGATGTTGTCGGATGCTACATCGTGCCTTAGGATACCGTATATGAAACGAGGGTCGACACCGGTCTCATCACGGACCGCACAGAGAGAAATTCCGGAGATCGCTGCGGTGGTACTTGTCTGTATTCTCGCGAAGTGTTGAACAAGACCCGACTCTGCGATTACTCTTTTCATTACGCGGCCATAGTTTTCTTCATCGATACGTCCGCCAAGTGCAAGATACCTTCCGTACGAATACACCCCAACGCTTTGGGGTTCTACTTTGACAGTGATCGTCATTTCAACCTCCTCTCCTTGGGGTTCATGTGTCTTTTGCTCCTATTATCATAGTACAGGGAGGGATCTTTTGCGCAATGAGTCGCGTTGTCATAAAAAAAGCCGCGTGGTGCATGCACCAGCGACTGTCTCACGGCCTAGACTGTGAAAATATTTGCATCGTACAGAGCAGTGACAAGCTTCGTTCTGTCTGGGTTGTGTTCGAGCATCAGTGCTTTGATTTCCACTCCAGTCAGTGCCCTTTTTTCACCGAATTTGTCGTTCACCCGATGCAGTGCGTCGTAGACATCGGCAAGCGCAACAATACGTCCGTGTTCAGCGATCAGAAGTTGTGACGCCTGCGAATAACTGTGAAGAAACTTCGGAAGTCTCTTGGGGTACCCATTCAACTGAAATACGTGGTGTCGTACCATGGTGTCCGCAGTGAAATCAAAACGTCCGCGGAGCATGCGATAGCCATTGAGCACATGCCCTTTGATCTCTTCAGTATCCTTTTGCGTCCACTTCTCGGTCTTTCCAAGCGTCGCAAGACATACCTGACATTTACCCAGATCGTGCAGCGCACCCGCCATCAAAACCGGACGCTCTTCATGCTGCGTGAATCGCGCGATTGCTCTTCCAGACAACCCCACCCGAAGCGAGTGCAGATAATGCTGGTGGGTAGTGGGGTCTTTTTCGCGAAGCGGCGCCTGAAACGCAAAAAGCGCCCGCTGATCTGCCTCGTTTACTTCGACTTCATCGCATGCGATACGAAATGCTATTTCAGTGTCATCCATCTCTTATTCCTCTCAATGTGTCTCTGTATATGAACTAACACGAATTCATTATATTGTCTAGGTCAGATTGACCACACGCACACTGCGTGATAGTTCTTATGAGAGACTTTCAAGGAGAACTCAATTGAAGCTTGATACATTTACGGTATTTGATGCGGAATGGACATCGATCCAACACGATGACGGCCATGCGTTTGCGGTCGGCGCAGTACACATGAATATGCAAGGTGACATCCTTGCTCATTTTCAAGGTCGTTGTCCGATCGAATCACGACCGTCAATTTTTGTTGCGGAACACGTCATGCCTGCAGTGCGCAATATGGAGAAAACGCATGCGTCACAGCACATGCTTCGCAATGACTTCTGGATGTGGCTGCGCGAATATGGTATTCCTGTTTTTGCCGATATGGGAAGCTTTGCTGACGGACCTTTTTTACATCTCTGCATACGCGACGACCTCGGGGCTCGCGCACTGCGGGGCATACCATTCCCTCTCCATGAGGTCGCGACACTCCTCATTGCTGCGGGGACCGACATGAATATCAGCAGAATCGCCTATGCAAAGAAGACGGGGCTGCTTCAAGCAAAGTTCATTCGTGGCATGGGAGAACACCACCCACTCTTTGATGCCTATGTTTCAGGACTGTGCGTCATACAAGCAATTCGTGAAATCAGTGGTCACAAAGACAAAAAACAATGACGCAACCGATCGGTTGCGTCATTTTTTCATGCTTCTGTGACGAAGTTTTTCCAGAAACTGACAAGCATGCAAAGAAGCGCACAAACAAAAAGTGCAATGTTCACGAAAGGAAGGAGTCGGGTCTCTGCGAGCAAAATGACCAGCAAGGTAACGAGCCAACTGAGAAGGAAAAAAGTTGCCGCAGAAAGCCATGATTTCCTGCTTCTTATTTTCGATGAGCGGATGACCGCAAGCACATAGAGGAAACTCCCTGCAGTACACACGCCAGCGAAAACTCCGAGAAAGACAGCAGAAACGAACATGAGGGCCTCCAATAAAGAATAAATTACTCTCTCTGTTATAGAAGATATCGTCACTAAATACAATCTTGAAAATTTACAAAAAACAGCTATGCTGGTTGTGGATATACTTCTTTATGAAAACACCAAGCAAAGTTCCGGAAAAAGGATTTTACTACCACTACAAGCATGATACCAACGGTCCGATCAACAACTATGCCTACGAAATGGTCGGGGTCGGCTGCCACACTGAGGACGACTGCCGTTCGGAGGATGCGAACATGGTAGTGTACCGACCGCTCTATGAAACTGCTTTCGTGTACAAAGCCGGAAGGCTCTTTGATCTGCGTCCACTTGATATGTGGATGGGAGAAGTAACGCAAGACAACAAAACATTCGCGCGATTTCAAAAGATCACCGACCCTACTGTCATCGCAGCCCTCGAAACGATAAAAAATACGATGTATGTGAAAGGATAATCATGAATGTCATTCTCGCAACAAGAAATCCAAGCAAGGCGAAACAGATAAACGGCCTTTTTGAAGGCTCGCCTGTTCTTTTGCAGTCACTCGATGATGTTGGGGTCGTGGGAGATGCAGTCGAAGACGGAACAACACTCAACGAGAACGCAATGAAAAAGGTACTGTTCGCATACAAGGCGCTCGGTGGAAATGCTTGGGTCATGGCGGACGATACCGGATTTTTCATCAGTGCCCTACATGGCGCCCCGGGCATCTATGCCGCACGCTGGGCCGGTGAGACTGCCACCACCAAGGAGATCACCGATCACACGCTTCATGCGCTGATCGGAGCATCAGATAGATCGGCAAAATTTGAAACCGTCGTGGCAATTATGTCGCCGGACGGTCAAGAATACTTTTTCTCCGGGGCCGTCGAAGGACACATCCTCGAAGCTGAGCGTGTGCCGCCACAACCCAAGATGCCATACAGCGGCATTTTCATGCCCAATGCAAGCGATCTTGTTTGGGCCCAAATGTCTGTTGAGTTCGAAAATACGATCTCTCACCGAGGCATTGCCTTTGGCAAAGCGCGTGAATTCCTCGAAGCCCAAATGCAACAAGGGCGCTAATATACCCTCACTAAACGCCCCGAGTCTATCGCGGCGTTTTTGATTGCGACACCCCATAAAGTGGGTTAGTATGTCGCTACATGCGCATTTTAGCTATTGAAACAAGTTGTGATGAAACAGCGATCGCGATTATTGACGTCGTTGGAGATTTCCCACACCTCTCCTTCAGTGTGCTTGCAAATAATACCCTCACACAAATCGAACTGCACAAACAATACGGCGGCGTATTCCCCATGCTTGCAAAGCGCGAACATGCGCGCACGCTTGTTCCGCTTTTAGTCAAAACACTCGAATCCGCGAAACTTTATTCTAAAACAAGCAGGCATGTGATCGAAAGCCCCTTGCGCCCTGAATTCCAAGAAATTTTTGAGCGTGAACCCGAACTCTTTGCACAGTTCATTGATGTGCTGCCCACGGTCAATCCACCCGAGATCGATGCCATCGCGGTAACCCAAGGCCCCGGACTTGAGCCTGCCTTGTGGGTGGGCATCAACTTCGCGAAGGCGCTTGCGATGATTTGGAAAAAGCCTGTTATCCCCGTAAATCACATGGAGGGTCATTTGCTCGCTCCGCTCGTCAACCACCTCATACCAACAAAAGAAGCAAAAGAAATGTCGAACACCATGACGCTCGAAGGGACTTTTCCCGCAATCGGACTTCTCGTATCGGGAGGTCATACCGAACTCGTATTGATGCGAGGTTTCGGAGAGTACGAGATCATCGGTGAAACAAAAGATGATGCGGTCGGAGAGGCATTCGACAAGGTTGCACGTATTCTTGGGCTTCCCTACCCCGGAGGCCCTCAAATTTCGCGCCTGGGAGAGACGGGCACTGCGGGGCAATATGCGCTCCCAAGACCCATGCTTCACTCGAAAGATTATTCTTTTTCATTTGCCGGGCTGAAAACCGCAGTACTCTATCTCGTTCAAAAAATAGGAGTGCTGTCAGAAGAACAGAAAGCAGATATCGCACGCGAATTCGAAGAGGCATCAGTCGAGGTGCTCGTCACAAAAACGCTTCGTGCACTCGAAGAATTTGGAGCGAAGTCGGTCATCTTAGGAGGAGGGGTGTCAGCAAACAAGCGCTTGCGGAAAACGCTCAAGGAAAAGATTGCCGAGTCCGATCCGGAAGTCACACTCTATCTCCCCGACCACGAGGATCATGAGCTTTCAACAGACAATGCACTCATGATTGCTATCGCAGCATACTTTGGTCACGCAACCGAAAAGCCGAACGACCTAAAGGCAAAAGGCAACTGGAAGTTGAACTAAGTATTCTTAACTCCTAACTTTTACGATCTCTTCCGTTTAGAGGTCGTTATTGTCGACTTTATTTTGCGCATAGCGGCGTCCGTAGTACACCGCAAGGATGATCATACCCAAGACAACGAGGAGCACGAGGGCCGCCGCGTTTGTCGTCAAATGTGTGCGAGTAGCGATTGAATCCATCACGAGCGCAAGGCCATGCTTCTGTGTACTTGCACCAGCGACATTCCTCTCGGTAGCTGTCCCTGAGTCACCTATCTCTCCAACAATCATACTCGGTGCGGTCGCAAGGAGGTCTGAGAGTGCGATGCGGCCACGATTTTCAGGTGCTGCAGTGGCGTCCTCTGCTCGTGTAAGTGATACACCCGAGAGCGGACCGCTTACTGTTGCTGCACCAAGAATTGTTCCCGATGTTCCCTCGGTCGTATTGCTACCAACGAGAGGGGTGAGCGCAGCAGTGCCGCCGCCGGACGTGTTGATCGCACTCTGGCTCGCTATCAATGCGCGGAACGCTGCAATCTCAGTGAGCTGATCGCCAGTGAGTGGGAATTCGCGCTGACAGTAAATCTCGTTGATCTTCTTTCTTGTTGTGTAATACACGTAGCCTGTGTTTCCAGGAAGATTCCACGAATCAAGAACATCTGTCTTGTACTTATCCTGGAATGCGCGCACAGCGACGTCGGTCGTGGTGTCGAAGAATCCCGTCACCGCAAGGTTGGTGAACCCTTCATAGTTCTTGAGGAAAAGCTGGAGCTTTGTCACTTCAGCCGGATCATTGTTGATCCCGAGGCGCATATAATCCTTTATATATTCACATGATTGAGGCACACCTCCAGTTGGCTCACGCTTGAGCTCAATCCCCTTTGCAATTTGTGTGCCCGCAGTCGAGACTGGGCGGAAATATGTTGCGATTGCTGATGGGATCCCCGTAATAAGAACCGAGTGATCTGCAGTAAGGGTAGTGTCAGTTGCGGTAGTGAGTTGATATCCATAAAGGGGCGCAGCGCCGAGCGATGGAGTCGGATTGAGGCCATACACAACACGACTATCTGCAGGAATATTTGTGTTCCATGTGATCGTTACTGAGGTCGCAGTCGTAACAGTGAGACGCTCGTTCATGATCGAAAGCGAGATCGGACCACCTCCTCCACCTCCGCCGCCACAGTTAGTCACACACTGCACAACCTGCACGAGACGCGACTTCTGTGCTGCAGGAAGATTCTGCGAGTCGGTCGCGTTGTACGTGATGGTGTAATTGCCAAGAGTTGCAGTATTCACACTTCCTCCGTATACGATCTTCCCGGTGATATCTCCATCCTCTGCATCGAACGCACTGGCACCAGGGTCAATAAACGTAGTGTTTTGAGCAACCTGGAGAGGGTCTTCTCCTTTGACGGTAATGACCGGACGAGTATTGTCTGATCCGCCACAATTCGCGGTACATCCCGGGGTCGGCTCAGATACGACATTCACCGTGCGAGTCTTTGTATCAGCGGCAAGATTCTGTGAGTCGGTCGCGTTGTAGGTGATGGTGTACGCACCAAGTGTATTTACGTTGACACTGCCGGTGGTTACAAGCTTCGAGGTAATATCTCCGTCCTCCTTATCAAGGACCGTTGCGCTCGGATCAGTGAAGTTACTCCCCATGAATACCTGCATCAGGACATTGCCCAAGAGTGTGTTTGGCGGCTTCTGATTCTCTGAGTCCTCATAGGGGTTATCGCAACCAACATCAGATGATGTCGCAGTGCCAAAGTCGATCGTGCCGTCACCATCATTGTCTTTGCCGTCAGAACATGCGGATTCAACCTTTACGATGCGTGTCTTTTGATCTGCAGCAAGATTCTTGGAGTCTGTTGCGTTGTAGGTAATTGTGTATGAGCCAACAGTGTTTATGTCGGGAGTTCCACTGGCAGTGAGGTGAAGGATGACATTGCACTGTGACTGAGTCTTGCCCACGCAATCTTCGGTGTCCGTTGCGTTTGCACTGGGGTCAGTGAAGGGGGCACCAATGTGAGAGGTGAACGGATTTGCCCCAAGCACAGTAATCACCGGTTTATTGTTCTCGTCATTGTCTTCCGGAGTATCGCAACCTTTATCAGCCGGGTAGTCGATCTTTCCGTCGGCGTCGTTGTCTTTGCCGTCGTTACACTCTGTAACAACAGGAGTGACATTCACAATGCGTGTCTTTTGATCTGCAGCAAGATTTTTGGAATCTTTTACATTGTAGAAAAGCGTGTAGGTTCCTGTTGCACTCATGTTCACAGTCCCCGTCTTCACGATGTTCGGAGTGATTGTTCCATCTTCGAAATCAAATGCGGTTGCTCCAGGGTCCGTGAATATTGTGCCCACCGTGATGTTCAATGGATTTGCACCAACGACTGTAATCACCGGCTTGTTATTTTCATCGTTGTCTTCAGGGGTATCACAACCTGCATCCGCCATGTCGATCTTTCCATCGCCATCGTTGTCTTTACCGTCAGAACATACAGAGACAACATTTACAGTGCGTGTCTTCGGATCAGCAGCAAGATTCTTAGAATCCTTCACGTTGTAGGTGATCGTATAGGTGCCGAGAATATTGGTCTTCACAGTCCCTGTCGCAATGATGCTCGGAGTGATAGTTCCGTCTTCTGCATCGAACGCAGTCGCTCCGAGGTCGCTGAACACTGATCCCAATGTCACAATCGTAGGATTGGGGAGAGTGACGGTAATCACCGGTCTATTGTTCTCGTCGTTGTCTTCGGGAGTATCGCAACCTTTATCAGCCGGGTAGTCGATCTTTCCGTCGCCGTCGTTGTCTTTGCCGTCGGAACACTGCGGCTTCGTCGGTTCTTTGTTCAAGAAATCTTTTCCGGTAACCGTGTCGCCGCTACTTACAACAACAAGATAGCATCCGTTGTTTGTGCCAGGTGATGGATATGTTTCAGTCCAGCCGGTCTTATTCAACTCACAGAGTTTGTAGCTTCCCGGAGTAACATCACTGAATGTATATGCACCTGAAGTTGCGGTTTGCTCGACACGCGATGCTAGCGTACTTGTCCCTGTTGGGATGAGTGAAATCTGCCAATTGGCAATAGTGGACTCACTGGGGTCAACGACACCGTTTCCGTTAGTGTCACTTATCTTGCGACCTGAAATAGTTGCAGGCTGGCGCGCACACTCTGCTGCTGAAATTTGTGTGTAGATACCCTCGAGCTGAGCTCCGGTAGGTGCCTGGTAGTAATTTCCGGGCACTGTCGCGATCTGACTCATCAGGCTTGAGTTCACTCCACTTCCTAGGCCGATCGTGTAAATGACGATACCCTTCGCCTTTGCCGCGTTAGCGCTCTGAATGGTCAATGCCGTTGCACTCGCTACGGACATGCCCTCGATATTGGGAACTCCGTCAGAAAGAAGGATCATCACGTGCTTTACACCGGGACGACCGTTGGCAACGATCTCGGCGCTTGCTTTATCTATCCCAAGTGCAATGTTCGTTGCACCACTTGCGGTCAACGCGGTAATACTCGATTTTGCCGAGGTAAAATTCGCTGTTAATGCTTGCGATAGTGTAGCACTATCGTTGTATGCGACAACCCCGATATGATCTGTTGATGTTGAGAGCGTATCAATGAATTTCTTTGCCGCGTCTTTTGCTTGTGTAAGCGGCTGTTGTGGATTCGAGCCGTCATCTTTCATGCTTCCCGAACGATCAAGAACCAAGAGGACATCGAGCGGTGCCTTACACGCCAAAGCTGCCACAACGTTTACCGTGCGTGTTTTTGTATCTGCGGCAAGGTTTTGCGAATCGGTCGCGTTGTAGGTGATGGTGTAAGTACCGAGTACGTTCGTGTTCACTATGCCTGTCGCAACGAGCTTGTTGGTGATATTGCCGTCTTCCGCATCAAGGACAGTCGCGCTTGGGTCAGTATAGACACCTCCCTGTGTGACGGTGTCAGGATTTGCACCGACGACCGTGATCACGGGTTTTGTATTTGCCGGAGGGGGTGGCGGTGGTATACAGCCCGCATTTGAAAGACCAACATGGAGCTTGTAGAGGAGTCCGGCAGGATTGCTTGTCGCCGATCCGCCTGCTTGTGCCCAGTTCTTCACTTCGAATGCAATGGTATTTGTTCCTGAGTGGAGGATTGTGACAATGTATGTGTGCTGGTTTTCCTGAAAATAGTTAAACTCGGTCGGATCATTTGCTATGACGATACCATTAACGCTTGCCGAAAAAGAATTATCGGCGGAAACAGTCAGCGTGGCCGATGCAATAGCTCCGGGAATGACAAAGTCTTTTGTGAACCTTGTGATCTCATCATGAGTGGGGTCTGTGACAAAAAAGGTTTTCCATATCCATGTTGCTCCTGGGATGACGGCCGTCCAGCGCGGGTTTGCAGAGTATGTCGTCGTTGCATATCCCCCTCCGCCGAGATAGTCACTGTTATTGCTGACTATGTCTACCGAGCATACGGGTGGTGGTGGAGGTGGTGGTGGAGGAACAAACTTC
>OBEQ012536936.1_pt1 | contig 17426 bp, 23 predicted proteins | sample 1670901 | NCBI WGS metagenome assembly OBEQ01 (sample SAMEA104232315, study PRJEB22302) | groundwater metagenome | biome: forest; feature: aquifer; material: groundwater | place: USA | collected 2011-08-07 | depth 5.4 m
GGGCCGTCTCCTTTCTTTTGGTCGCACTTAAGAAAATGGAATGACGGCCCCTTCTTTTTCAGAAAAACCTCGAAAAAGCTCCCTGAACCTAACCCCCCGATCTTAAATCAGAAAATCCACCCCCAAGAAAGAAACGCACGCGAACCATCCAAGAGGTTGACTTGATTTCATTTCGATCCATTATAGGCACGCTTCCCTCACTGATTCGGTCGCTTCCCTCCCGTCTGACGGGATCGACCGAGCCAACGGCGGATTCCAAAACATCCGCTCCCTCCCGACCCCGGGATGCGATCGTCCTCTCGGAAACTCCCTATCAAGCCGGACAGGAGCTGCGCTTTATCCTGGGACGCGATCAAAAAACAGCGGCGGGTGTTGTCATGCCTTTCAGCACGACGATTTCACGCCGACACGCGGAGATCCTGATCGATTCGACGGGAACATTTATTCGAGATTTAGGGAGCAGAAGCGGAACCGCCGTCGGACCGACGCGTATCGGAGAAGGTTGGGATCCTCTTCAGAATGGAGCCATCATCTATTTGGCCAAAGAGCCCTTCACTTTCCATAACAACGGAAATGGGATCTATCTCGAGACCGTCCCAACCCCGGACAGACCAGATGCCGGAAAAGCTAAAAAGAAACGGGAAGCCGCTCCGCCGCCTTCGCGTGAAGGACAGGTCGCCGAGATCCAATGGCGATTCAGGCAAAGCGGAATTCTTTTTGAATTTTTCGACGGCGGCGGCGGCCGGTTTTTTGGAAATTGTCACCAATTAAAAAGCCGTACTTTGAGGGATGCCATTCCGTTGGTCATTCCCGAGGGATTTCCCCGAATCACCCCCGACGCATTAGGTGTCTGGATCGAACAAGGACTTGTCGTTGAAGACCCCCGAGGTCCGGACGGAGACCTTCCACTCGGATTTATTATCCTATCGACCAATAGCGTGTACGCCGTCGATCGCTTTAGGAATCACACTTACTACCTCCGGCATTTGACCAGAACAGATCTTAACTGGGACCAATGGCCCACGGGCGATCCGGAAGGCTGAAATCCCGCTCATAAATATTATTGCTAAATAATATCAATATGATATACAATTACCATGTATGTGTGGGACCCCCAAAAGAGCCGGGCTAATCAACAAAAGCATGGCATCAGCTTTGAAGAGGCCAAAATCAGCATTTTTGAAGGAAAAAACATCCTGGCTCCGGGGATCGCCTATGAAAAACAGGAGATGCGGCATGCGGTGATCGGCAAGCACAACAGCAAGTATTATGTCGGTATTTTCAGCATTACCGGAGAAGGGATTCGGATTATTTCGGTGAGGAGGGCGCGACATGAAGAAGAAAAACAAGCAAGAGAAAAAGGGCTTTGACGAGCGCTTCGACGCCGGGGAAGAGGCGATCGATTTCTCCAACGGGATCGTGACGGAAGGGATGAGTAAAACCATCAAGCTGCCTCCGATGGATGTGCCCACCTGGATGGTGATGGAAATCGAACGCCTGGCCCAATTCCAGGCAAACTCCAAGGCCTCGATTATCCGACAACTGCTCGTGGAAGGGATCGAGTCGAGAAAGCGACGGCTCGCGTCTTAGCCGCGTAGGGCGTCAACTCTTTACAATGGACGCCTCGTCAAAAATCACGATTCGAATAAGTTCGGCGACTGCACCCGGATGCCTGAGATCTTTTGAAAATCTCGATCGAGCGTCACCAGGGTCAGGTCTTTTTTCTTTGCCACGAAATACTGAACGGTGTCGTCAAAATCGAGCGGAAGCTCCGCCGTGAGGCGGGCTATCTCGAGCTCTTCCTCGACGGTGGTGTCGTATCGCAGAAGCAGGGCGTCTTGGGAAAAGGCCTTTAAAAATTGCGCCAGAAGATCCTTTTTTTTCGCCCTGTCGAGGATCACCTCCAATGAATGAAGGGAAAAGGAAGTCACCCAGCCCTGTTTTTCCGCGGTGAGACCTTTGAGAACGCCCACGCAAGAAGAGGCGTGATCCCTCTCCAAAAGAATTTCGAGAAAAATATTGGTGTCGAAGAGAAACAACTATTTTTTCCTGGGCAAGGTGAAGGCTTGATGGGCCAGAGCGACCGAATCGATCCCGGGATAACTCTTTTGAAGACCTCCTTGAAGTTTGTCCAGGGTCTTCAAAAATTTCCGATGAGAGGCCTCCGCCGCCCGCCCCTCCTGAAGGAGCCGGCTTCGCGCCACATCCCAGGCACGCTGAATCCACCAGGAGACCGGCCTCCGGGTCTCATCCGCAAGAATTCGAACCTCTTTGGCCATCGCATCGGGTAAAAAAACGCTTAACTTCATCATTCCTACCTATGCTACTAGTAATACTTTGTCAACTGGGTTTTTGAATCAGGTTCGACTCTTCAATCAGTTGACAATGTGTGCCTTCCGGAATAATATGGTTTCGGATGGCTTATCGGTGGAATGAGTCCAAGAACCAAAAATTGCAACGTGAACGGGATATCTCCTTTGAAGAAATCATGGAAGCAATGGCTGAGGGCGGGCTGCTCGATGTTCGGGAGCATCCCAATCAAAAAAAATATAGGGGACAAAAGATCTTTTTGGTTTGGTGTAAAAACTATGTGTACCTTGTCCCCTTCGTGGAAAAAAGGGATGAGATATTTCTGAAAACGATCATTCCGAGCCGGGAGTTTACCCGGAAATACGGGAGGGAAATATGAAAATGTCTTTGACAAAATCCGAGCAGAAGACCCTCAAAGGGATCGAAGGAGGAAAATGGAGAAGTATCGGCGAAAAGGAGAGGCGGCGATTCGAATCGCTCGCGAGAAGGCAAGTGAAGCTGGCCCGCGTCAATATCCGTCTTTCCGCCGAAGTCCTGGAGAGGCTTCGCAGAGACGCCGAGGAGACGGGGATCCCCTATCAAACCCTCATTTCCAGCGTTTTGAATCGTTATGCGCACGGGAGACTCCATGACGAGAAGAGTCTTTTGGAAGCGGTCAGAATCCTTCAAAAAGTCGCTTAATTATTTCTCTTTTTTTAAGTAACTTCCGTTAAGATCCACTTGACATAACTAATCATAATATGACATATATTACATATGCTGAGAACAAGCCTTCTGATTCCTGATAAGCTCAAATTCTCCTTAGAGAGGGTGGCGGCCAAAGAGCAGGTTTCGCTCGGGGAACTGATCCGACGCGCGCTCGAAAAATATCTCCTCTCCCGCCAAGGTCCTATCGCACACGATCCTTTTTTATCGAGTCAAACCGTCTTTCACGACAAAGGTCGTCGGGATGTCTCGGAAAAGCATGATCGGCTCTTATTGGAGCGGGGACCTCATTGAGATCCCCCCTTTTTATCGACACGGGGGCGTTCTACGCAAAATATGTCGCACGGGATGCCTATCACGAAGAATCGCAAACCCTCTGGGATAAAGTCCGGACGGAAGGTTGGAAATGCGTCACGACCAATTTCGTCGTCAGCGAGCTGATTTCTCTCTTGGTCTACCGATTTGGAATCAGTCAGGCCCTTCAAGCGGGTCGGGAAATTTATGCCTCCCATGCCTTGGAGATTTTTCCAAGCACCCTTGAAATCGAGATCAAGGCGCTCGAATGGTTGGAACGGTTTTCCGATCAAGACTTTTCAATGACCGATGCCTGCTCCTTTGCCTTGATGTCGGAACGACAGATCAAAGTCGTTTTTTCATTCGACAAGCATTTTGAAATTGCCGGATTCCAGAAGTTTCGATAAAAGATTAGAGGTCCCCTCTTCGAAAAAACCGGCTCGCCCCGCCCACAAGTCCCGCGTCGTCTCCGAGGAGTGTCTTTTTAATCTGCACCTGCTTGACCGCCTCGCGGTAGGCACGGTGAGTAAGCTCCTTCCGAGTCGGCTCGATGAAAAAATCCCACGCCTCGGCGATGCCGCCGCCCAAGATAAAGGTCTCAACCCCGAGGGTGTTCAGGAGCGTGTTGAGTCCGATTCCCAGATAGTAACCCATCCGTCGGAAGGTGCGGCTCGCGAAGAGATCTCCGTCTCGGGCCGCCTCGTAGAGACCGCGGATGGAGACCCGTTCGATCACCCCTCCCAATCGTTCGATCAATTTTTCCCGTCCCTGAACGTCGTCCGACGTTTTGATCAGATATTTGAGCCCTCCGGCCGAGGCGTAGAGTTCCAGACAGCCGCGCCCTCCGCAGCCGCACTGAGGGCCCTCCGGATCGATACCGATATGCCCGATCTCCCCGGCGAAACCGCGATCGCCGCGCAAGACCTCTCCGTTCAAAACGATCCCGCCGCCGATCCCGGTTCCGAACGTCAGCATGATGAAATTCTTGAGCCCTTTTCCGGCCCCCTTCCACCCTTCTCCGAGCGCGGCATGGTTCGCGTCGTTGTCAACGACGACCGGCCAGGGAAATTCTTTTTTGAAATAAGAGAGGACTTCGAGGTCTTTCCAGTCGGGGAAATGCGGCGATTGATGGACGACGCCGGTCTCCGCATTGATGATGCCGGGAAATCCGAGCGAAAGACCGATGACTTTTTCCTGAACCTTTGCCGCCGCCCGCCGGACCATCTCGGCGACGCGCCCCAGCACCACCGCGCTTCCGGCGTGGGAATTGGAAGGCTCTTTCTCGCGAAACGCGATCTCCCCTTCCCGATTCACCGTCCCGACACGAAGATTGGTCCCGCCGAGATCGACCGCAATCACGTAATTTTCAGGCATTTCCCGACGTCCGTATCACAGTTCAACTTGAAAGAAAACGGATCTTGGTATAAAAGATTTTGTAATGGATACAGAAGACGGCACCCCCGTCACGGTCATCGAAACGGTGAGGGAAGAAGACGACCCCCACGAAGCGATCACGAGGAAGCTTCCGGAAGAGATTTTAGAAAATACCCCAAAAAAGAGTGCGACCCGTCCCGCCCTTCCTCACGAACGATTTGCCGCCTTTGTCGTCGATTCCCTTTTCTTTTTTTATCTCCTGGGAGGATGGTCCCTCCTTCTCAAACATTTCCTGCGAGAGGATCTCACAACCTTTCTCTCTTTTAAAAAGCCGGCTTGGATCCTTTTTGGGACCTCGGGGGCGGCGCTCTATTTTCTCTATTACCTTTTTTTCGAAGGGATTCTGACCGGGACGCCGGGAAAGCTCCTCGGGGGCTTGAGAATCGAAAGGGGGAAAGGGGGAACCCCTTCTCTTTTTGCCATCCTGATCCGGAACCTCTTCCGACTCATCGACACCCCCCTCTTCTTCTTGACCGGCATCGGCCTCATCGAGTCGACTCAAAGACACCGACGATTGGGAGACCTGATCGCGGGGACGGTTGTCGTCCGCCGAATCGACACGGAGAGGGTCGGCGTCCCGCCGATCTCTTTCGCCGGCAGCACACGACGCACAATCGCCTTTTTCTTGGATCTCCTTTGGATCCTCCCCTTCGGTTACGGCCTCCTTTGGATGATCCCCGCCTCCCGGGCCCTGGTCTCTCTCGTCGCCCTGAATCTGCTCCCCCTCGTCATCGTGTTCACCCTGACCCTCTCGGAGACGCTCTTCCAGACAACCTTGGGAAAGATTCTTCTCGGAATCAAGATCGTTCAAGAAGACGGCCGGCCGGCAAAATTTTCGCCCCTCGTCGTCCGCAATCTCTTTCGCCTCTTTGACATGAATCCGATCGGCTATTTTTGTGCGTTCCTGTCGACCCGCAAACAACGCCCCGGCGACGTCGCCGCGGGAACCATCGCCGTCAGACACCCCCGAAATGCCCGCGCCCTTCTCGCGATCCCCTCGCTGATCCTCCTGGCCGTCTCCGCCTTTTATGTCGGTTGGAAAAATCCGGACAGCGGGCCTCGAAAAAATCTCAAGTTGCAGCTCTTATTCGGCGACCGCTCGTTTCATCCCCTGCCGGTCTCGGTCGAGCGTCTCCTGATCCGACGATTCCGGATCGAATCGCTCAAGCTCGGGGGGAATGAAAAAGAGGGGGCGCCCCGGGAGAGCTTCGGTCCCGGAGAGATGGTCTACCTCCTCTTCCAGATCTCCGACTATGAAATCACGGAAGGAAAGGCCTGGGTCCAGGCCGATCTCCGGGTGAAAAATCCCGAGGGAGGCCTCATCCTCGATCAACCGAACATCATCAATGCGAGTCTTCCGGTGGGAAACAAAAAAACAGCCAAACTGGTGACCCGCTTCGTCCTCCACCCCCAGGCACCGGCCGGTCGCTATGAAGTCCAACTCCGTTTGAAAGATCTGTTTGCGAAGACGGAAACCGAAGAGAGTGTCTTTTTAGTGATACGACGTTAGATTCCCCCTTTAGAATTGCCATCGCAAAACCCTTGTGTTAGAAAAATCGAACCATGTCGGGACATTCCAAATGGGCCACCATCAAAAGAAAAAAGGGGGCGGAGGACGCCAAGCGGGGGAAGATTTTTACCAAGTTGATTCGAGAGATCACGGTCGCCGCTCGTGAGGGGGGCGGAGATCCGGTTGGGAATGCCCGTTTGCGGACCGTGATCGAGAAGGCCCGCGCCTCCAATATGCCGCAGGAGAATGTCACCCGCGCCGTCAAAAAAGGGACGGGGGAACTCGAAGGGGTGAATTATGAAGAGCAGGCGCTGGAAGGTTACGGCCCCGGCGGCGTGGCGGTCCTGCTCGATATCCTCAGCGACAACAAGAATCGCACACTGTCCGAAATACGTCATATTTTTTCAAGAAATGGAGGGAACCTCGGCGAGCCGGGATCGGTCTCCTGGGTCTTTCACAAGAAAGGGATGATCCATTTTTCCAAGGAGCAGGTTTCCGAAGATACCTTGATGGAGGCGGCGATCGAGGTGGGGGCCGAGGATATCAAGGATGAGGAAGAGACCTGGGATGTCTGGACGGAACCGGGGGCTTTTGAAAAGGTAAAGAAGGGGCTGGAGGGAAAAGGGTTCAAACCGATGGAGTCCGAGGTGACGATGATCCCGCAAAACTCCATCACCCTCCAGGGCGGCGAGGCGGAGAAGATGCTGAAGCTGATGGAGGCGTTGGAAGAGCACGACGACGTTCAAAATGTTTATGCCAACTTTGATATTTCCAAGGAAGAGATGGAGCGAATCAGCAAATTGGTTGTATAAGAAAAAAATCCAATGCGCGTCTTAGGCATAGACCCTGGCAGTCGAATCATGGGGTATGGCGTCGTCGATAAAAACGGCCCTTCCCTCCTCCATGTTGAAAACGGTTGTCTGACGGCACGACCGCGAGATTCAGTCCCTTTGAGGCTTGAGGAAATTTACCGAGGGCTTCTGGAAGTCCTCGACAAATTCCGACCCGATGTCGTCGCGATCGAAGAGGCCTTCTTTGCGAAGAATGTCGCCAGTTCGCTTCGGTTGGGGGAAAGCCGGGGGATCGCTCTTCTCGCCGCAACCCAAAAGAAGATCCCGATCTTCGAGTATGCGACACGGGAGGTCAAGCAGGCGACCACCGGTTTCGGACAGGCCACCAAGGAACAGGTTCAGGAGATGGTTCGAAGGATTTTGAAACTCAAAGAAGTCGCCCAAGTCGACGCCTCGGACGCCCTCGCCGTCGCGATTTGCCATTCAAATTCGGCGCGACTCAAGGAGTTGGTCGCGTGATCGCAAGTTTAAACGGAATTTTGGCCCATCGCTCTCCCGAGCATCTCATTGTCGATGTCGGGGGGGTTGGTTACAAGGTCGTCGTCTCACTTCACACCTTTTCGCGACTTCCCGCCTTGGGGGAAAGGCTCTTCCTTTATATGCACACGTCGGTTCGAGAGGACGATATCGCTCTCTTTGGATTTTTAGACGAGAGGGAAAAGAAAATTTTTCAAAAATTGATCAATGTCAGCGGCATCGGTCCTAAATTGGCCCTGACGATCCTTTCGGGAATCGGCCCCGAAGATCTGATCCAGGCGATCACGCGAGAGGACCTGCTGAGACTCACAACGATCACCGGCGTGGGGAAAAAAACGGCCGAACGGGTGATTCTCGATCTCAAGGATCGCCTCGCCGAATTCCTTGTCGCCGGCGCACCGACGAGTACGGGCACCGGCCGTCAAATTCTCCAAGAGGCGCTGTCCGCCTTGACGAATCTCGGTTATAGTCGCCCGGTGGCTGAACGAACGTTGTCGCAAGTGCCGCTGAAAGAAGGCGTTCGCCTGGAAACGGTCCTGCGTGAAGCGCTTAAATCGCTTTCGGAGACACGGCCATGATCGAAAGTCCCCTTTCCCCGATTCCCCAACAGGAAGAGGTCGCGCTTGAAGTCTCTCTTCGTCCCAAGACCTTCGCCGATTACATCGGACAAACAAGCCTGAAAGAAAAACTCTCGATTTTTGTGGAAGCGGCCAAGAAGAGAAAGGAATCGCTCGATCATTGTCTTTTTTATGGACCCCCCGGCTTGGGAAAAACCTCGCTCGCCTATGTCATCGGTCACGAGCTGGGGGTCGAGGTGAAGGCGACCTCCGGTCCGGTCATCGAGCGTCCCGGGGATCTTGCGGCGATCCTGACCAATCTCTCGCCGCACTCCGTCCTTTTCATCGATGAGATCCATCGTCTCAATAATGTCGTGGAGGAAATTCTCTACCCGGCGATGGAAGATTTCAAACTCGACATCCTGATCGGCCAAGGCCCCTCCGCCCGAACGATCAAGCTGGAACTCCCCCCCTTCACGTTGATCGGGGCGACGACCCGGGCCGGACTGCTCACGTCCCCCCTGCGTGATCGTTTCGGAATTACGCACCGACTTCATTTTTACTCGACCGAAGAACTGGAATCGATTGTTATACGCTCCGCAAAAATTTTGGAGATTCCGGTCGCCAAAGAAGGGGCCTTTGAAATCGCCTCCCGTTCGCGCGGAACCCCCCGAATCGCCAACCGACTCCTCCACCGAGTCCGCGATTTTGCCCAGGTTCGAGGAACCGGGAGCATCGATCCCCAAACGGCCCGAAAAGCGCTCGATCTTCTCGAAGTGGATGAAAAAGGATTCGATACGATGGACCGGATGCTCCTCTCCACTTTGATTGATAAGTTCAACGGCGGCCCGGTCGGGGTCGAGACCCTTTCTTCGGCCTTGAGCGAAGAAAGAGACACGATCGAGGATGTCTACGAGCCGTACCTCATCCAGTGCGGCTATTTACAAAAGACGCCGCGGGGCCGCATCGCCACCCCTTTGGCGTATCAACATTTGGGAAGACCTTTCAAATGAAACGGCTCCTCTTTTTCACCTTTCTCCTCTCCCTCCTGGTGACCTTCGGCAATGAAGGCTGGCTTCGATTTTATCGACTCCGACAATTCGAAAGATCGTTGCAGAAAAAGATCACCGATCTTCAGGAAGGGAATCTTCTCCTCCAGAAAGAGACCCAAAGTCTTCGGGATCCGGAATCTGTCGAGACCCTGGTGCGAGACCAAATGGGATACGTTCGAAAAAACGAAATCCTCTATGAATTTGCGGAAGAAGGCCCCGGTCATCCATGAGGCCTAGGCCGATTCTTTGATCCGGTATTCCTTGATCTTGTAAAAGAGCGTTGATTTAGCCATCGCCAGGGCTCGTGCCGTCCTATTTTTATTCCATTCATTTTCTTTGAGGGCCGACACGATCGCCTGTCGCTCCACCGACTGAAGAAGCGGACGTTCCTCAAGGTCTTCCGAGGAGATCCGAATGTCCTCTGCCTGAATCAGATCCCCGGGGGCCAAAAGAAGAGATCGGGTGATCACATTCTTCAATTCCCGTACGTTTCCCTTCCAGGGATGGGAGACCAATCGCTGAATCGCCTCCGGAGAAAATGTTTTTCCCTCTTCGGGCGGTTGAACCCTTCGCAAAAAATATTCCGCCAAGAAGGGAATGTCCGAGGAACGCTCCCGAAGAGACGGCAAAAAAATCGGGACGGTATAAAGTCGAAAGAAAAGATCTTCCCGAAATTTTCCTTCCTGGACGAAGGCTTCAAGATTCCGGTGAGTGGCGGCGATCACCCGAACGTTGATATGGATTTCCTGAATGCCCCCGACCCGACGAAATCGGCCTTCTTCCAGGACCCGAAGAAGTTTGGGTTGCATCTCCAGAGGAAGTTCCCCGATCTCATCGAGAAAAATCGTTCCCCCTTCCGCCTGCTCGAAGGCCCCCGGGTGACGGCCGATCGCCCCGGTAAAGGCCCCCCGTTCATGCCCAAAGAGCTCGCTCTCGATCAGATGGGGGGAGATGGCGCTGCAATTGAGCGGGATGAACGGCGCTTCTTTGCGCAAGGAGAGCCTATGAAAGGCCTGGGCCACCAACTCTTTTCCCGTGCCGGTCTCTCCCAAAATAACGACGGCCGCCTCGGTCGGGGCGACCTTTTCGATCTCTTCAAACACCTTCTGCATGAGAGGACTCTGACCGATCATTCCGTGAAAGGAAGGGACCGACCGCGAAGGTTTGTGAAGCGTCGTTTCCTTTGGAGTCTTCTTTTCCGAAGAGTCTTCCTGATAAACAATCTTCCAGGGACCGATCTTCACCAGATCCCCCTTCCCTATCAACGAGGAGGTGATCTTTCGACCGTTGACTCGAGTCCCATTTCGACTCTGATCGGTCATCCAGAGCTTCCCTTCTTTCCATTCGAAGCGACAATGATGCCGGGAGATCTCATCCTCCGGGAGGGTCAGATCATTCGAGGGATGACGCCCGATACGAAGGACCCCTTCGGGGAAGGGTAATTTGAGAATCTCTTGATCCCCGCGCGAGAAGGTCAATACCGACATACTCCGGTATCACTCAATCTCCGTGCCATTTTGATTTTCTTTATTTTTCAAGGAGAAGGAAGGAGTGAAGACGTAAACTTGACGTTAAGATGTAAAGAAACGGCAATTTCTCCTGAGACTAACCTCGCAGAGTTTCGGGGTCGCGATAGAATCCTGCTAATTTTGTTTTTCTCATTCCTTTCGGAGAAGAAGAATCCTCTGTTGGTTCATCACCGGATGATGCCAATAATTCTATCTCTTCTTCCGAAGAGTTGGCCGACTCCTTTTGAGGGGTCACAGGTGTCGCCGGTTTTCCTCCTTGAGGAGCCCCTGCTTTTTTGCCGTCGGATGATTCAGGTGATTTGGTTTCTCCTTTTTCCTTCGGTGGCCTCTTGGGCTGCGGCTTCCAAAGATTCATTCCTTGGTAGGATAGGGTCAGAAAGCTCTCATGTGCTGGATCATCAGAATTCAGGAGTGTGACCTTTCCGTCAGGGATATCGGGAGTTTCTGGAGTTTCGGGTAAAACAGAAGTTCCTGATGCCTTCTTCAGGGGATCGCCCTTTTGAAAAGTCTGGGGTGCATTGGAAACCGCCGGTTTGGGCGACGGGATGTCCCGAGAGACAAGACCCGCGTTGGGGTTGGAAGGGTTGGCATTCTTGGCCGCCGCCGAGGGTTGCTGTTGGGAGAGGAGAGGAGCGCCCGGCTTGGCTGGAGGAGCCGGAAGATTCCCTTGCTGTGCCGTGTACGACTTTCCTTGAAGAACAGTGGCAAACTTCCCTTGAGTATCGGCTGTCCCGTGTGGTTGACTCACCTCGAGGAGATTTTTGTCGGTATGAGAAGAGGTATCCCGCTGTTGCGACAACTTTCCATTATTGGTTGGTGGGGAATCCGATTTGGAACGGACCGGTGGTTGCGATCTTGACGATTCCTGAGATTCTTTGACCTGAGTGTATTTCTCTTGGCGAACAAATTTGTCCCCGGCCTGATGGCTCTCTTGGGCCTTTTGTTTGGCCGCCTCGGCAGACTGACGACTATCTTGAGCTAACTGACGAGAAAGAATCTGATCGCCGTCCGTCTTTACCTGCTCCCGCTCGGTGAGCTTCTCTTCGTTGTGCTCTTTATCGCGCTTCTCCACCTCTGGCGTCAGCGTGACCGTATTAACCTGATTAACCTGCGGTGGTGTAATTTCCGGCATATCCCTAACCTAGTCTTCTTCCCAACCCCCTTGAATGTTCAAACGATCCCCTACCCCAAAAAAGGGGGATCCCCGTGAGATTTAGAGCAAGAAAGGTGCCAAAGCCAGGTGCCAGGCACGCATATAACCTATTGAAATAGAAAGGAATTTATAGAAAGTTATCCACAGGTAACAAAAACCGATGGGATTTCGGGGTCTTAACACCTCATGTTAAGGTGAGAAGTCCGCCTGAGACTTCCTTCGATCCGCTTCAAGAGGGCAGGGCTTTTTTCGATTTCTTTGGAGACTTTTTGGAGAATTTCCTCCCCCTTTTCTCCCCCCCGGCAGATCAAAAAGAGATCGATTCCAGCCTCCAGCCCCAAGAGTACCGCCTCCGACAATTCATAATGATCGGCAATCCCCTTCATGTTCAGATCGTCCGACACGATGACCCCTTTGAACCCGATCCTTTTCCGCAACAACTCTTGAAGGATAAAAGGCGACAGGGTCGCCGGTCGCGTCTGATCCCACGCCGGATAGACGACGTGGGCGGTCATGATCATCGGAATCCCTGCTTGGATCGCCTTCCGAAAGGGAAAGAGCTCGATCTTCTCCAGTTGCCTCTCCCCCTTCGTCACGACAGGAAGGGTCAGGTGGGAATCGGTCGAGGTATCCCCGTGACCGGGAAAATGTTTTCCACAGGCGATGATCCCTTCTTTTTGAAGACCTTGAAAAAACGCAACCGCATCCCGGGCCGCCGCTTGCGGATCTTTCGAAAAGGCCCGATCGCCGATGATCGGATTTTTGGGATTGGAATCGACATCCAAGACAGGGGCAAAATCGGTGTTGATTCCGAGGGAACGTAAAGTGCGGCCGAGGTAGCGACCGGCGTCGAAGATAATCTGGGGGTCCTTCAGTTTTCCCAAGAGGGCCGCGGGAGGAAGCGGGGTCCATGGCGCAGGCAAACGGGTCACCCTCCCCCCTTCTTCATCAATTCCGATGAGGAGCGGACTGACAGAAGCGGCCTGAAGGTCTGCCGTCAGGCTGCGGAGCTGCCGTAGCCCCTCGAGATTTCTCTTGAAAAGAATGACCCCTGCGGGAGGCCTTTCCTTCAAAAGACTTCGTATCGGACGGGAAACGGTCGTTCCTTCAAATCCCCAGGCAAAGAGCCGGCTGATTTTTTTCGTCATCATTTTATTCATTCTTTGTAAACTTCCGTCGCCCACTCAAAAGATCCGTTCGGGCGAAGTTTCACATTTTTCACCCGATTCGAAAAGAGGGCGACATGGTCTTCATACCAAAGAGGAATGATCGGCACCTCCTCGACCAGGACCTTCTGAACCGCTGCAAAGTAACCGTCCGGATCGGTGACTCCATCCCAGGTCAGGGAACAAATCTCAAAATTTCCCTCTCTGACATCTTTCAAAAAGGTTTTCTCCTCCAGCGGAAGGATCTTCACCTCGATCCCGACCTCTTTCAAAGATCGGGCAATGAGTCGGGCAAGGCCGATCTGATCTCTCCTCGTCGAGGTCTTATAGGTCAAGGTCGACGGAAGGTCGGCAAGAAGTGCGCGGGCCTTCCTCGGGTCATAAAGCCCCTTGACACTTTGAACCCTTTGACCCCTTTGCAATTCGGCCAAGGCCTGACGATCGATCGCATAGGCAATGGCGCGCCGAAACTCGACCTTCTGAAGCGGCCCCTTTTTGAGATTAAGACTCAGGTAAGTCACGCTTGTCCCGCTGGTCCGCTCCAGAACAAGGCCCGATCCCCCCTGGGGCGTCTCCAAGGAGGGGAGATCGTCTTGCAAAAGATCGATCTGCCCCCTTCGAAGCTCCGAGAGACGAAGGGCGGGGTCCGGGATCACACGAAAGATTACGCGGAAGGGCTTTTGTAATTGATCGGGAGAAAGGCGAAAGTATTTTTCGTTTCGCCGGAGAGAGATCTCCTGAGGAGGCCGCCAAGAGTCGAGGATGAAGGGTCCGGTCCCGATCGAAGGATCGCCGGGGATGATCCCGATCGTGAGGGATGAAAGAAAAGAGGCGGAAGGCTCCTTTAATTTCACCTCCAGGGTGAGGGGGTCGATGATCTTGATCGTCTCAATCTTTTCCATCACTCCGGCCGACTCCAGAGTGCCTTTGACCTCCTGGCTCGTCAACGCCTGCCCATTGTGAAAAAACACCCCGGAATGAAGGTGGAAGCGATAGGTCTGCGGCGGAATGAAGTCGAACTTCTCGACGAGATCCGGTTCGACATCGAGTCGTTCCGTCAAACGAAAGAGTCCGTTATGAATGAGCTGAGAAATCTTGAGAGAGGTATCGGTCGCAAGACGAGGGTCGACCGTCGTCGGCGAGGCCTCAAGACCGACCCACAAGGTATCCAAAGAAGTTTTGGCGGTTGATCGGCACCCTCCGGAGAGGGTTAAGACGCCCGTCAGAAGGAGAAGCAGAAAAAAACGCCCGGTTCGTCGATTGACAGTCTGAAGAGACGACCTTAGAATGGACACTTGAATTTTGAATTATTCCAGATTTGGGGTCCTGTCAATTCTTGAGACGACAACTTTCCATCTTCTTTTTCTTCCTCCTTTGGCCGATGGCGTCCGAGGCCCATGCAACCCTCAAGACGCAAATTGACCTCATCCTCAAAAATGCAAACCTCTCCCGGTCTCCCGTTTCGATCCAAATCGTCGATCTGCGCGACGGGGCCGTCCTTTACGAAAAAAACCAGACCCTTTCTTTGAACCCCGCCTCCAACGCCAAAATCGTCACCGCCGCCACCGCCCTTCATGAGTTGGGCCCCGACTACACCTTCAAGACCGAATTTTTTTCGGATACCCTGATCGATGAAGAGGGCCGGATCAACAATCTATGGATCAAGGGATACGGTGACCCGCTCTTCGTGACGGAGCAACTCGAGGGGATTGTCAAACGCTTCAGAGCCGCCGGACTTAAAAAAATTGAAGGACAGGTCTTCGTCGATGACACCTACTTTGATCGGTATCACCGCACCACCTACCTCTCCGACATCCATAGAAGGGCCTACAGCATCCTCACGAGTCCCCTCTCCTTCAACTGGAACCGCACCCGAGCCCGGACGCGGCAGGGGATCAAAAACCTGGAAAATCTCGATCCGGCAACCGCGACCGGAACCAGGATCGTGGAGGCGCTCCGAGGGGAAGGGATTGAAGTCCAAGGAGAGATCAAACGGGAGGCGGTCCCAAGAGAGGAACTTGTCATCATGACCCATCAATCTCCCCCTTTAAAGGAGATCCTGAAGGGGATGGGCAAACAGAGCAATAACTTCATCGCCGAACAGTTGGTCAAGACCATGGCGGCTCATCACTTCGGCCCCCCAGGTTCGACCTCTCAAGGACTGACCCTCATGGGTCAGTACCTTGTTTCACTCGGGATCCCCTCCTCAAGCTTCCGATTGGATAATGGATCAGGCCTGTCACGGATCTCACGCCTCTCCTCGGAGCAGCTCGTCAAGGTCCTCACCGACCTCTACCGCTCCCGTTGGCGCGACGACTTTATCTCTTCATTGAGCATTGCCGGTATTGATGGTACAATAAAATCGAAAATGAGGGAGCCTCGACTGAGGGGCCGAGTCTTTGCAAAAACGGGGACTTTGGATGATGTCAGCGCGCTGTCAGGGTATCTGTTCGATAAGAAACAACCGATTGTCTATTCCCTTTTGTTCAATGATTTTTCAATTTCTCTTAGAAGGATGAAAAAAGTTCAGGAAAAAATTTTAGAGGCGGTTGCGGACACCCTATGAAGAGAACCGTGGGGCAGGTCATTCTGGTGGCAGGATTGGGGATCGGGCTCCACTGGGGCTTCCGAGGAATTGCCGCCGATCTTCCCCAAATCTTTCCCCACCTGAGAAGGGAGCAGACTCCCGCCGTCATCCCCCCCCTCCTCGAAGATGAGGGGGAAGCGACTGAAGAATTACCCCTCCCGGAGGGGACTGTTCCGCTCAAGAGGGCGGGTGAAATTCCTCTTCAACCCTCCAATCGATTGGTCCAGTCGACTCAGCTGCCGGAACTGTCTGATATCGGAGGGGTGCCGACCAGCCTTCAATTTAACATCCCTCCCGCGCTTGTTCCGATCGTCGATTTTTGGAAAAAAATCTATGCCGTTTACGACACCAACCAGGTGGTCCTCCATGACAGGGATTATCTGGAAATCGAGTACGGCGTCGTCGAGGCGGGACCGTTTCAAGAGGAGAGGGTCCGACAAGAGGTCGAAAGAGTCCGTGCGATCTTGACGGAGCTCGATCAATGGCGGTCAGGCGAACCCATTTCTCAGGAGGCAAAACGGATCGCCTACCTCTTCCGAAACCTCTCCGAACCGGACAAGTACGAGAGTGCCAAGGAAAGGATCCGGACCCAAACCGGTCTCCGGGACAAGTTTGAGGAAGGGTTGCAACGTTCCGGACGCTATATGCCGCTCTTCGAACAGATCTTCCAAGGTTACGGCGTCCCGAAGGAGATCACCCGACTCGCCTTTGTCGAATCACTTTTTAAAGAAAGGGCCTTCTCCAAGGTGCGTGCCGCCGGTCTCTGGCAGTTCATGCCTGGGACGGCACGACGCTACATGACGGTCAATCAATGGATCGACGAACGCTACGATCCGGTCGTGGCCACCCACGGGGCGGCCAAACTCCTCCTCCGCAATTATGAACTGCTGGGAACCTGGCCGCTGGCCATCAACGCCTACAACTCCGGCGTCGGGAATCTTCAAAAGGCGGTTTCTGTTTTAGGGACCAAGGACATCGCCGAAATCATCACCCGTTATAAAAACGGAAGTTACGCCTTTTCCTCGAGAAATTTTTATCCTTCCTTTCTCGCGGCCCTTTCCCTCTATGAAAATCAGGAAAAGAACTTCGGGCCTATCGCCAAAGACCCTCCGCTGGAATTTGATCTCGTTCAACTCCCGTCGACGATGACCTTTCCCGAAATCGCCTATCTGGCGAATACCCCCCTCGACACCCTCAAGGAGCTCAATCCCGGCTTCGTCTCCAAGGTCTTTCAGGGAGAATTTGCCGTCCCTTCGGGATCCCAGGTCCGAATCCCTAGGGGACAACACGAACTTTTCTCTTCCCGATTTGTGAATAGCTCCCCCACTATCGACTTTTCAAATACCGCAAAAGGGCCTATGATTTCCAAAGAATGAGGGGGTCCCATGTTCGTCGGGGTGATTAAAACCAAGGATGTTCTTCTCCATCCGCTGACCCTCATGAAGATGAGGGGGTTCAAGGGGTTGATGAAACTGATCGTCCGCGCCCTCAGCCCCCGCCGGTACCGATTTGTCGGAATGACCCAGCACACCCAGTGGATTCATGTCGATAAAAAGCAATAAATCCGCTTGCAGCCTCCCCCACCAACTTTATAAGACATACCGGTCCCTGGGCGCGTAACTCAGCGGTAGAGTGCTACCTTCACACGGTAGAAGCCACAGGTTCGATCCCTGTCGCGCCCACATAATATTTAGCAAGTATCCGGTTAATCGGCTCCTCTGGTTGGGCCTGAAAATTCAGAAAGATTTTTTATCATGGTCTCCGCTTTCCCCCTCTCCCTTTGGGGAGAGGGTTGGGGTGA
>OBEQ012627759.1_pt1 | contig 17424 bp, 19 predicted proteins | sample 1670901 | NCBI WGS metagenome assembly OBEQ01 (sample SAMEA104232315, study PRJEB22302) | groundwater metagenome | biome: forest; feature: aquifer; material: groundwater | place: USA | collected 2011-08-07 | depth 5.4 m
CGACACGGCGAAATCGTAAGTGGACACACGGTCGTCTACGTCACCCTGTCGTAATCCGACATGAAAGTGACGTGAACGATCTACGTCGTGTCACCTATGGATCTCCGCTCTTCGTTCGTGCCACAAGTGGCTGATTCACCCTTGGTTTCACGGCGAAACGTCGAAGGCATGAGACGTGCTACCCGGCGGGCACAGATCCGAGGGATTGCGACGGGTCTTTTTGGGGCGCCCTGGCGACACACCCGTGTCGTCCGAGCGTTCGCACTCCCCGCGGGTCGACAATTTTCGGACGAGACAGAAACGCGATGATGAACAAGGAACTGACTGCGTGGGTCAACGAGGTTGCGGCGTACACGAAACCGGACGGCATTCGCTGGTGCGACGGAAGCAAGCTCGAGGCAGTATCGCTCGAAGATCGGATGATCGCGTCGGGCACGCTCGTTCGGCTGAACGAACAGAAGCTTCCTCATAGCTTCCTGCATCGCTCGGACTCTACGGACGTCGCGCGCACCGAGCACCTCACGTTCATTTGTTCGAAGGACAAAGATGACGCTGGCCCCACGAACAATTGGATGAATCCCGAGGACGCGACAACGGCCGTATGGCCTCTCTTCGCGGGCGCGATGAAGGGACGGACGATGTACGTCGTCCCGTACTTGATGGGGCCGCCCGGTTCGAGACCGAGCCGCGTCGGAGTTCAGCTAACCGACAGCCCCTACGTCGTGGCGAGTCTCCGCATCATGACGCGCATGGGTGAAGTTGCCCTCCGTCAGCTCGGTGCGAATGGGCGCTTCGTCAAAGGGATCCACAGTCTCGGCGACCTGTCTCCCACGCGTCGGTTCATGTGTCATTTTCCGCAGACGCGGACGATTTGGAGCATTGGTTCTGGCTACGGCGGAAACGCGCTTCTCAGCAAGAAATGCCACGCCCTTCGGATCGCGAGCGTCGAAGCGCGCGACGAGGGATGGATGGCCGAGCACATGATGATCGTCGGCATCACGAACCCGAAGGGGATCAAGCACTACATCGCCGCGGCATTCCCGAGCGCGTGCGGCAAAACCAATCTCGCGATGCTCGTCCCCAGTCTGCCCGGGTGGAAGGTCGAAACGGTGGGCGATGACATCTGTTGGATGCACCTCGGCGACGATGGGCGGCTCTGGGCCATCAATCCCGAGGCCGGCTTCTTTGGGGTCGCTCCAGGAACCAGCACGAAGACCAACCCCAACGCCATCGCTGCACTCTCTCACGACGTCATTTTCACGAACGTGGCGCTTCGCGAAGATGGCACTCCGTGGTGGGAGGGTCTCGATCCCTTGAAGGATGGCGAGACCGTCACCGATTGGCGGGGGAAGTCGTGGACGAAAGGGGACGCGGACCCCGCCGCACATCCGAACTCGCGCTTTACGGTTTCTGCGCGTCAGTGCCCGAGCGTCGGCGCAAGCTTCGACGAGACGAGGGGCGTGCCGATCTCGGCGATCCTCTTCGGCGGCCGTCGCGCGCGTCTGACACCTCTCGTCTATGAGGCACGGAACTGGGCACACGGCGTCTACGTCGGTGCCACGCTCGTTTCGGAGACCCCCGCCGCCGCCACGGGCGCCGTGGGCGTGCAGCGGAACGATCCGATGGCGATGCTTCCATTCTGCGGCTTCAACATGGGTGACTACTTCGGACACTGGCTGTCGATGGGCAAGCGGCTCGTCCATCCTCCGCGGATTTTTCACGTGAACTGGTTTCGTACCGGTGACGACGGCAAGCCCTTGTGGCCAGGCTTCGGTGAAAACATTCGCGTGTTGAAATGGATCCTCGAGCGAGTCGATGGCGCACAAGGCGCGCGGGCAACGGCGATCGGCAGCGTGCCGACGCGGGACTCTTTTGATCTCGGTGGTCTCGACCTTAGCCCGGAGCGGTTCGACCATCTGGTTGCCGTGGATCCGCGTGGGTGGATGGCTGAAGCCGAGAGGAATGGCGCCTTCCTCGACAAATTTGCCGATCGCCTACCTGACTCTCTTCGACGCGAGCACCGTTCGCTGATCGAACGACTTCGTACCGCCGTCTCGTGAGCTTCAACCTCCTGCGGCTACGCAACTTGAGCGCCAGGGAGCGATCCGCATCGCTCGCTTCCACCGTCGTCGCGCCTCCTCCCGACAGTCGTGGTGTGGATCGTTCCCTGACCGCTGTATTGCCCGACGACATGACCGAAGGCGTCGTCGACGCAGATTGGTTGACGTCCGTTTCGCGTCGCCTCCGGGAAGGGCGCGTTGTCGATTCGGAGTTCGATGACATCTATCCGACTTCGGTCCGCGATGTGTCTTCATCCTTTTGGACGCCGGTTTCGGTTGCGATGCGCGCGGCCGAGCTCCTCGTCCACCGCGCCTCCACGCGCGTTCTCGATGTGGGGTCGGGCGCAGGGAAGTTCTGCATCGTGGGCGCTGCCGTGACGGGCGCGAGTTTCACCGGGATCGAGCATCGCGCGCACCTCGTGGAAACGGCGCGATCCGCGGCGTCGCGCTTGGGGATCGAGGGAGCTCGTTTCGTCCATGGGGCTTTTGATACCGCGGACGTCGCGACCTACGACGCCATCTACTTCTTCAATCCGTTCGAAGAGAATCTGTGGGACAGCGAAGCGCGCCTCGATGACACGGTGAAACTCTCCGACGAGCGCTTCATCGCGGACATCGAGCACGCTGAGCGGCTGTTGGCTGGGGCGCGCATCGGTACACGCGTCGTGACCTATCACGGCTTCGGAGGTGAGATGCCTCCAGGATATTGCCGGGCGCTCCGGGAACGGTGCCACACAGGCCACCTCGAGCTGTGGGTGAAGACCGGCGGACCAGCGGCACGCCGCCTCCGCTGCGCAAACCAAGGTGTCCCCGGCGTGCCGGCCGGATGGTTCGTCAATAACGGAGCGCGTGCCATCGCATCGGATCGGTGCGACGGCACCGAACGAGCGAGCCTTCTCCCAGAGATCGCCACGGTTCGTCTGTGACCGCCTCGGACGCAACCAGGGCGATCGTGTGCCCACCTGCCTCCGTCCGTTCGAGCACGAAGAGCGAGCGACCTCGCCGCTGCGCGTAGAGCGTTTCGCCATCGCACAGCACGAAATTGTACGAACCCAAGGACGGCCGGCGGCCGAGCTCGTCGACGACTTGCGCGACCACAAGATCCGTTGCGTCGTTCGAGGGCTCCTCGCCGATGCCTGCGGAGTCGAGCCGGGTGAGTAGAAATGCGAAGAGGAGCTCGCTGTCCGTGCTCCCACGAATGTGCGTGCGTCGTGTTCCCGAGATCTGCGCCCGCAAGTACTCCACATCGTCGATCGTCCCATTGTGCGCGAAGATCCAACGACCGCTCCGGAAGGGATGAGTGTTTTCGAGGATCGCCGGGCCGACGGTCCGTTGGCGGACATGCGCAATGAGCACGTGCCCGCGCGTTTGCTCTGCGAGTTCGACGAACGACACGTCTCCTTGCGCGCAGGCCGGTCGCTTTCGTAGGCGCCACCCTGCCTTTGGTTCCCACACGGCGACTCCCCACCCGTCGGGGTGCTCGGTCGAAAGCGCGGCCAGGCTGCGCGGGGCGCGCTGAAGGCAGAGACCGAAGTCTCTTGTATCGTTCGCGAGAACGCCGAGGAGTCGGCACATGGACGTGCTTCCAACGGAAAGCAGGAAGCAGACCAGTCGCTTTGGGCCAAATGAGCCCGGTTTTTGCCTTGGGAGAGCAATCGTTCGCTGCGCCGCCGCGCCGATAACTATGCCATCTTGGCGTAACCGCAACTCTGGACGTCGGGTCCGTTGGCTCGTACTGGCAAACAGGCGGGCGCACTCGTTAGAAGGTCGGAACTGCGTGTGATTATCCTGACTTATGGTCTGGCGCGTACAATGCATCACCCGAGGCGCATGAGCCCAACGGAGGTCCCCTCGTGCAGCCGGCTTGGCGCGATGAGCGAGTCATGAGGGCCGGTCGAGGAAAACGTGGGAGGCGCACCGCTGTCGAAGCGGAAGTGGCGGAGCCCACGGACACGAGACCGCGCGTCCCTTCCTACGTCATCATTTTCACGGAGGCCGAAAAGGAAACGGAGCTCCGCGGCCAGGTCTTCCGCGGGGGGCACTTTGACGGCATGGATTTCTCGCGCGCCGACCTTTCCTTCGCGCGCTTCCAAGACGTCACTCTCACCAACTGCAACTTTACCCAGGCCAACTTGCGGGGAGTCCTATTCGTTCGGTGCGACCTGCGGTGGTCAACACTCGATCGAATTCGCCTTGGGAAAAACCGATTCGAGCTCGCTTTCTTCGCGGGCTGCACGGGCCTCACCGCGCAGCAGCGGCGCTACATCGACCGGCACGGGGGGACATTTACCCTTGATGCACCGCGAGGGGGAGCGTGACCGCCCGTTGGTTTCCGGTGGACGTCACAAGCGAGGAGGCCGCCTTCGGCTTCGTGGTTGCCGACGCGCCATCGGGCAATCGGACAGTGGTCGTGGCGAAACTTGGGCCCGGTCTGCGAGCCGTGAAGGTGCGTGGCCATGGTGGCAAGACTCAGTACCTTGTTTGTAACGAGCTCCTCGCCCCCCTCTATCCGGTCGCCAAATCTCTGGAGGAATTACAGGCGCGGTTCCTGAGCCGATGAAGATCGATCGGCTGCGACGAGCACTGCAAGAACGCCTCCCGGTTCGCGACGAAGACTTCGACGCGATCTACCCGTTCATGTACCAGCAAGTGTCCTCACGCTATTGGACCCCGGTGGAGACTGCGCGTCGCGCGACGGATCTCCTCGTCGGCGAAGGGGCCCGTCGGGTTCTCGACGTTGGCGCTGGCGTCGGGAAGTTCTGCCTCGTCGGCGCTGCAAGCGCGACTCGGGCGCGTTTTGTCGGCATCGAGCAGCGGGCACATCTCGTTCAAGCCGCCCGAGACGCCACGCGGCGTCTCGGATCGAAGCGCGTCGAGATCCTCCACGGACGACTCCATGACATCGATACCGCCGCGTTTGACGCCTTCTATTTCTACAATCCGTTCGCTGAGAACCTCCTCGGCCGCACGACACGGCTCGATGATTACGTTCACCTATCCCGCGAACGCTACAAGGCTGACGTGCGTCAGGCCGCGGCAGTACTCACCGCCGCACCGGCGGGAACGCGGGTCGTCACGTATTACGGGTACGGCGGCAAGATGCCCCCCGAGTACGACTTGGTTCACGTCGAACGTCGGCATTGCGGTGCCCTTCAGCTCTGGATCAAGAGCGAGGCGGCTCGCGCCAAGGGCATCGCGGCGTTGGGATCGACCCTCACGTCGACTCGATTGAAGGTTGGGACGCCGGCGTCGTGAGAGGCCTCATTGAGGCAAGCGGCGAGCAAGTACCTCGGCGAGATGTGCGCGAACCTCGGGAGACTTCGCGATCACGACGTTGCAGGGGGCGTGACGAGCAACACGCTCCGCGACCGAGCCGAGAACCGCATGCCCGAGTCCGGTCCGTCCATGCGTTCCAACCACGATGAACTCGGCCTGCACTTCCACCGCGTATCGCAGGATTTCCCGGTACGCCTTCCCGTAACGAATTTTGGTGACGATCTCGATGGAAGGAAGGTTATCGCGCGCGGCTCTGACGTGTTGGATCTCCTCGTCGACTTCCCGCTGAAGCTCGTGCTCACGTTCCTCTTCACGCGCTACGAGGCCTTGGATCGTCTCGATGCGCTCTGTCACCTCGCGAACGTAGAGGACGTGAAGGCGACCCACGCCGTTACGACTCGCAAGCTCGATGGCGGTGTCGAGCGCGCAGCGAGACGCCTCCGAAAGGTCTGTCGCGCAAACGATATTTTGCAACGGTTCGTTCGTCATGGGTCACCTTTCATCCTCCGCCGCGTTTACCAAGGTCGAGTGTGCCCTCCAAACCGAGCTGGATGGCCTTGTCACGGACGGCACATGCCACCTTCTCATGCACTGCACGGTCCAAAGGATTTGGCACGAGCGCACCGGGCGCGGCGCTGCCGGCGATGACCTCCGCCGCAGCGATCATCATCTCGGGGCGAATGGAACGTGCGCGCGCGAGGAGCGCCCCCTTGAAGAGCCCCGGAAAGGCGAGCGCGTTGTTGATCGTGCGTCCGTCCGCGGCGAACGCGGCTCCGGCAGCGAGCGCCTCTTCCGGTTGGATTTCGGGTTCCGGATTCGACAACGCCAGAATGACTTGTCCTTTTTGAACGAGCTTTGCGGAAATCAGGTTTGGTTTGCCCGTGGCAGCAATCACGATCTCCGCCTCGCGAAAGAGCGTCTCTAGGTCGACGCGGCGTACACCATCACGCCCGACCCGAGAGAGCGCGGTCTGGTCGGAGTCCGTGACGAGCTTCTGACCCACCCCGTAGCTGCCGATCAGCTTCGCGATCGCGCTTCCCGCAGCCCCCAAACCGATGTGTCCAACCCGGGCACGGCGCAGGTCAATGTTGGTCAACTTCGCGGCATTGATCACCGCCGCGAGCGCGACTGTCGCGGTCCCGTGCTGATCGTCGTGAAGGACGGGCTTGCAGAGCTTGTCGCGAAGCTCATCCTCGATCTCGAAACAGTCCGGAGCGCGAATGTCCTCGAGGTGTATTCCCGCGAAGGTGGGCGCGATGGTCAACACCGTCTTCACGAATTGACGCACGTCGAGCGTGTCGACCAAGATCGGCGTCGCGCTGATGCCTACGAGTTGCTCGTAAAGAACCGCCTTCCCCTCCATGACCGGCATCGACGCCACGGCGCCAATGTTTCCGAGGCCGAGGACGCGGCTGCCGTTGGTGAAGATACCGACAGAGTTACCGATCCCCGTGAGGTCCCAGGCCCGGTTCGCATTGCGGTGCACCTCCATGGCAACGCGCGCCACTCCCGGCGTATAAATATGTCGGAGGTCTCGCACGTTCTTCAGCGGAAGGGTGCTGACTTGGTGGATCTTGCCTCCACGGTGACACTCAAAGACTCGGTCGGTCACGCTCACGAGTTCGACGCCCGGGACTGCGCGGACCGCTTCGACGACACGCTGCGTGTGGGCATCGTCGTGGGTCTCGATCGTGACCTCGCGGCTCGCGTGGCCCTCGCCGATCTCCAACGTCGTGATCTCGCCGACGAGTCCGTCATGTTCGGCGATCGCGGCGGTGAGCCGAGCCAGGTGTCCAGGTTGGTGTTTCACCCGAACGACGAGCACAGTGTCGATGGAGTGGCGACTCATCCGCCCGAGCTCCGATCCAGCCCACCCGCTTCGTTCGCTTGATTCATGGCTGTCCCGTGAGAACCCGTGCAGAGCCCTCCGCCAGCTCACGGTTGACGTGCAGCCGTGACGTGCCTGAGCTCGAAAGTCGGAGAGAGACGCGTCGCATGACTACGCCACCTTGGGCTGCGCAGCGGGTCGCATCAATGAAGGAGGCGGGGTGCTGGTGCTGTGCGCGACGAGTTGTTCCGCAAGCACGGTTGCGGCAGCAAGATCCTTTGTGATCGAGAGGCCCACGTGCTTCGCTTCGAGCTTGGCGTTCTCGAAGACTTTGTGAGGCTTCGGAAGAGGTCCCGCAAGAATTACCTTCTTCCCGTTCTTTAGGACGTTGGCGATTGCATGCTCGAGAGCGACCAGGCCGGTGGCATCGATGGCGGGGACACGCCCAAGGTGAATGATGAGGACGCGGAAGTCGTTTCCCCGAACCGTGTTGAGAACCCCCATCGCCTTCTGGGCCGCACCGAAAAAGAGTGGCCCGTTGATCTCGTAGAGGATGGCGCCGGGTGGCAGCGGGAGCATGCTCCCCTCGCGCGAGCCATCCAGCTGCAGGTGTGACTCCGTGAGCTCCGACATTCGGCGCATGAAGAGGATCGCGGCAAGAACGAAGCCGACCGACACCGCAATGACCATGTCGAAGAACACCGTGAGCAAGAAACAGATCATCAAGACGGAAACGTCGCTCTTTGGCGCGACCCTGACGATGCCCATGAAGTGGGAGAGCTCGGACATGTTCCATGCGACGAGAAGGAGCAGCGCCGCGAGCGACGCCATCGGGATGTAGGCCACCAGTGGGGAAAGAAAGAGGATCGCCAGCAGCACAACGAGAGCGTGGACCACAGAAGCGAACGGAGATCGGGCGCCAGCACGGATGTTCGTGGCGGTTCGTGCAAGCGCTCCCGTGGCGGCGATCCCTCCGAAGATGGGCGCAAGGAGGTTTCCGATTCCGAGGCCGACGAGCTCCGCGTTTGGATCGTGCTTCGTGTTCGTCATGCCATCCGCGATGACGGCCGAAAGAAGCGACTCGATCGCGCCGAGCATGGCGATCGCGAAGGCGGCAGGGAAGAGATCGCGAATGAGCCCGAACGACAGTGGGCCCGAGCCCCAGGGAAGAGCCGGGGACGGGATGATGGACGGGATCCCGGCGATGTCGACACCGTTCACGGTCGTGTGGAATCGGCTTCCGATCGTCGCGACGGCAAAGGAGGGATACACGGCATGGAGAAGCCCGCTCGCCGCGGCAACGATCCCGATGGCAATCAGCGGCGCAGGGATCTTCTTGATGACGCGGGGGATCAGAAGCAGAAACGTGAGGGTCGTTGCCGCGACGGCCAGCTCGGCAGGGTGCACCGATCCCTTCGCTTCCCACAGGGCGGCGATCTTCTCGACATAGTGCTCGGGCATCGGCCCGACCTGAAGACCGAGCACGTCCTTGATCTGGAGCGTAGCAATGACCGTCGCGATCCCCGTGGTGAAGCCCGTCGTGACCGGATAAGGAATGTACTGGATCAAGCTGCCGAGGCGCGCGACGCCCATCGCGAGGAGCAGTAGCCCGGCGAGGAAGCCCGCCATCAGGAGTCCCGAGAGCCCGTGCTTCGTGACGATCGGGGCGAGGATGACGACGAACGCAGCCGTCGGCCCTGTCACCTGGAACTTGCAGCCGCCAAAGAGCGCGACTGACGCGCCCGCGATGATCGCCGTGTAGAGGCCGTGCTGAGGTGGCGCGCCGACCGCGATGGCGAGGGCCATCGAGAGCGGAAGCGCCACGATGCCAACCACGACCCCCGCCATCAGGTCGGCGCGAACATCTGCGGCGCCGTATCCCTTCGCGAACACGCGGCGGAGTGCCGATGAGATCGGAACGGTGAACGTAGGGCCAGCCTTGGCTGACTCGTTCGGAGCTTCCTTGGTCGCCACGAACGTACTGGGAGGCTCCTCGTCCCTCTCTGCCTTCATCGCAAGGTCTCACTTTCCGGCGGCTCGGAATCAAATCGAGCGCGGATGGCATCCAGGATCGTCCAACCCCATACGGGTTTGGGCACGACGAGTGGCGAGAGTCCCCCGGCGGACGACGGAACCGACTCGAATCGTTTGGGTTCCTTCGTGACAAGCACGGGCAGCGCAGCCGGCCTCTGATCGCGAAGGCCGGCGAGCGCAGACATCACCGCATCCAAACGGAAGTCATCTGGGAACAGCACGATCACCGAGGCGGACGGAGGGGTCATCTCGGAGCACTTCTCGATATGGCGCGTACTGTTCGTTGTGACACCCGCGCGTCGAAGGTAGGACTCCAGGCCGTCGAGCGTCTCCGGGTTGTCGGAGACAATCGTCACGTGCAGCGAGCGACCTCGCCGGGGATGCAACGGCTCCATGTGCCGGGCCGAGACAGCAACGACAGTGCCAAGCCGATTTCTTCGGGATATTGCCCCCGAATTTGCGACGGCATGCGAGATAGGCCGCAACGGGTGCCATTACGACAAGTTGGCGCATCGATTTAGCTGCGGCACGTCCTTTTTGGCTATCTTCCTAATCCAACGGCGAACGTTCACCGTTGCCGACGCCACGTGGAGTTGGGGGTCCCGGCAGCGGGGCATTGCCCGGCTCTCGGCGGGCTCTTCGTGGAAACCCTCGGGAGACAAGGCACCGTCCCAGTGGGTGACCCCGGACCAGGAGCAAGCGGTCTCGGCGACATCACTTGCGGAACATTGGCGATGTCGCGGCTCCTCGGCTGAATTTCCAGGGTGGCGTCCTTCCGCTTCATCATTTGCGCGCACGCGCCATGCGGCCGTGGCTTCCTCCTTTGCTCGCGATGCGACCGGGGTAATCGGTATTGTTCGAAAGCATGCGCAAAGGCCGCGCGCGCGATCAGCCTCGTCGCGATCCGACGCAAGTTCGAGCGCTCGGATGCGGCTCTCAGCGACCGCCGTAGGCGCGCCAAGAACTATCGGAAACGGCGACAAAAAAGCGTGACGGATCACCGTTCCCCCCAGTCGCCGAAGCCCGGCAAACTGCGTCCACGAGTCGGTCCCGCGGCCAAGGAGGCGGCAGCCCATCCGACCGCCGAGGTCCACGTCGATGCATCAGCAGGAAGCACAGTTAAGGAGGTGCCGTGTGGGGAACCGCCGCACGTCATGGCGCGATGTGAACAGTGCGGGCGGCGCGGCGACGGCGTTCACTTCAATTCTTCGGCGCGTCGGCTGCGCCGCACGTAGATCGTGCGTTGGGCTCAGGAGGCTGCCGTGAACGCCCCCCTCATTCGTGCAGCGCAGTACGTCCGCATGTCGACCGAGCACCAGCAGTACTCGACCGAGAATCAGTCGGACATGATCGCGGAGTACGCGAAGAAGCGTGGGCTCGAGATCGTCGCGACCTTCACCGATGCCGGCAAGAGCGGCCTCCGAATCCATGGGCGCGACGGCCTGCGCCAACTGATCGAAGTCGTTGAAGCCGGCAACGCGGACTTCCAAACGATCCTCGTCTACGACGTGAGCCGTTGGGGGCGTTTTCAGGACGCCGACGAGAGCGCCTATTACGAGTACATCTGCAAGCGCGCGGGAATCGCCGTTCAGTATTGCGCCGAGCAATTCGAGAACGACGGCAGCCCGGTCTCGACCATCGTCAAGGGCGTCAAGCGCGCGATGGCCGGTGAGTACAGCCGCGAGCTTTCGACGAAAGTCTTCAAGGGGCAGAGCAGACTCATCGAGCTCGGTTTTCGCCAGGGCGGCATGGCGGGATACGGCCTGCGGCGGCAGCTGATCGATCAGGCCGGCGCCCGGAAGGCCGAGCTGAAGATTGGTGAGCAAAAGAGCTTCCAAACGGACCGCGTGATCCTTGTGCCCGGGCCCGACGACGAGGTCGTCATCGTGCGCCGCATCTACCGGCTGTTCATCGACGAGCGCCGCCACGAAGGCGAGATCGCCCACACACTCAATGGTGAGGGGGTTCGCAACGCGCTCGGTGGCGCATGGAGCCGCGGCACCGTTCACGAGGTGCTTACGAACGAAAAATACATCGGGCACAACATCTTCAACCGCATCTCGTTCAAGCTGAAGAAGCTCCGCGTGCGCAACCCTCCGGAGATGTGGATCCGGAACGACGACGCGTTCGATGGAATTGTCGACGAGCGCGACTTCCAAACCGCGCAAGAGATCGTCCTCGAGCGATCGCGACGCCTCACGAACGACGAGCTGCTGAATCGCCTCAAGGTGCTGTTCGAGCACCGCGGGAAGGTCTCCGGGCTGCTCATCGACGAAACGGAGGGCATGCCATCCAGCTCCGCGTACCGGCACCGGTTCGGCAGTCTCGTCCAGGCCTACCAACTCATCGGCTACACGCCCGACCGCGACTACGCGTTCATCGAGATCAACAAGCACCTCCGAGCGCTCCATCCCGAGGTAGTCGCGGACGTCGTGGGTTCACTCGAGACGATTGGCGGGAAGGTGGAACGGGACGCGCGCACGGATCTCCTCACTGTGAACGGCTACTTCACGGTCTCGATCGTCCTCGCGCGCTACGAGACGACGGAGGCAGGGAGCCCGCGATGGACCATCCGAATGGATCGAGGCCTCGCGCCGGATCTCACGATCGCCGTGCGGCTCGACGCGGCCACCAAGCCGCTCGACTACTACCTCTTCCCGTCGCTCGACATCCACGCCGAGCGTGTCCGAGTCGCAGAGGAGAACGGCGTTGGCATCGACGCGTATCGATTTGAGTCGCTTGAGTACTTCTACGGAATGGCCGCTCAAGTGCGGATCGAGGTGGCAGCGTGAACGACGTACAGATGATCCTGGTGGGCAAAATTCGAGTGATCAACCCTCGCGCGCGTGGTCGCGCGAAGTTTACGGAGATCGTGACGAACATCTCCAAGATCGGGTTGAAGAAACCGATCACGGTAAAACCCCGTGCCGACGCCCATGGCGAGTTCGATCTGGTCTGCGGACAGGGCCGGTTCGAGGCGTGCATCGCGCTCGAACAGACCCACGTACCCGCCATCGTGCTCGACGTGTCGGCCGAGGACGCTTACCTCATGAGCCTCGTCGAGAACATCGCGCGGCGCATGCCGACGACGCTCGAGCTCGTGCAGAAGATCGACACGCTGGAGAAGCGCGGCTATTCGCCAGGGGATATCGCGAAGAAGGTCGGCGTGAGCGAGTCGTACGTGCGGTCCCTCTTGCGCCTGTACAAGCAGGGCGAGGAACGCCTACTCGCCGCCGTGGAGCGGGGAGAGATCCCCATTGGGATCGCGGCGGAGATCGCCGCGACGGACGATCAGGGCATTCAGCGCAGCCTCGCGGAGGCCTACGAGTCGGGCAAGCTGCGCGGAAAATCGCTGATGAAGGCGCGCAACCTCGTCGAAGCGCGACGCACCCGAGGCAAGAGGCTGCGATCGGGCGGCAACGCGAAGAAGGCCGCGCCGGCGATGTCGGCCGACAAACTCGTGCGCACGTACCAACGGGAGACTCAGCGCCAGACCATCCTCGTGAGAAAGGCGCAGATCTGCGAACAGCGTTTGCTCTTCCTCGCGTCGTCGCTGCGCGCGCTCCTCCAGGACGACAACTTCGTCAACGTCCTGCGCGCCGAATCGCTCGACAAGATGCCGGAATATCTGGCCAAGCAGATCAAGGCGGGGGGGGCGACGTGAGCAAGCCCATCGATCCGGGATTCCTTCTCGAACCTCGCACCATCCCGCTCGAGAACATTCTGCCCTCCCGCAAGCTCGACGAGAGCGCCAAGGCGGCGACGCGCTACAAAACCATCGCGGCCTCGGTGCGCGAAGTCGGGATCATCGAGCCGCCCATCGTGTTCCCCGAGAAGGGAAGCAAAGGGATGTTCGTCCTCCTTGATGGGCACGTTCGCATCGAGGTGCTCCGGGAGCTCGGCACCAAGGAGGTCGTCTGCCTGGTCTCGAAGGACGACGAGAACTGCACCTACAATCACAAGGTGAACCGCCTCGCGCCGATCCAGGAGATCAAGATGATCCGCAAGGCTGTGGCCGCGGGCGTTTCCGAGGAACGAATCGCCAAAGCGCTGAACGTCAGGCCGCAGACCATCCGCGAGAACCGCTCGCGTCTCAAGGACATCTGCCCCGAAGCCGTCGAGATCCTGAAGGACAAGCCGATCGCAGATATGGCGCTCCGTCTCCTCAAAAAGGTGAAGTCGTATCGTCAGGTCGAGATGGCGGAGCTCATGGTGGCCGCCGGACGTTACTCGGCGCCGTACGCGAACGCGCTGCTCATGCGCACGCCGAGGGAGCAGCTCATTGCTCCGCCGGCGAAACAGACGGAATCGCGTACTGACGATCTCGGGAAGATCGAGCACGAGGTCCAGGCCCTCGAGCGGGACTTCCTCCTGCTCAACGACTCCTACGGCCGCAACGTCATGGAGCTCACGCTGGCGCGGGCATACGTGAAGAAGCTCCTCGACAATGCGCGTGTCATTCGGTTCCTCGCCCAGCGGAATCCGGAGCTCCTAAGCGAGCTGCAGCAGGTGGTCGAGGCTGCGACGCTCGACACGTAGGGCGAAGAGGAACCGGCTACTCGCAGCCGCAGTCCAAGCACGCTTGGGTTGAGTCGGTCCCACAGAATCGGAGTAACTTTTCGCGCAACGCCTTTCGCGCCCGATGCAGACGCACCGTCGCGTTGTTTGCGGTGACGCCGATCGAGGTCGCGATTTCGTTCAACGGCTCCTCCTCCACATCCGCGCGAAAGAGAACGTCTCGGTACTCCGGTCGCAGTTGCTCCAGGAGGCCGAGGCTGCACGCGCACGTCGCCACCTCCTCGGGGGTTCCTTCCTCGGCGTCGATCTTGAGCAGGTCGAGCCGTTTCCGCTGCAGCGCCCACTTTGCGTGGTGGTCCGCGATCGTGCGGCGGAGGATGCGATAGAACCAGGCCTCGATACAGTCCGGATCCCGGAGCGTGCCGAGTTTCTCCGCGGCCTGAAGGAGTGCCTGCTGGAGAAGATCCTCGGCGTCCGCGCCCGAGCGCACGCGGTAGCGCACGAAGTCGAGAAACTTGGTGCGCTCTTTCGCGAGCACGAGGAGCAGCTGCCGAGGAAACTCCCTCGGAGGCGCAGGGTCTCCATCGCTGGCTAGTGCCGTCCTCATCGTCGGGTCTCTGTCATTTCTTTGCGTTCGCGCACCCGCATGACGGGGGGCAGTTGCACGACGGTCCGCACGTACAGACGGGGCCGCAGCAGCATTCTCCGGCCTTGGGTGTCTGGCTGCCGCACTTGCACGAGGGGCCGCAGCTCTTGCATTCGCAGGTCTTGGTGTCGCTCATGGTTCGTCTCCGTTCAGTGTAGCCCGTCGGGCCGTTCTATCCCTGCTGACGGGACGTACCCTCGATCCTTACAGACAAAATAGCGAAAAGCGCCGATCCCCCGAAGGGACCGGCGCAGAGGACCTCCTTAATAGAGGAGGAGGCTGGTCAGGCGCTGTTCATCGGCCTCGTGAGGGCGCCCTCAAGCGTGGCGCGAGTTCTCGGCCCGACGACCCCGTCGACGGGGCCTGACTCGGGCTGGTGCTCGCGCTGGAACTTCATGATCGCCGTCCGCGTTCGCGGGCCGTCGATCCCGTCGATGGGGCCAGGGTCGTATCCGAGGCGCGTGAGCGCTCCCTGACACCCCTCGATCGTCGCGAGGTCGAATGAGTTCGGATCTTCGCGGACAGGTGCCTGCCCCGGCGTCCATCCCGCAAGGCCTGCTTCGAACGAGGTGGCCGTTCGCGCGATGGCGCGCGCGTAGTCAGCGATATTCGCGAGCTGCCCTTGCGTAAGACCGCCGGGCTCGATCGCTTCATCAGGTCTCGGCCGCGGATCGTGAAAGCCCTCGTAGTAGTGGGACAGATACATCAGCCGTGCGAGCTCGTCGGAGCCGAGCGTATCGATGTGCGCCTTGATCGCCGAACGGTTGTCGAGGAGCACTTGCAGCAGCTTGTTCGCCCCTTGCACGTCGTCTGGGAACTTCCAGAACCACGTCTGATATCGGCCGTGCACCGGAGAGCTGTCACCGTGAAGTTCTTCAAAGGCATCCTTCGGGGCGGGCGTTCCACCCGCCGTCGCGATGGTGCGCTCCTCGGCGGTCATCGCGCGCCGTTGGATGGCACCCCAATTGTGCGAGAAGCCCCATGCGTCCCCGCATCGGGTCTCGTGCTCTGCGACCGCACAGATAAGGACCACGGCGTGCTTCGCTGGCATCGTCTGGTAGCGCTTTTTCCACGCGTCGACGACGGCTTCAGCCTTCTTCACGTACCGGTTCATCGCTCCTCCGTGGTGACGATCTCGAATTCCTCGTGCGCACCGACCGCCCTATCGACGACTGCCTTCTCGGCATCTGTCGTGTCGTTGGTCACCCGCACGCGGGTGAATGGCGCCGGAATGGCCGAGTCCTCGGGAAGCTTCCAACCGGTCTCGATGGCGACCAGCTTTCGCGCAGGAAAGGCGCCTGCTTCCAGCTCCGCGCGAAGGCAGTCTGGATAGGTGTGCTTGCTGTAGACGAGATCGATCATGTCAGCAGTCCCCTTCGACTTTCGTGCGCAGGTTGACCATCGAGAGAACGGTCGCGAGCGCGGTCGTTCCCAGCTGCGTCGAGCAATCCGCCTTCCAGAGCGTCGACTCGATCGACGGTGCGGGTAGCTCAGAGGCGACGCGGGGAATGAGGATGCGGGCCGACGTCGTCATGTCGGTCGCCACGAGCACGGTCGCGAGCTGCGGCGACGCAAAGAAGAACTCGAAGGACGGCCGCGTCAGGGCCGTGGCGAGTGATGCGAATGCAATCTCGGCCACGTCGCGGGCCGCCGAAACGACGGTCCGGAGCGACGGATCAACGGCGATCGCCGTCTCGAGGCAGGCTGCATCGACCTGATTCCCACCGACCCCGCCGTACCCGAACGAGACAAGCAGTCGTCCCAGCGCGTGTCCCGCGCGGGCGAGAAAGCCTCGCATCAGTACGAGCCGGTGGCTTTGGCGCGACGCGCGGGCGTCCCTACGGCAGGGAGCACCGGACCGCCTCCCTCATCGTTCAAGCTCCAGGCGAGGAGGTCCGACACGTCGTCATCGTCCTTCAGGGTCAGGGTCCCCGGGTTTCCGGACACCTCGACGATGCGGTTGGTGAGGTGTTTCCGAAGGAGCGCCGCGTCCTGCTGCACGCGCACGATTGCGACGAGATCGTGGTCGTCGCCGACGAGGCCTGCGCCGTCGTCAAAATGGTACTCCGCTGCGAGCAACATCCCCGCGAGGAGGGAAGCGATCGCGGCAACGTTCAAGGAACGCTGATAGAGCCCGCCTCCGATCTCGGTCATCGGCGCCGTCTTGAGCGTCCACCCGGCGGTCTTGAAGATGCCATCGGCGAAGTCCAGGTAGCTGCTCGTGGTCTCGGCATCTCTCAGGGCAACCGTTGGAAGGAGCCCAGTGATGCCGGCGCCGTCGAGGACCACAGTGAGCGACAGGGGGGCTGCTGCCGCGCTCTTCTCGAGGAGGATCATGGCCGTTACGCCGCGACCTCCATCACGGAGAGCGAGGCATGCTCGCCTTCGGGAGCCGCGACGGGTCGCACGCGCGCGGTTCCACCGATCGAAACACGGTACTGGAGCTTGACCGTTCGATTGCCTGCGGCGAGCCCGGCGACACGCACGAGCAACGCGCCCGAGCCGAGGGTTCCCACATTGGCTCCGCGCTTCGCCGTCCCGTCCACCACGATCCGGAACAGAACCTGGTTGTTGGACGACGATTGGGACGCGGAGAAAGTCGCCGAGATGACGAGATCGCTGACGGCGAGCCGCTTGTTGACCGTGAGGGAGAGCAGGTCGACGAACGCGGTGGACGTCGTCGTCGCGTCAGTCGTCACCTCTACGAACGATGTCCACTTCGACAGCTCGCGCAGGAGCACGCTCGGGTTCGTGACATCCTTGAACCGCAGGTCGTTGCCGATGCGGTCGACATAGACGTTCTGGTCGCGGTTCGAGGCGTCCTGAAGGTAAACGCCGGCACACTCGATCGCGTCTTCCTGCGGCTCGATGGGCGCGTCGAAGGAGAGATCGTCGGTCGCATTGCCGCCGAGAGCGGCCGACTCGCGCTTGACGACGCCTTGGGCTGCCCGTCTTCGTGGAGGCGCTGCGGCTCCTGGAAAACTGCCCGGACAGCTGCGATCGATCCTGCTACCGCTGCCTCCGAAGCTACAAGAACAAGTTTGAGCACGACCTGCTCGATC
>OBEQ011087511.1_pt1 | contig 17422 bp, 25 predicted proteins | sample 1670901 | NCBI WGS metagenome assembly OBEQ01 (sample SAMEA104232315, study PRJEB22302) | groundwater metagenome | biome: forest; feature: aquifer; material: groundwater | place: USA | collected 2011-08-07 | depth 5.4 m
GGCGGCTTGCTAGATAGCAAATTGCATTTTGCTTCGCAAAATGACTTGCAAAATGCAAGTCAAAATGCTCTTAGCATTTTGCAACAGCAGCAATTTAATCGAATTGCTTCTGCGGTTTGCTATAGCTCAACGGTAGAGCACCGCCACGCGCCTTTCTTTGAAAAAGAAAGCCGCCGGGAAAAGAAAGCATAGTTTTTAATTCAGTAGGGTATTTTTCACGCCTTTTTCCCTAATTCTACAAGCACCCGCCTTAGCTCAACGGTAGAGCACCCCGCTGTAGTACGCCGATCTTTTCTTCTTTGAGAAAGAAGAAAACATCGATGAAAAGAAGAAACCACGTGTTTCTCCTTCTAGAAAAAGGAAAGATCAAACGGAAAGAAGTGAAAACTTCTGAAAGTAACGGGGTGGTTGCTGGTTCAAATCCGGCAGGCGGGACTACTTCTTTTTCTTGCCAAAATTCCCACGCGGTTTAGAAACTTTGAACTCAGGGTAGAGTTCTCCAACTAATTCTGCAGGGGGAACTGGTGGAAAGCCAGCGGCGTTGAAAGTTGCAAATGTAAGCCACTCTCCCTGCGTTGCGTCTGAAGGGAAGTTAAGAGAAGAAAGTGAAGTAACAAGCGCAGAGTATGATTTGCGTTCGCTTGCATTGCCAGCCATTGTTGGCATTTGTGCAAAGGCAGGCATTTTCACGTGAACGGCGTGGTAAATCGCGCACAGAGAAGCAAAGATTTCCTTATTTTCAGTTTTACAGTCTACTTTTTTCACAGCTTTCCAAGTTGACATGTTAGCAGCCAGCCGAACTTCAGCTTTGGAAGGTGAACCGCTTTGTTTGAAATTTTGTGGAAAAACTTGTACAAATAAAGCATGGAGATAAGCGGATATGGCAATTTGTTCCAGCGCGCGGGTTTTTTCCTTCCACTTTTTAACTTGAGACTCTTCTGCCGGTTGGCTAAGCTGCAGCGTAATAAATGGTTTTACAATTTCGAGGATTTTAGTTGGAGTTAAAGATTTCAGCGTGATTGCAAGGTCTTGAGGGTGAGATATAGGCGCCTTAGCAGCAGCTGCGCTGATTTTTTCATAGTCCACTGGAGAATAGTAGTAAACGGCAGATGAAATTAAGTGGGAAAAGTTTTGCAGTTGGGTTGCGATTTCAGCTGGTTTTGGATTTTCTAGTTTTACGTCCAATTTTCCAGTTTTGAGCTGTGCAATGAGGTAGAGAAATTCAGCCACTTTGCAACACCATTTAGCTTTTCTGCCCTTCTAGGAATTTCCGCGCGGTTTCTCCAATTGCAGTTTGCGGAACGTAAGCGCCGCCTGCAAATTCTGAACCGCATGACTTGCACTTCCATAGCGCGTTTGAAATTCTTTTAACTGATTTCTTGCCGCAAATTGGGCAAGCGTACGATGCGCGTTGCATTGAAAGTGCTTTTTCTTCTCTTTTCCGTATTGTCCTACCGTAACGTGAACCCATTTAATTTCTCACCTTAAGTGTTTCCGCAGGTCGTTGCCGCGTTCCATTGTCAAATCTATTAAGTGCTCCAGTTCAGGAACTGAAAATGGAGCCGATCTACTTTTTTGTGCAGATACAATCAAGCCATTCGAAGATGAGCCTAGCGTTACTCTACCAGTTGAAGCATATTCTTCATCTAAACTTGCATCTAGAACGATTTTGCCGTCGATTTTGTCAAAAGTGCAAGTAACTACATCTGGGCCTAGTGGAAGTTTGCCAGTTCGGTTCTCGTGGTCTAGTTTTGGCCTTTCGCCTTCTTTTGCAGCTGGAATAATCTTTGGAACAATTGCACTGCGCAGCGCAGCAGCAGCTGCAAGTGCAGCTGCATCTTGAAGATTGCCATTGTGGTCCAGAATATGTATGTCTATAAAAACTCCAAGTACAACACCCGGAGAAACGTAAAGTTTTGATAAATCTACACTGCCTGCTGCGCGAATACCGCGATCTACTACACGCGCAAGTTCAATTGACAGTTCACCAGGCGGGCCTGGAAGAAAGTCAGGGCTTGAAATTGGGGAAAATTCCGACCCAACCATAAGCACACCTTCACTTTGCCGGTCTGGAAAAGGTGCAGCTAGATCAACTTTCACAGCAGCTAACACTTTCGTGTCGCCAATGTGCGCAATTGCGCTGCCTTCAGTATTTTGAAACACGTTTGTTTCAACGCGGATTTCGCGATATTCTTCAAGCCCGCGGCCATCCCCGCGTTGGTCTTTTTGCAGTAAATCTTTTACATACTGCGCTTTTATCATGTGTAAAACCATTTAATTCATTTCACCTTTTTTTAAACGTAATTTATATAGTTTCTATTGGATTGGAAGTTGTGCAAATCTTTCTTGCAATGCAGCAACTTGAACAGCGTGAACTTTTTCAACTGCCTCTGCTGCCAAGTGCAGCGACTTTTTCACTTCATCCGGCGTAAGCGTACCTTCCATTTGGAACAGCAAAACGTCTTTTGTGCGCGGAGACATTACAATTGCAGCATCGCTGTCGCCAAAATTATCCTCAAGTTTGTCAAGATCAACAACTAGCTGGCCTTCTACTTTACCTATAGAAACGCCGCAAACCAAGTCACGAAGAGGTATACTAGCGTCTGCAAGTGCAACTGCTGCTGCAGTAATTGCAGCGATTCTTGTTCCACCGTCAGATTGGACAACGTCCATGTAAATGTCAATGCTCGTTTTAGGAAATTCGTTTACAAGCACAGCGTGTTCAAAAACGTGCTTTGAAACTTTGCTAATCTCCTGGCTTCTGCGGTTTGGGCCACTGCGGCCGTGTTCTTCAAGCGAAGAAAACGGGGTCATTACGTACCGTGCCGTGATTATTGCCTTGTAAGGGTCAGTCAAGTGTTTTGGAAACACTTCGCGAGGGCCGTAAACAGCGGCCATTACCCGATTCTTTCCCCATTCTAAATAGCACGAGCCATCAGCTTGCTTTAGCACTCCGGCAGTAATTTTCAAGTTGCGCAAATCTTTAAACGTGCGGCCGCTTAGCCTCTTGCCATTAACAATTAACTTTGGCTTGTTTGGATCATTTGAACTCATAACTTTTCACCTTTTAATTTAACATTTCAATTATCTTTGTTTTTTGCTTTTATTTTTCAATTTTTATTTTTTAACCTTCATTCTTTTAATTTTATTTCATTTTTTATTTTTCAATTTTAATTTTCAAGTTTAACCTTTATTTTGCTCAAGAAATTCTTTTACTCTATCAGTGAGGCCAGTCGTATGCGCTTCGCGGGCGATTTTCAAAATTGCTTCAACTGCAACTGCAGAATTTGCACCTTTTAAGTAAATTCGCCCGTTTTTTCCAACAAAAAGGTCAACGCCAGTGTATTCTCGCAGCATGTTCAACATACTCATGTTTCTTCCAATTACACGCGGGATTTTCACGGATTCAACTTCTAAAACTTCTCCACCGTAAAGCCGGCGGGGGTCAGCTAAAATCGCATTGTTGACTTCATCAACGTTGATTATTTTCACGAACATTATATCTCCAACTTTGTAATCGTCGCGTAAATCGCGTGAAGAAAGCTGGCCAGAATACGGGGAGTTTAAGTCAACAGTGTAGCCGTTGAATCGCTCTTCTTCAACTATGCCTACGACCATGTCGCCTGGATTTGGCAAGTACTTGCCTTTAAGCGGGACAATCCGGTCATCTTGCAGTAAGCTTATTACTGCAGCGTAGGTTTTGCCATTTTCAATGTAAGTTCCATACTGCCTGCGCGGAGAATCAAAAACTAATTCTCCCGGGAGGACGATTTTCTTTTCGCCTGACGCACTTTTTTCAGTTGAATTTGAATATTCATTTTCCACATTTTCCATTTTTGTTCACCAAATAAAAACATTGACAACAACGAGCCAATTATATAATAAAACCACAATGATTTTACAACGACTTATTTTACAACGACTTCGTCTGCGATTGGCCGCAAAAGGCCCCCAGCGCGGCCTTTTAAACCCCGGCAACCACACGCCAACTACAACGACTTCGTCTGCGATTGGCCGCTTGTCATCCGGTTGAGCTTGTCGAGAAACTCGCCTTGCATTCCTGCAGGCATTTCACACACGCACACCAGCGATCCATCGCTGGCCCACTCTTCTTTTTGCAATCCATATTCTTTTATCATGCCATAAGCTTTTGGAGCGAATTGGCCTGGAATTTTTATTGCAATTTTCAACTTTTGCATTGAAATTGGAAGGATTTCCCTCAACTCTTCTATCAACGGCAACATCTGCTCTTCAGCTGACTTGAACGGATCTATATTGAACCCTTTGATTTGCTCGAGGGCGGCTTCGATTCGCTGCGGAGGGTGAGGGGTTTTTGTGCGCGGGTCAACACAGTTGCGCGCTATTAAGGCAATTATTTTCAGCCGCTTTTCCTCTATTAATTTTCTGCGGTGGTCAGTTGTTAACTGCAAATCGCCTTCGCGCAAAATCTTTTCAGCAATTTTATTTATTTCACTTGTGGCAAATGCTTTTTGCAGAGCCGCGGAAGTTTGGCGTTCGCCTTTTTTTGCGTCTTTGAAAATTTCATCAAATGCCAAAACATTTGCAAAATCTTTTCTAATTCCGGTTTTATACTCGTACCCTTTTTTTGGGTCTACTAGAATTTCAAAATGCTCTCCGCCTTTTTCAAGCCGGGCAATTAACGTGTTTTCAATTCCAGACATAGCCATCTACTTCGCATCTTACTTTACACATAATTTTGCATTATCATTGTGCTTAACACAACATACAATTACATTAACGGCGCGATCTCATCACGCGAATATGACTTTGCAAGGCCGCTTGACTTGCTTATGAAAGTAACATCAACAACCTGCGGCGTTATTTTTTCTTCTGCTGACACGCTTTTCTTAAGCGCTTTAATTGCAAGTTTAACTGCATCCAGTTCGCTTAAATTATCGCGGTATTCTTTTTCCATGAATTCTTCAACTGCTTTTTTTCCAGAGCCAATTGCAGTTGCCTTATACTCAAACAAAGCGCCACTTGGGTCGGTTTCAAATAAACGCGGTTGGCTGTCACTTACGCCTGCAATTAACAGTGAAACGCCATATGGCCTTACTCCGCCAAATTGAGTGTAGAATTGAATGTGGTCGCCGAGTTTCTTTGCAAGCATTTCAAGAGGAATAAACTCATCGTAAGTCAAGTGGTGCTTCTGGCATTCAAGCCGCGCGGTGTCAACCAATTTCCTTGCATCTGCAACTAAGCCGCTTGAAGCTGCGGCTATATGTTTATCCAGAGCAAAAATCTTCTCGTGGGATTCACCTACAATCAGCGGCGAAACTATTCGCTTGTGTGCAATTAGCGCAACTCCATCTTTGCTCACAACACCAATCGATGTGCTGCCGGTACGTACAGCTTCGCGGGCGTATTCCACTTGGAAAAGCCTTCCATCGGGAGAGAATACAGTAATTGCTCGGTCGTATGCAGATTGTTGCGGGGGATACATAAATTCAAAATCACCTTTTTTAAAAACTGCTAGCTAAATTTAACTAACTATAAATTTTAACTGCAACTAAAAAACCACTAGAACGCAGCCACTTCAAATGGAAGTCGAACAACGTTAGCCTGTGCTTTTTGTTTTCTTACAGCATACATTGGGAAGCAGTGGTTTATAAGGATTTTTGCCTGCCGTACCTAGCCACCTAAATCTACGCGGGCCAAATGCTTCCCGCTGAACCAGCTAACTTCTGCAAGCGAAGGGCAATTGGCTTCGCGTGGAAAAACCTTTTCAGCATAAGCGCTGCTATTACTTCTTCTAGGCTGTGCAGCGAACACCTTAACAGTAGGGCTTGCTTCGCTTGGTCAAATTCGTACACTCTTGCCTGGGCTTTAGCTGCGCCGACTTCTCCCAAAAAGGAGAAAAGCGCTTCGTTTACAGCAAGGCGCGCGTCCGCTCCTGCGAGCTTTTGCCCTTCTTCAGCTTGAATTCCTATTAGCATCCAACGTTTCTTTTCCCTCATTCTTCTTCACTTCTTACCATTTTTATCACTCTTCACTTTCAATTTCTTTTTCTCCCATTTTTCCACTAGCCAGCCAGTGTGCTAGTTTTTGCATTGACAGCGCGCGGTGGTTTACTTTATTCTTCTCTTCAATTGACATCTCGCCATAAGTTCTGGTTTCACCATTGGGTATGAAGATTTGGTCAAAAGGCATACCTTCCCTTGATTGCGTTATGCGTTTTGCAATAGTGCCATTAACTTTGCCATCAAAAATTTTAACTTCATCACTTTCCGCGGGCAAAAAGGCTACTACAGAGCGGAAAAAAGCTTTGCGGTTAGTGCCTTCAACTAATTTCAGCAAACCTTCAACTCCAAGCGATTTAATTACGTATTTGCCGAACACGCCTGGAAAGTTTGGGTAAGCTTCCAAATAGAAGCCAGTGTCTTCCACTATTAATGCAAATGCAATGGACAACCTTGCGTCTAATGCTTTAAGCGTAACTAATTCATTTTGATCTTGCGTTTGGATTTCACGCAACTCCAGAAAAGAAGGTTTAACTTCAAAACCCAAAGGTGCAAGTAAATGCGCAGCTTCTTCCACTTTGCCCTTATTGGTTGTAACAAAAATAATATCAGCCATAAGCATATCACTTTCCTTTATTCAGTTTCCCCTAATTTTGCAGGCACGATTGATATAGCAGCAGCTGCTTCTTGCGGTTTCACGCCTAGCGACTGTGCAAATGCGATTATTTCGCGCGGTGATTTAACATCAAACTCACTTTGAGCTCGGCTGGTAAATATGAATGGAATTCCCCGCTTGGCGCAAGTGTGGAGAAACTTATGCGTTTGGCCAATCAGCTTGGCGCGCGAAGTGAGAGAAGAGTGGAGAAAAGGATAGATGGGAATTTCAAAGGTTTTTTTCCGCGCAACTGCCATTTCGATTAGCGCGTTGCTGTTGAAGAACTTCTCAGCAGGAAGCGGGTTGATAAGGTCAAAATCTCCTTCAAACTTCTTGCACATCTGCGCTAGAACGTCGGGAGAAGGAGATTCAATGACCGTTAACTCTCCTGGCTGGTTTTTTATTTTCCGCGGCGAAGAAAGCTGAACAATGTTCAGAGTAGATGTTCTTTCCCAGCCCACTTCCCGGCTAAATGGAGCTAAAGCTGGGTTTAAAATATTTAAATCAATGAAGTTTTTCATTAGAAAATTAGGCGTGAGTTTCTTTTAATACTACTTCAAAGAACTTGAACTGGCCGTCTTCGCCAACGTAGTAGGAATTGATAAGCTTTAGATTTGGAAACCTGCGGGATGCCCTTTGCTCTGCACGCCATTGCAACGATTTGCCCGGAGGGGCTGACTTGCGGTTTTTGCCTGGCTTTCTGCCTAGATCCGGACGCTTGCGCCTGCGGTTGCCCTTGGCAATGCGCACTCGAGCGACTATAAATTCTTTTTTCGCCTTGTAGCCTAAAGCTCTCGCGCGTAGGGGGTTAAGCGGCCGGTCCACTCTAACTACTACTGGCATTGTCCTCCACTTTGACACTCTTTCACGTAGCGCTGGAGTGCGCTGCTTGTAAGTAGAAGCGAAACTCTTGGATAGGTAGTTGTAAAGCGACATAAGCTAAAAATCGTAAGATTGATTGGGCGACTGATATTTTTAAATGTTGTTTTGAACGATTTTAGCAATTTCTTTAAGGGAATTTACCTTAAAATCTGGCTTGTACCGCGTTGGCTCACTTGCGCAATAGCTGTACATTGCCCTTGCCACGATGCAGCCGGCGCGTTTGCCGCTTTCAATGTCGCTTGCTCCGTCGCCAACAACCAAACATTCGCTTGGCTTGACTTTCAGCAGTTTCGCAGCGCGGAGATAAGGAGCTGGACTTGGCTTAGAATCGCCATCATCGTCCCCCGCAATTATCACGTGGAAGTATTTGGTAATTCCAGCTGCGGATAATTTGTTATGCGCTGAGATGCGATAACTGCCCGTAACTACAGCTAACTTGATTTTCTTCTTGGCTAGTGCAGCTAAAACTTTCTTTACCGCGGGGTAAGTCATTATTAATTTAGGGTGTTTTTTCTGATAATTAAAATATAGTTTAACAAGCGCCTCAACATTTTTTCTGCCAGTAACGTATCTAAACACTTTGTGAAGCGGCCAGCCGGCATAATGCGCTATCACCTTTATGCTGACTTTTCTCAAACCCTGCGAACTAAGAGCATAGTTAAATGCATTTAGAACATATGCTTCGGTGTCGCACAGTGTGCCGTCTAAATCGAACAAAACCGCGCGGATCATATTCTTTTTTTCTCTCCTTTTTTCTCTGCGTTTTTCTCTCTATTTTTTTCCCCATTTTTGTCAATTATCTTTTTCTTTACAACGTAATAGAGAATCGCAAGCAAAATTAGCGCTGCAATTGCAATGTAAGCTTGTTCTTTGTACTTGATAATTTCGCTTCCAATCCAGGCCAATATGAAAGCGCGTGGGATTGTGCCGAGAAAAGTAAACACGATGAAGGTTTTGAAGTCGCAACGCGGAAATCCGCTCGGCATGGAAAAAACCTTGAAGGGAATAAATGGAACAAGCCGCGAGACTAATACAGCCCAGCCACCGTGGCGGTTGTAGAAGTTCTCCGCGCGGCTAACTTTTTCATGCGTGATAAATAAATAAGGCCCAATTTTATCAATCACTGGCCTGCCGCCTTTTAACCCTAAATAGTAGCCAACAGCTGCACCTAACGTTGAGCCAATTGTGCCGAAAATAGTTATTGTAACTAAATCAATTCCAAGCGCGCCTGCGGTTACAAAAATTAATTCAGACGGTATAGGAACAACTGAAGACTCGAGGAACATGCCGACTAGCACGCCCCAGCCGCCGTATTGCAGTATAAGCGAGGCAACGGTTGTGCTTACAGTAGATTCAATTTGAGAGTAAAACCCAAGCAAAGCGTCAAGCATGTAGAATAACCACACTATAGCAAGCAGGTAAAGTTTAAGTCAATTTGCCTGTTGCAACTCCGTTCAAATCCAATTATCTTATGTAAGTGGGCGAAACTTTGTCAGTTACAATAGCTGTGCCTGGCACTGCGCGTTGTTCGGGTTGGCCGCCTTGTTGTTGCATCATTTTTGCAAAATTCTGCTTAGCTACCTCTGCTTTTTTCTTTAGTTTTTCAATTGGAATTTTCTTGTCAACTAATTTTCCAACCACTTCAACCAGTGTTGCAGCGGCAACTGCGTCAATTGGCTCACCAGTAGTTTCAACTAACATGCATGAACCGCGCAAGCCGTAAAGTGGTGCAAGTGTTGGAATCAAACCAGCCATGCCCACAATAGGGATAAAAGATTTATTTTTCTTTATGCCAGTATGCTGCTGTAAATCGCGCAATTCACTTTTGTGAGTTGAGCTTACATATACGCCTCTAGTTTTCTGCGGTTGCGTAACTAACCCAGCCATTGCTATTACTGACCTGCCGCCTGAGTTATGAAAATATTCCAGTGCCTTAGCAGCAACTTCGTATTGTCCTTCAACTGTTAAAGGCTGCAAGTCGCCGCGGAGAAAAACAATATCCTTGCCATTAAGTTTCTTATGATAGAATTTCAAAGAAAAAGGCCGCAAGCCGCCTTTGGCAGTTGCTATAACTTGGTTAGGAAAATGTGGCGAATAAATCGTGGCAACGTGCTCTGCTTTAAGCTGCGAAACTAAATGGTCTACAGCCAGCTTGCTTGCAAAACCCACCCCCGGAAGGCCAACAACGAGCATGCCTTTCTTTGTTTTAACCTGCTTTTTTATCCGGACAAACGACTGTGAAAAGTTAGGCAATTCACTAGACGCAGTAACAACAGCAGCCGCTGCAACCGTAGCAGTTTTAACCGTAGGAACGGTTGCAACAGTTTTAGAAGTTCTAGATTTAGTAGATTCGGTAGACTTAGTAAACTTACTAGCTTTAGACATGAAAAGATCCCCCTTTAACATAATACAAGAACGCTGGATATAAATAACACTTACCGCAGTACATTTTAAATCAATATAGCTTAATTTTATTATATGCCTTCAAAGCCGTACGGTGGAATTTTGCCAAGCACCCGCGCTAGAAGCAAAGCGCTTTACGAAGCTTACGGCGGGTTAAGAGAAGTGCTGAAAGACGAGCAATTCGTCCACGCGGTTGGCAAACTCAATGAAGCGCACAGGCAGGCAAAAACCGCGCTTTCACGAGAATATGGATTAAGAAAGCACATTCCTTTTGGGCTAGCAAGGGTTAGAAAACGTGAAAAACTCCCAGTTGTCCTGCACCATGCCGGAAATCTACGCACAATAACAACAACCGGAGAGCTTGCCCCGGACCAAATGACTGGTTTGCTTGACAGTTTTAAAAGAGAGGTTGAAACTCACTTATTTGTAACCGCTCCAGCGCACGCTGCGATGAAAAAAGTATTCGATGTAATTAACCAAGCTCCTAAAATGGTTCTTGATCCTGATGAAACCGCCCGGACACTTAAACCAGAAACTGAACGAATATACGGGACAAATGTAAAAACCGCTGCTGGAACGTTCTTGAAAACGGGAAATATTGAACAACTAGAAGACGTGCTTAACGATTTAGCCACTGTGAGTAAATTCTCGCAGCCAAGAATCATAGGCAACAGCATCACAAAAAATGCAATTCTACATTTCGTAGCTAATCTAAAAAGAGCAATGGAAGCCGCACACAAAGAACTTACACCTTTAGAAGAACAGAAAAAGCCCTCCGAACAAACTGTTGAAATTGGAAGAGCTCTAGGCATAGACGTTAGAAAAATACACGGCGTTGCATTTGATAACATTCGTTGGAAAACTATTTTGCCGCACAGAATAAAACTTATCAAAGAGTTTGAACGCAGAAACGGCCAAAAGAGCACCGGGAATTAAACTGATTGGAATGAAGACATGAAAAAAACAAAACTTCCCAAAACAGAAGAAGAGTGGAAGAAAAAACTCACGCGAGAACAATTTGCCGTTCTCCGCCGCAAGGCAACTGAACTCCCATTCAGCGGAAAACTACTTCACACTAATGAAAAGGGAGTGTACACTTGCGCTGGCTGTAGCTCAGAGCTGTTTGCATCTGAAACAAAATACGACGCCGGCTGCGGTTGGCCAAGCTTCTGGAATGCAGTTGATGATAAGAAAATAGAGCTAAAGGAAGAAAAGAGTTTTGGAATGACTAGAACCGAAGTGCTGTGCAAAAAGTGTGGCGGCCATTTAGGCCATTTGTTCGACGACGGCCCAGCGCCCACTGGAAAAAGGTACTGCATAAATTCAGTTGCACTGGGGTTTAAGAAAAAGTAATATTAGATAAAAAAAACAGTATGCAGGAGGCCGGACTTCCATCGCATGTCGGGTTTCTTTTCCCGGCGGCTTTTCTTTTTGAAAGAAAAGGCGCATTCGAACCGGCGAACCCCTAAGGGACTAGGGCCTAAACCTAGCGCATTTGGCCGCTTTGCTACCCCTGCATGTAAAGAAATGTGGCAGTTTAAACTTATTAACTTATTATTTCAGCTTAGATGATGAAAGAAAAAGAAGTAACCGCCCAATAGAAATGCTCCGAACAGCGCTGGATAAACGACAAACCGTTCCATTCCACCCACCCCAAAACCAAGGTAGTTTTTCGTTAGGTATAGTAAACCAACGATCGCGATAAAAATTCCAAGCGCCAGCGCTCCGTAGTTCAGGGGCTTTTTTAAAAATTTAAAAGACGAAAGAATCGCTAGACCGGCGAAGAAAAAAATCGCGTGGGAAAAAATAGCGTGCTGTGGCTCAATTGCAATTGGAAACATTGCAGTGCCAATTGCCGCAAACGCGGTTAAGCTAAACAAAATTGAAAATAGCTTGGCGTGGTTGAGTTCTGCCTGAGAGTTTTTGAAAATAAGGTAAGCTGCCACCAAAAACATTACACCTAACGCAGCCAATGAAGCATTAAACATCAACGCAGTTGGACCAATGCCGAGTTCACTTACGTAGTTGTTTGCACTGCTGTAATTTGGTGCGAGAGTTTCAGAAAATAGGAGAACTACACCGAACTGCACTGCGCCAAGCACTAGCAAAGCGCCTGCTGTTTTTACATCGCGAGCATTCGCTACATCAACCATACATCGATTGCCCGCCTTGCATTTTTGAGTAGTCGGCGTGCATTTGTTTCATTTTGTCCATTGCTTCCTTGAGCTTGGATTCAATTTTGTCCGCTTCCTCTACAAGCGGCTTTGTATCTAAGTTAACTCCAATTGTCGGCATTATTTTGTCCAGCAGCATTGCAGCCCTGCGGGGGTCAAGTGGAGATGCAGTTTGCGCCATGAAATTTATAGCGGGAATTTTTGCAGCTGCACACTCGGCAATTAGCACTCCGCTTACTCCCTGCGTTGCACCTTCTTTTACCAACTCGTAGCCTTTTGACTTCAACTCTTCAGCTAGTTGTTTTGTGCTGGCAATTGCATAGATTTTGGTATCAGGCGCAGGCGAAGCGATTCCGGCAAATGAATAAATTGCCTTGGCTTTATTTTCCTGCGAAAATTCAATTATTTTTTCCGACAATTCTACAACTGCGCGCATTGGAATTACCAATTCAGAAAATAACACCATTAAATTGTACTTTTCGCTTGCATAAATCCTAGCTGGAGAGACGGGAATATAATCGTGAATCGCTGCAATTGGCGGAAAGTGCGGGCTTGTAAAATACCCTATTAGTTTCATTCCAAGTTTTTCAGCTAGAAACGAAGCAGTTATCGTCCCAATCATTCCAATTCCGGGAAAACCTTCAATTATAATCGGGTCTTTTAGCTTTACTTTTTCAACTATGCGCAGGTTAACAACCATAATTTAGTTACGTTAGGGCGGTTAAAATAAGTTGCTAATAGTAAAACGCATAAATATTAGGACTTCAATAAGGCGTTTTGCTATGTTGCAAATTGCGCCATAAAGTCCAAAAATTAAAGCAACTTGCTATAAGCTATGAGCTTGTTGCAAGCCAGGCGAAAACTTGCTAAACCAACAGCGCAGTTAAGTGAAACACAAGTAAGGATAGTGGCGCAGTTGAAAGGAAGTAAGTGATGAAACTCTTTGCTTTGCCGCTTTGCCTAGCTATGAAAAGCGAAACTAACAGCGAAAACACAACGAGGTAAATGTTAACTGAAATGAAAACCGCGCTTTGCACATCTGAACTTGATTTGGCAATAAATAACAGCAGCGAACTGGCCTGGAGGGAAATAGTGTAAAGCAAAGCAAGAATCAACGGAACTAGAATTGCAGCAGATAGCAAAAGGGAATACTTCTGCATAGAAGTGCTTGCCTCTGTTTCCCGCGCAATTTCCTGAAGTGCAATTATCTGGTCAGCCATTTCTCTAAGTACAGTTGCAGTTGGCAGGCCGTTTTTGTAAAACTGCACGAGCATTTTCTTAGCTTGGCTGAGAATAAGTGAATTGCCAAAACGCATTTCTTCAATAGCTAACTGCGGAGGCATTCCGCGTTTAATCTTGCTGCTACAAATTGCAAACTCGCGCGAAAGCGGATCTGGCTCTTGTCGCTGGGCTTTTGAAAAGATTTCAAGCATGTCTTTAAACGAAACAGTTGCTGGCAGAAAAGAGATTTTTTCCAATACATTAGGCAAAAGTTTTTCCATTTGCTTTACTCTTTTTTCCTCTTGAAATTCCTTCCACAATGAAAAGACAAAAGGTAACGCAACTATCGGCGCCAATGCAAACAAGTAGATAATATAACCCATAACATAACTCACACTATAACCTTCGGCGCAGTGTAGTCAAGATAAACTAAAACAAGCGCGTTGACAAGGGGAAAAACCAAAAGAAAAACAATAAAGACCTCCACTGCAGTAAGGGAAAAACCAATAACTGAACCTAGAAGGGAAATAGATGCAAACAAGGCGGGCATAACGGCGCCAAAAGCAACGAACAGCAACCCACCCAAGCCTGATTTTGAAGCGTGGCGTTTCAACTCAGAGCGATGGTGCGACAAAATCTCCGCGGCTAGTTTCTTTAACCCGCTTGCATTAGAGTGAGACAAACCCTCTTGCAAAGCGGATAATTCCGAGAGAAAATCTTTGAAATAAACGGATTTGGAATCAACTTTTTTAACCGCGAGCTCAAAGGGAAAACCACGTTCAATTGCCCGGTAAACTTTTTCCATTTCCGCGCTCAACGAGCTGAATCCACTGGAAAGGTTCTGGACTATTTCCCGCGGCTGGGCACCAGTAAGCGCATCTGCATATGCTGAAAAAATGGCCAGTGGAAGAACCTGCTCAACTTCCCTCGCTTTGCGCTGTTCTTTAATTTGCTGTAAAAACTGCATGGCAACGCAGGTTAAGCTAATTAGAAGTTTAACTACATTTCTACGCTGCAGGTTAACAAAAAGACAAAAACAGTTAAAAAAATTAGACAAGTGTAAATGCGGCCACCGGGAGTCGAATTTCCGAACCCTTTTCTTTTTGAACCGTAAACGGCCTTTTTCTTTGCGAAAGAAAAAGGGGGTTTCCCGGACCGCCAGCTTGGAAGGCGTATGCCGCTAGACTGTTTAGTCAAGTGTTAGCATCATACCGCTAGACCATGGCCGCATTAGTTAATTTATTTGGTAGGAAAGTAGATAAAAAACAGAGCTTTGACCGCTTATGGCCGCCGCTGCCTGGAAAATATAACGCGGAATAGCTCGGGCTCAAGTGGCTCTCCAAGTACTTTGCGCCATAGCTTTCCGCGTTTGGCTAGAGCGTTCATAGCTCTAGTTATGCGAGTTGTGTGAAAATGAGTGGTAAAAGTTGTTGGAATTCGCCTCGCAGTATGGGCGTCAGCTACGTCAAAAGCAACTTGAGTTGCTAGTGCTGATATGCGTTTAATTTGTGCAGGTGTTAACGGGTGGATTCCGCCTCTTTCGCCGGGCGCATAGAGGTTTATGTCACAGCGCGCGGTTGAAAATCCTCTTCGACCACCAGCCATAACTCCCATTTCTTTAACTGCTGGGTGGGAGTTAAACTGCCTTACAAAGTCGCTTAACACCGTCGTTGAAAGCCTTTCTAGTTCAGCCATGAAAATAACTTAGTTGGCCATGGTTAAAAATTAGTGGGACCGCCGAGATTTGAAATTCCGTAAACCAGAGTTCAATCCATTAAAGAAGCGTTAATTTTTCTTTTTGGGGATTGAAACACTTTTTCTTTTTTGTAAAAAGAAAAAGGGTTTCCTCGGATCGCTGCCACCCCAAGGCAGTAGGATGCCAGATTACCCCACGGTCCCATTTATTAGATAATTTGTCGGGATGTTGTTTTTTAATCCGCGTTTTAGTAGCGCGGGAAGTGCTTTATTTCTTCTATGAGTGGCACGTAGGAGACGAACATTCGCCTGCAGCAGTAGCGGGTGTAGCCTAGTTCGTCTAGGACGTCTGCCACGTCTTGCTTTTGCTGGGTTACGCGGATTGTAAATTCATCTATGCTTTCAGCTACTGGTTTTCCGCATGTGAAACAACGTACTGGCATTAACATATTTTTATCACCATTTACTCTTTTGCATTTTCCGCTTATTTTTTATGCCTTTCAGCTTTTTATCTGTAAGACTTTGTAAACCTTGCTCTTGCTTTTGGTCCCTTGAACTTCTTTGGCTCTACGCGGCGAGAATCTTCAACTAGTAATGAACGGTCAAACATTAGCATGGTTTGTTTTATTTTTTCGTCGCTTCCATGTGCAAGTAGCAGGGCTTTGGAAACTGCGGTGCGTGCAGCTTGAGCTTGTCCGCTTGAGCCACCGCCGCGCACAGTTACAGTTATGTTGTAGTTTTGTGAATCGTCAAAAAATGACAATGGTTCAAGGTACAATTCGCGTAGAACAGGAGCCTGAATTGAAGAAACTGGAATTGCATTAACCGTATAAGTTCCTGTTCCCTGGGCTACGGTTGCGCGGGCTATTGCTTCTTTTCTTTTTCCACGTGAAATTTGAATTGCTTTCTTTGCCATTTTATTTTTACACCTTCGCACTCCAGCCTAGTGAAGTGCATATTTCTTTAAGTGAAGCGTAATTGTGGTTTAAATCTTTGGATGTTTTTGCAAATTTAGTGCCCTTGCTTCCCAATGGATTGCCAACGTAAGCGCGCACGCGCGAAGCAGCTGCTTTTCCCCTTGAAGTTGCTGGCAGCATTCCCCACATTATTCTTTTGAACAGCAAATCTGGCCGCCGGGACCACTTCACAGCTTTTTCTGGATTTGAATAATTGGTAACTGACCGGCGGTTGCGATAAACTTCAACTATCTGTTTAATGTGCCCGGAAATAACCGCGTTTTCAATATTGATAATGTTGATACTTTTGCCGGATATCGCTTGTTTAGCTACAAATGCAGCTAGCCTGCCGACTATTGCATCTTTGCCGTCAATTGTAATTACGTTGCTTGAATCTTTTGAATCCATTTTTGACACCTTAATTATACAAAATTATATTAGAATTGCAATTCCTTTGCCGCTCGCATTGGAGTTAACTAAATCGGTTAATGTAATTGCTTTGCCGCCAGCTGCTTCAATTTTATTCCTTGCCCCTGCTGAAAAAGCCCAAGCGCCGATTGTAACTTTGCGCGCTAGCACTCCAGTTGAAAGTACTTTTCCAGGAACCAGCACAACAGCTGCTTTTGAAGAGTTTATCTTGTATAAATTAACTTCAGGCCGTTGCCGCGTTGGCCTTGAAAGTAGGTAAGCTGCTCTTTCCCAAATTGGCGCTTTGTGCTTCTTTGCACTTTTTTCCAAAAATACAATCAACCTTCTCAAGTGTTGATTTGTCGGTCCTTGCACTACCATGTTTTCTTTCAGCTCGTTAAACGTTTTTTCAATATTTTCTTTTATTTTATTGTCTTATTGCACTAGAAAATGCAGGGGCTGGAATTGCCATGCCCCTTTTCTTTTAGGAAAAGAAAAGGTGCCAGGCGTGGCGCCAAAAGAAAAACCAATTTGCGGTTTTTACTTCATTATTATGATTGTTATATGCAGGGGCTGGGATTTTCCTGACCGCGCTTTATTGAAAGAGCGGCTTTTGAATTCCTGAACCATTCTTCTTTCTTTTTCCATGAAAGCTTTTTCTTTCTTCGGAAGAAAGAAAAAGGTTTCCCAGGCATCCACAAAGGAACAGGAACCTCAATCCTGCGCATTTAGCCACCAGCACAAACTTCTTAGATTTGTGCCAATCAATACAACTTCTTCGCCGCTGTTCTGTTCCCAAACCAAAATGGTTTGTTGAGGTCAGCAGTTCAAGCGTTGAAATACGGGATGGTTTTGACCAAGCTCTGCCACCCCTGCAATTGCAAATTGAACTTATTTTTGTTTCAATTTTTGTTTTTCTCTCTTTTACTTTATTATTTTTCTATTTTAATTCTGTTTTAAGCGCGGTTATTTTTTCTTTTATTAATTTCAACGTCCTGCGCAACACGTCGGACGGATCTTCGCCGTTGTAACTTTCTATTAACAAAA
>OBEQ010209163.1_pt1 | contig 17413 bp, 21 predicted proteins | sample 1670901 | NCBI WGS metagenome assembly OBEQ01 (sample SAMEA104232315, study PRJEB22302) | groundwater metagenome | biome: forest; feature: aquifer; material: groundwater | place: USA | collected 2011-08-07 | depth 5.4 m
AAAAAATGCAAAGAAAGTTGTTAATCGTAAAATTATCAGATATACTTTTGATAGGTAACTCAAATTAACAGGTAAAAGGAGGGAGTTGTTATGAAAAATAGTAAAAGAAACAACCAAGGTTTTACACTGTTGGAAATCATTGTCGTCATTATTATTTTAGGGGTCTTAGCCGGTCTTGCCTTACCGCGATTATTTTCGAATATCGAATTCTCAAGATCTGCCGAAGCTCTTAATTCCATCAGTGTTGTTCGTCAATCCATTGAACGTTGTGGTTTAATGCGGGGGAGTTACGCGACGTGTAATAGTTTTGCCAACCTCGACGCTGCTGATCCTGGTGGGGAAGCTGGAACTCATTTTGTCTATACAATTGTGGGCGTGACTGATAACAGTAATGCCAATGGTCAAGTTGTCAGTGGTAACTATACTATCACAGCCACCCGAAATGCTCTTGACAATGGTGATAATCTTTCAGCAGTTTCACTAGCTGTCGATGCTTCAGCAACACCGGGAACTATTACGCGAACCGGATCAGGGGCATACGCAAGTATTCAATAATTTTAAGCGAGTTGTTTGATCTTACAAAAAACATCGAATGTGGCGAAACCGTTACTTCGATGTTTTTTGTATTTTCGGGGGTTATCCGATGAGGGCGCAAAAAGGTTTTACACTGATGGAACTTCTGGTCGTCGTGATTATTTTAGGAGTTTTAGTTTCGGTGGCTTTGCCGCGGTATAATCTCGCTGTTGAGAGAACACGTTCAGCTGAAGGCGTCCAAACCTTGACCGCTCTTTTGAGCGGCCAAAAATCATATTTTTTGGATAATAACTTTTATACCACGCAGCTCTCTGATTTAGATGTTGAAATCCCGTCTTCAAATATTTTTAATACACCGACACTCGGTGTGCCTCCCGATGATCCTTTAGCCGCCGTTGTGCGGTCATCGGGAGCATACCAGTACCAACTCTCCATTGATCAAAATGGCGTCATTACATGCGTTACTGTGGCGGGTGACGATATTTGTGGAAGTTTGGGGTATTAAGAGATGAAGATTAAGAAATCTAAAATTGGCTTTACCCTGATGGAAGTCCTGGTCGTTGTGATCATTTTAGGTGTGATCGCGGCTTTTGCCCTCCCGAATTACGCGAAATCGGTCCGTCAATCTCATGAACGTGACATGGTCAATCAACTGCGGGTCATTTATGCGGCGGATTTGATGTATCGCGCTCAAGCCGATCTTTATTTAATTGGGGCTAATTTGGACACAAACGCGATCAACAATCAACTGGATTTGAGTATCATGAGCAGTGACGGGACAACGTATGATTATACCAGCGCGGATGGGAATACATTTCAGGTCGATTCCATTTGGAGTGATATGACGGTGAGGGTGACACAAGCGCCGCTCTCCTGGAACAATCCCTGCTGTTCATCTTTGAATTGTCCAGCATTGCCTGGCTGTTAACCTGGATTTTGTCTATGGACAAAATCCACCCGCAGGGCCGACTGAGTAAATCTCTCTGAGATTTACTCACGCTGTCGGGGTTAAACCCAAGGGGTTTAAAGAGAAATATGTTTAAAAATCTTAAATCTGAAGGATTTGCTTCTATGACGGAGGTGATTATTACCGCTGTCATTTTTACCATCGCGGCGGCGGGGGTCTTTACTGTGCTTTCAACATTTCGTGTTCAAGGCACGCAATCCACGAAACGGCTGGAAGCCGCTTATGCGGGAAAGAGTGTTATTGAAAATTTAAGAAGTTCAGTGAGCGCGGAAAGTTGGAATGACCCGGCTAGTCCATTAGCCGTAGGAACTCATCAGCAAACGGTTGGTAATTTCCAAATCATTTATACTTTGACGGATATCCCCAATTTGGGTGTCAGAAAGTTGACGATGGATGTTACTTATCCGGATTAACAATAAAGGATTGACGCTGGCGGAATTGCTCGTCGCCACGGTTTTGATGGGAGTTGTCATGATCGGGGTCGTTTCCGTTAATTACGCGATGAAGCGGATGGAGAACACAACCGCTAAAACAACGATTCTTGGGATGCAGACGGCGGCGGCGATGAATCATATCACTCGAAACGGCCTTTTGGCTGTTGGTTTTGAAAGCAATCCGGGCATTGTTCTTCAATTAACAACCTCTCCAGCTTACCTTTCTTTTCGTCAGGACGTGGCTTCAACTCCGGGAAATTTTAATGATGATCAATGGGTGATTTATACCGACGCTGGCCAAGCGAATCATTTGTATACGTGCCGTCAGGATGCGGCGACCGGTGCTGTGCCCAACCTTGGAGGCGCGTGTGATCCTGCCCAAAGTCTTCTGTTATTAGACAATGTCAGTCTTATCAATTATCAATTGGTGCGAGATAACACTGTTCCCTCAACATACCTTGAAGTGGAGATTCAGACACGGGCGGATGTGACTCAACCCTCGGATCCTATTAGAAACCCAACGTATGACCTAACGACTCAAATTAGTCCTCCATTTCACAGCTGGTCCAATTAAAGTTATGCATCGGTTCTACGACCCCTCATTGAATTTATTCCAAAGTCAAATCACTTTGTCTGATCCCAATGAAATCCATCATTTAAGAAGCGTTTTACGTCTTAAAAAAGGCGACACCATTGTTTTATTTAACGGCAAAGGAGAAGAGGCCGAAGGTGAGATCATCGCGATGGACGCTAAAAGAGTGGAGGTTAAAGTTGAGAAGTTAAAGAAAATTGAGAAGAGAGGGCCGGCCATTATTTTGGCCTGCGCGATTCCAAAACGCGGCAAATTTGAACTGATTATTGAGAAGGCGACCGAATTGGGGGTTGACGAAATTATCCCGCTTAAAACAGAGCGTTCTGAAATCCATTTGAAAGATGAGAGGCTTAAATCTAAACACGCGCGTTACCAGACTGTCGCCCTGAATGCCGCCAAACAGTGTCGGCGCTCCACAATTCCTGTAGTGCATCCCGTCACCCCTTTGACGGACGCTTTTGAACAATTCAAGTCAAAAGCCACGCTCGTTATTCCAAGTCTTGAAGAAAAAAAGACCACTTTTTTACAAGTTTTTTCTGAAATCAAATCACCGTCTCAAATTGTCTTTTTTATTGGTCCCGAAGGTGATTTTAGTCCTCAGGAATATGCCTTGGCAAAAAAGGCAGGATGTATTCCGGTGACGTTAGGGGAAACGACGCTGCGCGTGGAAACGGCCGCCATTGCTGTCGTCGCCGCGGCGCGTTTATTTTTGAATTTCCGGTACTCCTTCGGAGGAGTACCGGAAATTCACGAATAAATTCTTTGTAAAAAGTTCAGGGTATGTTATATTTTGAACAGAGGTTATTATGAAACAATTCCATCAGCTTCCTATTTTAGTTGAAAAAGACGAAGATAATTTTTATGTCGTCGAATGTCCGATTTTTCAAGGATGTTATAGTCAGGGAAGAACGATTGATGAGGCTTTAAAGAACATTAAAGAAGTCATTGATTTGTGTTTGGAAGAAGTGGAAAACCGCCAAATCTTGAAAGATTTCCATCCTAAAGAATTAAGTTTCCACACGCTGATGTATGTCTAAACTACCATCTCTTTCCGGCCCGCAGGCTATTAAATGTTTTGAAAAGATAGGTTATCAGGTCATCCGGCAACGCGGCAGCCATATCCGTTTACACCATCAATTTGACAAACAAAATAAGCCCTTAACAATTCCCCAGCATAAGACGTTAGGGAAAGGTTTGTTACGTAAATTGCTACGGGATGCCGAAATCAGCGTAGAAGAATTTGTCTCTTTGTTAAAATAAAATTTGGGCCGATAGCTCAGTTTGGGAGAGCGCCTGGTTCGCAATCAGGAGGCCGGCGGTTCGATCCCGCCTCGGTCCATTTTTAGATTTTTCTCACGCCAAAGCGTGAGAAAAATCTACCCGAAGGGTCGCACAGCCAAACTCAAGAGTTTGGCTGGCTTTTGCGAAAAACCCCGAAGCATGCAAGCGTTTATGCAAGGGGCCATTCACTCCAAATTTGGGTTTACAAACCTTTTCCCCTTAGCTATAATTGGCTTCGTTTAATCCCCCAAACAGATAAATTATTATTAATAATTAACAGATTGCAAAGGGAGGATAAGATGAGCGAGGAAAAAAAGACTACGGATTTGGACAATCGAAAAAAGGCCTTAGAGCTGGCTTTAAGTCAGATTGAGAAACAATTTGGCAAAGGCTCTATTATGAAATTAGATGGCAGTAATATCGTCGATATTCCTGCTATTCCCACCGGATCCTTGACATTGGATCTCGCGTTAGGCATTGGCGGCATTCCCCGAGGGCGCGTGATTGGAATTTTTGGGCCCGAAGCTTCTGGAAAAACAACTCTCACCTTAAGTATCATCAATCAAATTCAGCAGATGAATGGTGTCGCGGCTTTTATCGACGCCGAGCATGCTTTTGATGCAACGTATGCCAAAAAGGTCGGCATCAAACTCGAAGATTTATTGATTTCCCAGCCTGATACCGGTGAACAAGCCCTTGAAATCACGGAAACGTTAGTCCGTTCGAATGCGGTTGACTTGGTGGTGATTGATTCGGTGGCCGCGTTAACGCCTCGCGCTGAAATTGAAGGCGAAATGGGAGATTCGCACATGGGACTGCAGGCCCGTTTGATGTCGCAGGCTTTAAGAAAACTTACCGCCGCGATCAATAAATCAAAAACCTGTGTCATTTTTATCAATCAAATCCGCATGAAGATTGGGGTCATGTTTGGTAATCCCGAAACCACAACGGGTGGAAATGCTTTGAAATTTTATGCCTCGGTCAGGATTGATCTGCGTCGGAAAGATCCCATTAAACAGGGAGAACAAATTATCGGCAATATCATTCGCGCCAAGATTGTTAAAAATAAAGTTGCGGCTCCTTTTAAAGAAGCATTTTTGGAGACTTATTTTGATGAAGGAATTTCTCGCGCGGCTGACATTCTTGAACTCGGAGTTCAATACAATGTGATTGAGAAAGGCGGCGCTTGGTTCTCCTTCGAGAATGAGAAGATTGGCCAGGGGAAAGACAACGCTCGTAAATTTTTAAAAGACAACGCCAAAGCCTCCAATAAGATTGAAAAAGAGATTCTTAAAAGGATAAAAGAAGGCGTTGAAGTTTAAACAATCATGCCGAAGGAACAGCGCGATTTAAAGGCGAGAGAGATTGTCTTTCGGATGTTAAAGCTACGCTTGTACAGCGAGCAGGAAATTCGGACTCGCCTTACAAAGAAGCAAATAGAACCGAAATTTATTGAAGACACGATTCAATATTTTAAGGAACTTGAATTTATCGATGATCGTAAATTTACACGGCAATGGATTGCATCCCGCCTGGCTAAATCGTTTGGAGCCACACGCATTCGATTCGAATTAAGGCATAAAGGGATCGGCGATGACCTTCTTAACGAGGAACTTAAAGTCATCGCCCAAGATTACGACGAAGAGAGAATCGTGGAGAAGCTCGCCCACAAACGAGCTCAAGTTTATCACGGGATTCCAAAAGATAAACTCAAGCAACGCGTGTATGGTTATTTAGCCCGACGAGGATTCAGCAGTTATGCCATCGGCAAAGCGATGAGAGAAATTTAAATGATGACAACTAACCAAATTCGAAAGAAATTTTTAGATTTCTTTGCCTCCCAAAAAAAAGGACACAAGATTGTTCCCAGTGCCTCTTTAGTCCCTCCGGAATCAGAGGACAAAACAGTTTTATTTACAACTGCCGGCATGCAACAATTCAAAAGACAATTTTTGGGCCACGTCACGGATTATAGACGCGCGGCCACGTGCCAGAAATGTCTGCGGACCGATGATCTTGATAAGATTGGGAAAACGAATTTTCATCACACCTTCTTTGAAATGTTGGGGAATTTTTCTTTCGGGGATTATTTTAAGAAGGAGGCCATTGCCTGGGCGTGGGAATTTTTGACCAAAGAATTAAAGATTCCGGCTGAAAAACTTTGGGTTTCGGTTTATAAAGACGACAAAGAAGCTAAAGACATTTGGATTAAGGAAATCGGGATCAATCCTAAAAAACTCGTAGAGCTTGGTGATCACAGTAATTTTTGGCCGGCGGACGCCAAAGAAAAAGGGCCGAATGGACCGTGCGGTCCGTGTTCCGAAATTTTTTACGATTATGGTGTTAATCCCGACTGTCCTAAGAAAGAGAAATGTAATCCAGATTGCAGCTGTGGACGATTCGCTGAAATCTGGAATTTGGTCTTTACGCAATTTAATCGTAAAGACGGCGGCGTTTTAGAACCCTTGCCTAACAAAAATATTGATACCGGAATGGGTCTTGAGCGATTAGCCGCTGTCGTGCAAGGCAAGAAGAGTAATTTTGAAACAGATCTTTTTGTTCCCATTTTAGAGGCTATTGATCAGGAAACGAATGCCCAGCGCGGTAAATATACTCTTAATGTAGAGGACAAACGTATTATTGCAGATCATATCAGGGCAATTGTCTTTGGCATTACCGACGGCGTTATGCCTTCAAATGAGGGGCGAGGGTATGTGATTAAACGACTTATCATTGATGCCACGGATAAAATGATTCCACAAGGTAAGACAGTAGGTAGACTATATGAACTCGTGAATACTGTCGCGGAAATTATGAGAGAACCTTATCCCGAGCTCTCGAGTGCAACAAAACTAAATCAAATAAGGACAATCATTAGAGAAATACAAGAAGCGTACCTTAATACGCGAAACGTAAGACTTCCGGAACTTAAAGAAAAAGTGCAGGAATTAAAGAAGCAGGGACTTCCTGATTCTGAATTGATTAAGAAGTTTGGGGAACTTATGTTTTCTTTTCGTGACACCTTTGGACTGACATTATCGACGATTCAGAGGGTTTTGTTAGATTCTCATGTCCCCGAAAATATTTCTCAAGGCGCTCAGCAAAGGTTTGGGGAGTTAATGAAACAGCAACAAGAAAAATCCCGCGCCGCGAGCAAAATGACAGGTGATGTCTTTGCCGACACATCGAATTTTAATGTTTCTAAAACAAAGTTTTTAGGATATGAGGAAATGCAGGCAGAGGGTAAGATTTTAAAAATCGTTGTCGAAAATAACGAGATTGAAGAAGTTAAGGAAGGGCAGTTGGTTAAAGTGATTTTAGATCAAACGCCATTCTATGCCGAGGGTGGGGGACAGGTCGGTGATTCTGGTTATCTCGTCGGTCCTCATGGGACGATCCGCGTGGAGGATACACAGAAAAAGGACGATGTGTTTATTCATTTTGGCAAAGTCGAAAAAGGTTCTTTAAAAAAGAGTGATCGTCTCAAAGCCAGCGTTGACAAAGAGCGGCGATTTTCCATTATGCGCAACCACACCGCGACGCATTTACTTCAAGCCGCGTTACGTCACGTTTTGGGATCGCATATTCAACAGCAAGGGTCTCTCGTCGATCACGATCGTTTACGTTTTGATTTTACGCATCCTAAGGCGTTAACAAAGAAAGAATTGCGCGAGATTGAGAATCATATCAATGCCTGCATTCGTTCCTGTGATCCTGTGACAAAACAATCCTTGCCCATCGCGGAGGCCCGCAAAAGCGGGGCGCTGGCTTTTTTCGCCGAGAAATACGGGGAGGTTGTTCGTGTCGTTTCCGTTGGAAATTATTCAAAAGAATTTTGCGGCGGGACGCATTTGGATTTTACGGGGCAGATTGGAGTTTTTAAAATTACGGGAGAAAGCGCCATTGCCCAAGGGATTCGTCGTCTGGAGGCTAAGACCGGCGTAGGCGCGCTTAAAGACATTAATCAGCACGAAGAAGAATTAGAAAAAATTGCGGAGACTCTTAAAACTCCCATTGAAGACGTTGGTCGCCGCCTCGCACAGCAAACGGCACGTCTTAAGCGCCTTGAGAAAGAACTTCACGAATCGCGTTTTGAAACGGTTAAAAATTCTATTGATACGATCATTGCCAAAGCATCCGTCCATCATAACGTCAAACTGATTCATCATCTGTTTGAAGAAATGGACATGGAGATGTTAAGAAAGATTTCTGATTTATTAAAGCAAAAGTGCAAATCAGTTATCATTGTGTTGGGCGCGCGTGAAGACGACAACGCGTCGCTTTTGCTGGCTGTTTCCGACGACGTGGTGAAAAGAGGGATTAAGGCGAATGAACTCATTAAAGAATTGGCCACTTTGATTGACGGCCGGGGCGGAGGGCGGCCAGAGCTGGCTCAGGCTGGCAGCAAAGCCGTTGGTAAAATTGAGAAAGCTGTTCAAGAGGCGGCTAAACTTATTCAATTTCACATCAAACCATGAAAATACTCACTCAAAAAGGTCAGGGGATTCAAAAACTTTATCAGCGGAGTCTTTTTTTCTCGCGAAAAAAATTTATCGAGGAGAAAGTCCGCCAGATTATTGATGATGTCCGCGTGCAAGGCGACGACGCTGTTATTAAATACACCCGCCGTTTTGACAAGGCGAAACTTAAACCCAAACAGCTTGAGGTCTCTGAGGCTGAAATCAGCGGCGCGTTTCAAAATGTGACGAGCGACTTAGTCGAAAATCTTAAAGTGATTATCAATAATGTTTCGGTTTTTTATAAGAAACAAATCCAAAAACCTTGCCGTGTCCGAGACACCGACGGAATATTGCTTAAAGAAAATATTATTCCTTTGGATTCGGTGGGGATTTATATTCCCGCCGGCACGGCGCCTTTGATTTCCACGGTTTACATGACGGCCATTCCGGCCAAGGTGGCCGGCATTAAAAATATTGTCCTCGTAACGCCTCCGAATAAAGAAGGTCAAGTCAATCCTTACATTCTCGTCGTGGCGAATCTTTTGAAGGTCAACGCGATTTATAAAGTCGGCGGCGCTCAGGCGATCGCGGCCTTAGCTTTTGGGACAAAAACGATCCCCAAGGTTGATAAAATTGTCGGCCCCGGCAATATGTTTGTCACGGAAGCGAAGCGTCAACTTTTTGGTTATGTCGATATTGACATGCTGGCCGGTCCGACGGAACTGGTCATTCTGGCGAATCGTTACAGCAATTCGGATTATATTGCCGCCGATTTAGAGGCCCAATTAGAACACGTCGGTGGGTTAGCGGTTCTTGTCACAACATCCAGAGAGCTTGTGAGAGAAATGCGCAAGAGAGTGTCCAAAGGATATATTATCTATGCCAAAAATATCGATGAGGCGATTGACATTGTGAATAAAATCGCTCCGGAACATTTAGAAATTTTAACCAATAATCCAGCGGGTGTGGCTAAGAAAATTAGACACGCGGGGGCTATTTTCTTGGGGCCGTATAGTCCAACAGCCTTAGGCGATTACGCCGCCGGGCCGAGTCACGTCTTGCCAACACTGGGAACAGCTCGGTTTTTTTCAGGATTATGTTTATCAGATTTTAGCAAGAAAAGTCACATCATCGCGTATTCGAAAAAGGCTTTAGAGAAAATGAAAACGCCGATTCAAAAAATTGCTTCACTTGAAGGCCTTCCTAAACATTATGAGTCGGTGAAGATAAGATTGGAATAAACTAGCATAGGAGAAATCAATGGTTCAACGCAAAGCAGAGGTCAACAGAAAAAGTAAAGAAACGGAAATTAAAGCCAGTTTGAATGTTGATGGCAAAGGGAAAGTCAAAATCAAAACACAGATTGGGATTTTGGATCACATGCTGGAGCTCTTCGCGTTTCATGGATTTTTTGATTTGAATCTCGACGTTAAAAAGGCAGATTTGGAAATTGATATTCATCACACGAATGAAGATATTGGGATTGTTTTAGGAAAATTATTCAAAGAGGCTTTAGGCGACAAGGAAGGAATCCGACGTTTTGGATCTGGGTTTTCTCCGATGGAGTCGACTTTGGGAGAAACCGTGATTGATTTAAGCGGGCGAGGCTATTTAAAACTTCAAATTGGTGATCCTGGACAGATTGTCCCCGCGATTATTGACAAAGAAGGGTATACGATCAGTTATTTACAGCATTTTTTGGAATCTTTTGCCCATGGATTAGGAGCCACAATCAATGTGAAGATTACCGGTGTAAGTGAAGATCTTCACACGAATCTGGAAACGGTTTTTAAATCGTTAGGGTTAGCTTTAGATCAAGCGACACGTATCGATCCTCGACGAAAAGGGAGCATTCCATCGACAAAGGGACTTATTGATTAATGATCGCCATCATTGATTACGGCATGGGAAATTTGCGGAGCGTCCAAAAAGCTTTTGAAAAAGTGGGCGCCAAAGCGCAGATCACTCAAAAGCTTAAGGATATTGAAACGGCTGACAAAATTGTCTTGCCCGGCGTCGGAGCGATGCAACCGGCAATCACAAAGTTAAACGAGTTGGGCTTGACCAGTATCATTAAAAAACAGGTGGCTCAAAAGAAACCTTTTTTGGGAATCTGTTTGGGATTCCAACTCCTTTTTGAGAAAAGCGATGAGGGGGGAGAGGTTAAAGGGTTGGGAATTTTTTCCGGCCAAGTTAAACGATTCTCTTCACTTAAAGTTCCCCACATGGGATGGAATCAGCTTCAGATAAAAAAACAAGATTCTCCTTTGTTTAAGGGAATCAATGATCAGGCGAATGTTTATTTTTGCCACTCGTATTATGTTGATCCCAAGGATAAAACCATCGCGGCGACGATGACGGATTATGGAATTACGTTTGTTTCATCAGCATGGAAAGACAATGTTTTTGGAGTCCAATTTCACCCTGAAAAAAGTCAAGACGTTGGATTAAAAATATTGGAGAATTTTTTTAAGTTATGATCATTTTCCCCGCCATTGACATTAAGAACGGTAAGGTCGTGAGACTTTTAAAAGGTGACTTCGACCAAGTGACAGAATATTCCGGTGTGCCGTCAACGGTGGCAAAAAAATGGCAGGACAAAGGCGCCCAATGGCTTCATGTTGTTGATTTGGATGGCGCGCGGACGGGGGAGATGCAGAATATTGATGTCATCTTGAAAATTGCTCACGCCGTTGACATTCCGATTCAAGTCGGCGGCGGCATCCGTGAGAAAGACGATATCGCGCAACTTATTCATGGAGGCGTCCGACGAGTAATTTTGGGAACAAAAGCCGTGGAAGATAGACAATTTTTTAAAGAGGTGTTAGCGGAATGGAAAGATAAAGTGGCCGTGAGTGTCGATTGTCTTAATGGAATGGTGACTCAACGGGGATGGCAGACGACGTCAGACATCAAAGCGGCGGACTTCATCAAAGAATTAGAAAGTTTGGGAGTGTCTTATTTGATTTATACTGATGTCTCAAAAGATGGAATGCTTCAGGGTCCTAACATTGAAGAATTAAAACAGCTTTTAAAAATGACCAAAATCCCAATGATTGCTTCAGGCGGTATTTCCAGTTTAGAAGATATTAAAAAATTAACGGCCCTCGAAGAAGAGGGACTTTTGGGCGTGATTATTGGGAAGGCGATTTACGAGGGAAAAATTGATTTAAGGGAAGCGCTGAGAATATGTTAACCAAACGGATTATTCCTTGTCTTGATGTGAAAGACGGCCGCGTCGTCAAGGGTGTAAATTTTATCAATCTTAAAGATGCCGGCGATCCGGTTGAAACGGCAAGCCTTTATGACCAACAAAAAGCTGACGAAATTGTGTTTTTAGATATTACGGCGAGCCACGAAAAGCGCTCCATCATTTTGGATGTGGTCAAAAAAACAGCTGAAAAAGTGTTTATGCCATTGACCGTGGGCGGCGGGATCAATTCTGTTGAAGATATCCGCGCTTTATTGAACGCCGGGGCGGATAAAATTTCGATCAATACTACCGCTGTTTTAAATCCCGAACTCATCCGTCAAGCGGCTAACCAATTTGGCAGTCAGTGCATTGTGGTCGCGATCGACGCTAAAAAAGTAAATAGCCATTGGGAGGTTTATACTCATGGCGGACGAAAGCCGACGGGCAAAGACGCTGTTCAATGGGCGAAAGAGGTTGAATCCTTAGGCGCGGGAGAAATTCTTTTAACAAGCATGGATTTTGATGGCACGAAAAAAGGTTATGACTTATCCTTAACGAATGCGATTGGGAACGCGGTCAATATTCCTGTGATCGCCTCCGGCGGCGCCGGTCAATTGCAGGATTTTTACACCGTTTTTGCACAAACAAACGCTGACGCCGCGTTGGCCGCTTCGGTTTTTCATTACGGAGAGTTGGCAATTTCCGACGTCAAAAATTTTTTAAAAGAAAAAAATATTGCTGTGCGGATTTAAGGAAGGACATCATGGTTTTAAAACTTGTTGAAAAAATTCAAATCACGTTGCGAACATTAAAAAAACTCAAATTTAACAATGACGGATTGATTCCAGCCGTCATTCAAGACGAGAAAACAAAAGAAGTTTTGATGCTCGCTTATATGAACCTGGAATCCATTAAACGGACTCTAAGATTTGGAAGAACATGTTTCTGGTCACGATCTCGTCGAGAATATTGGGTTAAGGGCATGACCTCGGGACATTTTCAATATGTCAAAAGTGTTTACTATGATTGCGATTGCGATACGTTGTTGATTAAAGTCCGCCAAATTGGCGCGGCGTGTCACACAATGAAAAAAAGTTGTTTTTACAGAAAAATAAAATAATCTCATGAATTCAATGACACAAGAACAGTTTTTAAAACTCACCTCCAAAGGGAATCTGATTCCGGTCTATCAAGAAGTTTTGGCAGATTTAGAGACGCCAGTTTCCGCTTATTTTAAGATCGCTTCAAAGGCGGAATATTCTTTTCTTTTAGAATCTGTGGAGGGTGAGGAAAAGGTTTCACGATTTTCTTTTCTGGCGAGAGATCCTGAACTTGTTTTTGAAAGCAAAAATAATTCTGTCAAGATTTTATCTTTTGGAAAAAAGCGAACCAACATTGAATCTCGAAAATTAACATTTGGCCAAACACCGTTGACAGAAATTCGAGAGATTATGAAGAAGTATCGATTTGTGAGCGTGCCTGAACTGCCGCGATTCTGCGGAGGGTTAGTAGGGTACTTAAGTTATGACATCGTCCGCTTTTTTGAAAAATTACCTCTCAAAACGAAGGATGATTTAAAACTGCCGGAGACGCTTTTAATGCTGGCTAAGAATATGATCATCTTTGATCACCGCAAACATACTTTGACCATCGTCAATTGCGCATATATCCCTTCAGGAAGCTCGAGCGGTTTTAAGGTCAAACTTTATAAAAAAGCGTTGGAAGAGATTCAAAGGCTTTTATTGGAGATTCAGGCGCCTTTAAAATCTCATAAGAATAAAGCTAGACGAAAGTCAGTCGAATCGTTAAAATTACGCGTTCAATCCAATGTGACCAAGGCTGAATTTGAGCAAAGCGTCCGGGACGCTAAGAAACAAATTCTTGCTGGTGAAATTATTCAAGTGGTTCTTTCTCAACGTTTTGGGGTCGATCTTAAAGTTCCTCCGTTTAATGTTTATCGAGCTTTAAGACTTTTAAATCCTTCACCGTATATGTACTATCTTCATTTTGGAGATATTCAGATTATCGGGTCATCACCCGAATTGTTAGTCCGTTGTGAAAATGGAATTGTTGAGACGCGTCCGATCGCGGGAACACGTCGACGAGGAAGGGATGAAAAGGAAGATCTTGAATTGGCCAAGGAACTTCTCGCGGATCCTAAAGAGAAGGCGGAACACATCATGCTGGTGGATTTGGGGCGAAATGATTTAGGTCGTGTCTGCGAGCAGGGGACAGTCAAAATTTCAGAATTTATGCAGGTTGAAAAATATTCGCATGTCATGCATATCGTGAGCAATGTTCAGGGAGAATTAAAGCACGGTCAGGATTCGTTGGATGTTTTACAAGCGGCTTTTCCCGCCGGAACGGTGTCGGGTGCCCCGAAAATTCGGGCGATGGAAATTATCGAAGATTTGGAAAAGGTCAGGCGCGGACCTTACGCGGGGTGTATTGGATATTTTAGTTTTTCAGGAAACCTTGACACCTGCATTACAATCCGTACAATTGTGGTTCATGGAAAGAAGGCTTTTATCCAAGCTGGAGCTGGTATCGTGGCCGATTCCAAGCCTGAAAAAGAATATCAGGAAACAATGAATAAAGCTAAAGCTCAATTGAAGGCCATTGAATTAGCGTATCAAAATTAACTAACAGAAGAACACATAGATAGGAGAAGAGTTTATGGAAGTAAAAATTCGTTTACAAAAAGCGGGAAAAGTTGCCAGCAAGCGATACAATTATCGGATTGTGGCGATTCCCCGGAATAAAAATCGTGACTCTCGGCATTTAGAGATCATTGGTTATTATGATCCGGCCAAGAAACCGGCAGTTTTGCACATTGACCACGAGAAGCTCAATAAGTGGTTGAAACAGGGTGCGCAAATGAGCGACACGGTCAGATCTTTAGCGAAAAAAGCAAAATAGATTTAAGACTCTAGATAAATTCTAGATTAAACAAAGGAGTTTCCCATGTCTCCCGAACAAGCCCCAAATCCATTGTCGGGATTAGTCCCGATGTTCATGGTTGTCCTCATTTTTTATTTTCTTGTTTTTAAACCTCAGCGCGATAAACAAAAAGACTTAAAACGGACGATTGAAGGTTTAAAAAAGAATGATCAAGTCGTCACGATTGGCGGTCTGCATGGCGTTGTCGTTTTGGTCAAGGAAAAAACGGTTGCCCTGCGCGTCGATGATAATACAAAACTTGAGTTTGATAAAGAAGCGATTGCCAGCGTTGTTAAAAACAAGGAGTGATTATGGTCAAAAATTTACAAAGTCGTGTCATCTTTATTCTCGCCCTGACTGTCGCAGCGTTATTCTTCACATTTCCTTTAGAAAAACATATTAATTTAGGTTTGGATCTTAAAGGCGGGATGCATCTTGTCTTACGTGTTGAGACAGATAAACTCCCTGTCAAAGAACGTGCTCAGGCGATCACACGCGCGATTGAAATTTTGCGCAATCGGATTGACAGTTTAGGGGCCGGCGAGACTTTGATTCAGCGTCAGGGAGAAAATGAAATTTTGGTTCAACTTCCTGGCGTGACAGATCGTGACGCCGCGATTGCCATGGTTGGGAAAGTCGCCCAACTGGAGTTTCGTCTTGTTGATGAAGATCCACAACATTTAAAATCAGCCTTGGAAGGGACCGTTCTTTCGGGAGACGTCCTCAAATACACCAAAGACGATCAAGAACCTATTCTTGTCCAAGATAAAGTCGCTTTAAGCGGGGAACACATTTCCGATGCGCATGTGGATTATGATAGCCGCGGATTTGGCGAACCGCATATTTCATTTCGATTGGATGGTCCAGGGGCTAATACTTTTGGACAGCTGACTAAAAATAATGTCGGCCATCGCTTAGCCATTATTCTTGATGGGGAAGTCATTTCAGCACCGAACATTCAAGAATCAATTTTGGGAGGCCAAGGACAAATCACGGGACGATTTAGTTTTGAAGAGGCGTCACTCTTAGCGTTGTCTTTACGTTCTGGCGCTCTGCCGGCTCCGATGCACATCGAAGAGGAAAGAACGATCGGGCCTCTGCTAGGAAAAGATTCGATCAATGATGGAATCAATGCCACGGTCATTGGAGGATTGTTGGTCGTTGGTTTTATGCTCATCTATTACCTTAAGGCAGGGTTACTTGCCGATATTGCTTTGTTTCTCAATTTGTTGTTTATTTTTGGAGCCATGGGATTTCTTAAGGTGATGCTGCCGGAATCCCAAATTACTTTAACTTTACCCGGCATCGCGGGTATTATTTTAACGTTAGGGATGGCCGTCGATGCTAACATCCTCATTAATGAGAGAATAAGAGAAGAGCTTGATAATGGCCAGCCCATGAAGGCTTCTATTAACGCGGGTTTTAATAAAGCGTTATCAGCGATTATTGATTCCCATGTGACCAACTTGATTGCGGCTTTTATGTTGTTTCAATTTGGGTCGGGGCCCGTCAAAGGTTTCGCGCTGACATTAACGATTGGTCTCGCGATCAGTTTATTCACCGCTGTTTTTGTCGCGCGGACACTTTTTTATCTTCTTTTGAACTGGAATATGATGAATAAACTGCGGATGCTCAGACTGTTGCACGGGGTCAATATCGATTTTATTTCGAAACGTCATGTTTTTTTAACACTTTCAGCCATTATCACGACGATCAGCCTGATTGTTGTTTTTCAAAAACACGAGAAGGCTTATGGCATTGATTTTGTCGGTGGGCAAGTTCAAGAATACCGTTTTCAAAAACCTGTGAGTGCCGAAGTGTTAAGAGAAAAACTTCGAGGTATCGGAGTCGAAGATGCTTTGATCCAGCAATTTGATAAAGATCCCGAAAATGTGATTATCCGCACGTCGCAAGATACGTATAATCAAGTTGTCGACGGTTTTAAAAAGGCTTTCCCGGATAATTCTTTTGAAACGTTGCGCATTGAACGTGTGGGGCCTGTCGTCGGGCAACATCTTCGTAAAGCCGCGATTTTAGCGATGATTTTTGCTCTGGGAGGGATTCTTGTTTATATTGCTTTTCGTTTTAAACATTTTAATTTCGCCGCCGCTGGTGTTATCGCTCTTATCCATGACGTCATTATGGCGTTGGGTGTGGCGGTCATGTTGGGACGGCAGATTGATCTTTTAATGGTCACGGCTCTTTTAACCATTGCTGGTTACTCGATTAGCGATACGATTGTTATTTATGATCGGGTCCGGGACAATATGGTCAAAATGCGTCGAAACACTTTAGCCGAGATCATCAACGCCAGTATCAATCAAACGTTAGGCCGGACGATTTTGACGACGGGCGCGACAGTACTGGTTGTTTTGGCGTTATTTTTCCGAGGGGGCGAAATTTTAAATACGTTTGCCCTGTGTCTGTTGGTTGGTTTTCTTTCGGGAACGTATTCCACGATTTTTATCGCCTCACCTTTGGTGTTGATGTGGGAGAAGAATAATAAGAGATAGGGGGAAAGAGGTTTAAGGCATGTTTCAATCCCTCGAACTTTTTATCGATCAGACGATCGACCTTCACGTTGTTGTCCAGAACCTCGTAGCTCTCCACTACCGCAAGACCGATCAAACGATTCAGGAAGGAGATTTCGCTCTTCGCGGCGGAATTCTCCAAGTTTTTCCTACCAATTTCGAGAGTCCCATCCGCGTTGATTTCGATGATAATACGATTCGTTCCATCGCGACGATTGGTTTGACTACAGGCCAATCGGTTTGGCAGCACAAGATCGTCATTATCCTTCCTCACAAACCTTCCAAAAAAGAGGTTTTTAGTTCTGACATTCCTTTAAATAATTTTGTTGATATTGAACAAGGCGATTATGTTGTTCACAATTATCATGGCATCGGCCGGTTTCTGGGGATCAAAGAGCTCGATCATTATAACCAGAAAAAAGAACATCTTGTTATTGAGTACGCTAAAGGGGATAAGCTTTTTGTTCCCAAACATGATATG
>OBEQ012759677.1_pt1 | contig 17412 bp, 15 predicted proteins | sample 1670901 | NCBI WGS metagenome assembly OBEQ01 (sample SAMEA104232315, study PRJEB22302) | groundwater metagenome | biome: forest; feature: aquifer; material: groundwater | place: USA | collected 2011-08-07 | depth 5.4 m
CGTCTATTTATACGGCCCGCCTTGTCACGGATGAAACTTTGTTTATTCCTCTTTGGTATGCTGGCATTTATCTTTTGCTAAATGAACTCCACGGCTCCAAAATAAAATTTGCCTGGCTGTGGTATGGAGTTTTATTCGGGTATGCGGCCATGACGCGTACGTACGCGATCTTTATGCCGGCTGTGGTTGCCCTGGCTTATTTGCTTAAACGAAATTCTCTTTGGAAAAGCGTGGGCATTGGCCTTCTCACTCTTTTAGTCATGCAGCTCGTTAATTTACCCTGGGCGATCAGAAATTACCGTGTGTGGGGTGTTCCCGTGGTTTATGCCGTTGCTGGACATTCGATATACGCCCAAACGAATCCTATGGCTGCCCCTGAGGGCGTGGGCAGATTGCCTGTAAAGGGTGAGCCGGGCTATTCTGAAGAATTCGACCAGGCCATGCATTCCGGCAATGAAGGGTTGATACAAAAAACGGCAAATGCAGCTATGTTTCACTGGATCAAAAGCGAGCCTGCTGACTTTTTTAAACTTGGAGTTTCAAAGCTTTTGTTCTTCATGCATTGGGGAAGAGCAAAAGGGGTTTGGCCGCTTCATTATCAATTTGAAGATGATCATGTGACGCATCCATTGTCAAAGGGGCAAAGCAAAACTCTGGAAGAGTTGTCGTTTGGATTTTACTATATTATTTTCCATGCTTTTCTTGCTTCGCTCATTCTCATTATTTTAAAGTGGAAAAGATTTTCTTCCGAATCGCAGAAATCAATACTTGTCTTAGGGAGTTGCGTTTTTTGTTGGCTGGGTTTGCATCTTGTCATTATGCCGGACCCTAAATACCGTTTTCCGATTGAGCCACTGATGATGATTGGGGCGGCTTTTGCGCTCAATGTTTTTTACGGATGGGTTTTTGCAAAGCCGCAAAATGGAAGTGTTCGAGAGGTATGCGCCGCGGCCTAAATGGCCCGCGTTTGAAGAAATGAATTCACTCCAAGTGCGGATCGTCATTCTGAATTATAAAGGGCAGACGCTGCTTCCGAAGTGTCTTCCATCCATTGTTGAGGCCGCAGAAGCATCGCCTTACCCAACGCATGTCACGGTCCTTGATAATTTAAGTCCTGCTGAATCAGGGTTGGATTATGTTGCTGCGAAATTTCCGCAGGTGACGATTGCGAAAGCTTCAAAGAACCATTTTCTTTGTTCTTATAATGAATATCTGAAGACTGTTACCGAACCGGTCGCGATCCTTCTGAATAACGACATTAAGGTCGATAAAAATTTTGTTGGCCCGCTTGTCAGGCATTTTTTGGAAGAGCCTTTATGTTTTATGGCTTCGCCCCGCTGTATGACCTGGGAGGGAAACCGGTTTGAGGCTGGGAGATCGAAGGCCGGCGCCAAGTTGGGCTTTTTTTGGTGCAGCAATCAATATCCCGGATATGAAAAGGACGAGCGGGTTGCCGCGCCCACGGCTGCTTCAGGATTCGGCGCTTTTTCGGTGGCGAAATTTTTGGAGCTAGGCGGTTACGACGAATTGTTTTTGCCGGGCATTATGGAAGATGTGGATTTGTGCTATCGGGCCGCAGCCAAAGGCTATCAGCTGCGATATGAACCCGAAAGCGTTGTGCATCACATGGGGCAGGCAAGTTTCAAAAAAGAGTTCGGCATCCAGGGAATTCAAGTTTTGGCCTGGCGGAATAATTTCCTGTTTGTGTGGAAGAACATGAAAGGGCTGGGATTTTGGTTTAGCCATTTCTTTTTTGTCCCGCTGCGCATTTTGGCGGCCTTGCTTCGCGGGAATACGGTCATCTTAAAAGGTTTTCTGAATGCCTTAAAAATGAGAAAGAGAATATGCGAAACTCACACGAATTAAACTCTGACGAAAAACCTTCCGAAAGCGTTCTTTCCAAGACCAAGGTTTTTTGGGATAGGAAAGAAGCAGGAAAAGCCTACGATAAAGAATTTACCGATCCGATTGGCTATTATGTCAATGAATCTGAAATGCAACCGATGGCGGACCTGATGCAGGACGTAAAAAATTCCCGGGTTCTTGATGTTGGCTGTGGAACAGGCCGTCATTTGTCTTTATTGACCGAGGGCAATCATTTATATGGCATCGATCTTTCTTTGTCGATGCTTGCAGAGGCGCAAGCTAAAATGCCGGCCGGGGCTTTTATGTCAGGCTCTGCTGTGACGCTGCCGTTTAAAGATCATTCATTTGATCTTGTGGTTTCATCCCGTGTTCTTCAGCATATTCGTGACCAGCAAAAAATGATTTCTGAAATGGCCCGTGTTTGCAAACCGGGCGGCCAGGTCATCATGCTGTCTTACAATAGTTGGTCGGGTTTATGCGCCTATAAGCAAATCCGCCTAAGCTGGGTCGGAAAAATTTTGAACATTCCGTTTAAACTAGTCCTCGGCAAGCGCTCTTTTTTTAATCCCTGGGGATTTGATTATGATAATTATTGTTCGATTCCTGAGTTGTCCCGTTTTATGAAAAATTCAGGGCTTGAGGTCCAGCGTTCATGGGGCGCGACCTGTGGAATGCCGTGGTTCTGGAATGATTTTTTTATCGGGAAAATTGTTGGACGCTTTTTGCCGGGTCTTTTAAAAGCTATCGTAAATATTTTTCTTTTTCTGGACAAAACGATCGCAAGAATTTTCCCTTTAAAATATTTTACCGACAAAGTTATTGTTGTGGCTGCCAAACCCCGATGAAATTGCAGGTAGGTATTACGGAGTCGCGTCCTCTCTGGACGACGCTTCTTGATCAGGAAAAAACATCTTATCAAGTTGTCTCGGCGCCTGTAAGCCCTGCGGACTTTCCTGTTTTGCTGGTTCCTCGAAGCATATTGCCTTACCCAATCAATTCCCTTTATGATTATCTTGAAAAAGGGGGAATTGTGATTGCCTCAAAAGAAACGATCAAACAAATTCCCGCGAATCTTCATTCCCGGACTCTATCTCTAGAGTTGCCGTCAGATCATAACGGAAATTTTTATCAAGGGGATGGGCTGAAACGATTTATTTCCGGTGATATCAGTGTTACTGAGACGGTTGCAAGGCAAGCGCTTCATCCGATGAGAAAGGCGCTCGCCAGAATTCTGCAGGATGCGTTTTGGAAGCAGGGGCTTCCTTACGCGCGTCTCAGTTATTATCCTTTTCCTTTTGAAAACATGTTCAGCTTTCGTTTTGATCTGGACCATTATGACGAAGCGGATTTTCAGGTCATGTGCCGTCTGATCAATCAATACCCGCACTGCACATCTTGTTTTGTCAGTGCTAAAACGCACGAGAACGCGAGTGAAGCCCTGAAGGCGCTTGCAAAACTTCCAACTGAAATAGGCTCGCATTCTTATGTTCATCACGTTTACCAAAGTTATGAGCAAAATGCTTTTAATCTTGAACGGGCCGAACAGGTTTTAGAATCGGCCGTGGGAAAGATCGAAGGGTTTTCAGCTCCTCATGGCCGCTGGACCCCATCGCTTCAGCGTGTCCTTGAAGAAAGGGGATATCTTTACAGTTCGGAATTTGGATTGGATTATGACGGCTTTCCGTTTTTTGCTTATACGGACAATCGAAGATCTTCAGTGCTTCAAATTCCTGCGCATCCGATTTGTGAAGGCGTTTTTATGGAGCAATATCCGGATTCGCCTGTCACAAAAATGCATGATTATTATCGTGATGTGATCAACGCAAAAATCCAAGCTGGCGAACCCATTCTTATTTTTGGGCATCCTGACCAGCGAATCGGCCGCCACCCCGAAATTTTTGAGCAAATCATGCGCGAGCTTGATTCATATAAAAAACGAATTTGGAAAACCGAGTTTCGTAAGATCGCGCTTTGGTGGAAAAAAAGACATGACTGGAATTATAAGGCGGAATGGGTCAATGGGAGCCTTAAGGTTGCTGACTTTCTCAAGGATGATGAGGCTTCTTTGGAGCTTATTTTTGAAAAGACCCGCCTTCGTTTACAGGGAAATGATTTGCAGAAGGAATTATCAAAAGATGAAATAAGTCGGCGGGCAGGGGCCTATATCAAAAACTTGCCAAAAATCGTCGAAGAGAATGTTTTGCTTACGCCTGTCCAAACAGGGAAGCGGGCACTTAAATTATGGCTCGATTGGGAGACTAAAACGCCACTGCATCTTTACAAAATAAAAAATCTTTCTGACTTTTTGCGTTCCTTGCTCCGCACGCTTTATGATAAATTCATGGCGCCACGTAAAAAATCTGATATTTGGGCGGCTTATAAAGGATAAATGAAATTAAGCGCCGTTGTGATCACTTATAACGAGGAAAAAAGGATCGAAGACTGTTTGCGATCGGTTTCTTTTGCCGACGAAATCGTGGTGGTCGATTCATATAGTTCAGATAGAACAAAAGAGCTGGCGACAAAGTTTCCGGTGCGGTTCTTTGAACGGGCTTTTGATCATTATGCCAATCAAAAAAATTATGCTTTAAGCCAGGCTAACGGAAACTGGATCCTGCTGGTTGATGCCGATGAGCGGGTGCCCGAGGATTTAGCCGCGGAAGTCCGGTCTATTGCGACAACGGCCGCTGAAAGGGCCTATGCCATAAAGCGTGAAACTTATTTTTTTGGGAAGCGTCTGCGTTTTAGTGGGACCCGGGACGATTGGCCTGTGCGTCTATTTCCGAAAGATGCGCTTCATTTTGAGCAGCCGGTACATGAAAAAGTTGTCACGGAACTTCCTGTCTCCAAACTCAAGCATGTTATGTTACATTACACCACCCGGGATTGGGCGCATTATAAACAAAAACTTCCTCAATATATCCGCCTTGAGGTTGAGACCATGCGTCGCAAAGGGGGTAAAATTTCCTGGTTTGATCTCTGCTTTCGTCCGGCCGCAAGATTTATCAGGCTTTATTTTTTTATGCTGGGGTTTTTGGACGCCCTGGGAGGTTTGCAGTTTGCTAGTTGTTCCGCTTATTATGAATATTTAAAATGCAGTCAATTTTTAAAGGTCAAAGCTAAATGAATTTTTCGCTTGCCGCGGTCTCCGGGACGCAGTTTAAAAAAATGACCCTTTATGCTTTAATGGCCTTTTGGGTCGTGCTTACTTTTTCTCCGGCCCTGATGGAAATTACTTTTACCATCAGTTTAATTCTGTGGCTCGCCTTCAAAATCAAAACCGGTTGGGTTTTTCCTCTTATAAGCCGCAAACTTTTAATTCCGCTTTCGGGTTTTTTGCTTTTAAGCTTGTCATCCATTTTTTGGTCTGAATATCCACCCCAAAGTTTAAGAGGGCTTTTAAAAGTACTCAAACCTGTTTTAGTCTTCTTGATGACTTGGGACACTCTGGAGGCCGATACATTACCTCTTTTTGAGAGAACTTTTTTTGCAACGGCGGCTCTGGTGATTGCCGACTGCGTGTTTCAGTATTTCGTGGGCAGGGATTTTTTAAGATGGTCGCCATCAGAACCTTCCGGGGCGGGGGGGCGTATTTCCGGTGGTTTGGGCTCTTATGGCAAGCTTGCGTCTTATCTGGTTTGTACTATTCCTTATCTTGCCACATCGGCATGGGCCGCATTCAAAGAAAAAAAACAAATGGCGGCGATGCTCCGATTGTGTCTTTTCTTGGGCAGTTTTTTGATTTTATTCTGGACCCGTTCCCGCGGTGCTTTTTTTGCGTTTAGCCTGGGGCTTATGCTTGTGCTTATCCTAAAACGCCAAGTGCGCATTCTCCTTATTTTCGCAGCAGCCTTTTCGGTTTTCGTTTTATTGCTCCCCAAAAATATGGTCATTCATTTAGATGCTGAGAAAAAAGAGCAGTCGCTTGTGGAGCGATATTATCTTTGGGACAGGGCGCTTAGTGTTATCAAGGCCAAGCCATTGACGGGAACAGGAATCAATACCTACGCCGTCGCCCACCAGAAATATGACACGACCCAAAGCTGGCGCGTTAAAAACTATTATGCCCATAATGGCTATCTTCAGCTTGCTGCTGAAACAGGCCTTCCGACTCTCGTTTGTTTTATTTGGTTCCTTTTTCAGTATTTTTTCGATAGCTTTAGAAATCCTGGTGGTTCTGATTTAACAAATAGACTTGCAAGGTTGGGGCTGTTAACCGGGGCTTTGAATTTTTTGTTTCTTGCGACCGTCGACACGGTTCTTCATAGCCCTCAACCCGGTTTAACGTTTTGGTTTTTGTTGGGGTTGCAAATGGTTTACTGTAAAGATGTTGCAGGACAAAAAGCACCTTGATCGCGTGATTCAAAAACGGTATCCTGTCTCAATTTGCCCCGTATAGATAGAATTAAGAAAGGTGAATAAGTGAAGATTCTTGGGATTTCAGCCTATTATCACGACTCCGCCGCCTGTTTGGTGATTGACGGAAAGATTATCGCCGCAGCGCAAGAAGAGCGTTTTACCCGCAAGAAGCACGATTCTGCGTTTCCCAAGCAGGCCATTGATTTTTGCCTGAAAACTGCGGGCATCAGTGCTAAAGAGCTTGATTATGTGGGCTTTTACGAAAAAACTTTTACAAAATTCGAGCGCCTTTTAGAGAGCTATCTGACTTACGCACCTTCCGGCATACTTTCCTTCATTAAAGCCATTCCTGTTTGGATCAAACAAAAACTTTGGATCAAGGAAATGATACGTGAAGAACTGGGCTTCGAAGGAAAGATCATTTTCCCCGAGCATCATGAATCTCACGCTGCTTCCGCCTTTTATGCCTCTCCATATCAGGATGCGGCCGTGATCACGGCTGACGGGGTAGGCGAGTGGGCCACGGCCAGTTACGGGGTCGGAAATGGCAATCGCCTCCAGCTTCTGGCGGATATTAAATTTCCGCATTCTCTTGGACTTCTATATTCGGCCTTTACTTATTATGCGGGTTTTAAAGTTAATTCCGGCGAATATAAACTCATGGGTCTCGCGCCTTATGGCCAGCCCAAATATAAAGATTTGATCCTCTCTGAGCTGATTGATTTAAAAGAAGACGGTTCTTTTCATTTGAATATGAAGTATTTCAATTATTGCGTGGGCCTTACCATGATTAATAAAAAATTCGAGAAACTGTTTGGAGGCGCTGCCCGCAAGCCGGAGTCAAAATTGACTCAGCGCGATATGGATTTGGCGCGTTCGATCCAGGAAGTCACTGAAGAAGTCATGCTTCGAATGGCAAGACATGTGCATCGCGAGACAAAACAAAAAAATCTTTGTTTGGCCGGCGGAGTCGCCCTCAATTGTGTAGCGAACGGCAGGATTTTGCGTGAGGGCCCCTTTGAAAGTATATGGATACAGCCTGCGGCAGGAGATGCCGGAGGAGCTTTGGGGGCAGCCCTTTTTGTCTGGCATCAGTATCTCAATCAGCCGAGAACGGCGGACAACCGGAAGGATTCTATGCGAGGCTCCTACCTTGGCCCGGTTTTCGGCCGTGAAGAGATACATCATTTCCTGACCGGTGAAGATATTCCCTTTACCGAGTTGCGTGATGATGAAATTCCGCAAAAAGTGGCGGACCTTATTGGAGAAGAAAAAGTCGTTGGGTGGTTTCAGGGGCGCATGGAATTCGGTCCGCGTGCTTTGGGCGGCCGTTCGATCCTGGGCGATGCGCGTTCGTCTAAAATGCAAGAGACCATGAATTTGAAAATTAAATTCCGGGAAAGTTTCCGGCCGTTTGCGCCTTCGGTGCTCAAAGAGAAATCAGAAGAGCTTTTTGATTTGCGCGGAGCGAGTCCCTACATGCTTTTGGTTGCGCCTGTCAAAAAAGAGATCCGTCGCCAAATGACAGATCAAGAAGAGACCCTTTTCGGTCTGGCAAAACTGAATACAGTTCGTTCAACTATCCCGGCAGTGACTCACGTCGATTACTCAGCTCGCGTCCAAACTGTTGATTCCGAGGACAATCACTTGTTTTATGAAATGCTTGCTTCTTTCGATCGAAAATACAATTGCCCAGCCGTGATCAATACTTCTTTCAATGTAAGGGGAGAGCCGGTTGTTTGCAGCCCCGAAGATGCCTTTCGCTGTTTTATGCGCACGAATATGGACTATTTGATCTTGGGTAATTTTTTGCTGGATAAAAGTAAGCAGAAACCGCTCGATAAAGATACCGAATGGCAAAAAGAATACGAGTTGGATTAACCCATGCTCATTGAAGAAATAAAAAAAATAAAAAGCGGCAAAAAAGAATTAAGGGAATTTGCGATGGTCATGGGCGGATTTTTTGCTCTATTATCGATTGCGCTTTGGTTCCGCCATAAACCTTTTTCTCATTTTGCGATTGTCTCAGGACTCTTTCTGGTTTGCGCGGTCTTTGTGCCAGCAGTCGTACTGAAACCTATTCAAAGGACCTGGATGACTTTGGCTTTGCTGATCGGTTCAGTCATGACACGCGTTATTCTTACCGTTCTTTTTTTTCTGGTCATAACCCCGGTAAGTCTTATCTCCCGTCTTTTTGGCGGAAAATATCTAGATTTATCCTTGGACCGTAAAACGACGAGCTATTGGGAGCGCAAAGAAGAAAAGTCTTCGGACCCCAAGCAATATGAAAATCAATTTTAACTAAATATCCTGAGACCAATGTCTCAGGACAATAAGCAGATCGGAACTTGACGTTCCGATCTATTGGGAGACCAAATGGGAAAACTATCGATCCTCAAAGAATTCTGGGATTTTTTAAAAGTCAGAAAAAAATGGTGGCTTACCCCCATCATTGTCATTTTTCTTCTCCTCGGCGCGCTGATTATCTTTACGGAAAGCTCGGCGATAGCGCCTTTTATTTACACGCTTTTTTAACAAACTTCCTCGGCGGCGCTTTCGCTAAAGCCGTTTCGATTGTCTTATGGCCTTCGTGTCTAAATATTCTTTTAGGAATCCCGTCAAAAGATTTCTTGCCGCACTTTTTGATGCGGCGGGGGGTGTTCTTTTCTTTCCCCTGAAATTTCTTGCCCCGCCGTTGAAGTCTCAAGATATAAAAAAAATCCTGGTGATTCGCTTGGATCATATCGGCGATGTCTTGATGACCAGGCCTGCTTTGGAAAGTCTGGCCGCCAAATTTCCGGCCGCCCAAATTCATTTTTTGCTTTCCGAAGAATTGATTCTGCTTTTGAAAGGGGATGCAGGAATAACGGAATTTATTGGTTTTAAAAATCACTGGTTTCAGAAAAAGAAAGCGAGTGCCTTAAGGCCTGAGTTTTTTGCGATAGTAAAGCGCCTTCAAAAACAGAAATATGATCTTGCGATTGATTTTAGAGGTGACTTAAGAAATATTCTTTTGCTTTTCCTTGCGGGTATTCCGCATCGTTGGGGTTACGGCATTACAGCCGGCGGGTTTTTGCTGACGCACGAAGAAAAATATGATCGTAAAAAGCATCAAGTGCTGTCGAATTTGAAATTGCTGAGCGGCCTTGGCATTCAGGAGGCCGTGATACAAACTCCGTTGATTTATAAAGAAAAACGCCGGAAAGAATTTTTAGATGCTTGCGGAACTTTTTTTCAAAAAAAAATGCGTATTGTGCTGCAAGCAGGGGCTGGTTATATGTCTAAACGATGGCCCGCCTCCCGATTTGAGGAATTGATTGCGCGTGTTTTAGACCAGAATCTGGCCCAGATTTTTTTGATTGGGACTGAAACCGAAAAACAGGAAATGCCGTTTGCTCCGCGCCCGGGGCTTATGGACATGCGCGGGAAAACAGCTCTTGAGGAATTGCCTATTTTATTTGACCTGTGTGATCTGTTTGTAGGCAATGACTCGGGGCCGGCCCATATTGCTGCGGCCCAGGGGATTGAAACCGTGGTCCTTTTTAGCGGTACCAATGAAGCTGCTGTCTGGAAGCCCTGGACTTCGCGTTTGCATTTGTTGCAGCATGCCGTGCCATGTTCTCCCTGTGAAGCGAAGATTTGTCCGCTGGGCCATCACGATTGCATGAAAAAGATCAATGTGGATGAGGTTTTTGAAAAAATCAAAATGCTTTTAAGTTCTCAGCAGGCAACCTTTGGAAAATCCGGAGCATGAAAAATATCGGCATCGACGTCCGGATGGTCCGCAATACGGGGATAGGGACTTATCTTCGGGGCCTTTTGGAGCACTTTAAAGGCGCGGAACCGCTCAAGCATCCCATCCATTTGTTTGGCCCGGCAGATCCCATTACTAATGGTGCTTTTTCAGTCCAGCCTTTTCGTTCCCGCATTTATTCGATAAACGAACAGATTGAATATCCGTTTCATTTGCGGAAATGCTCGCTTTGGCATGCGCCCCATTATAATGTCCCCGTTTTAAAAGGCGGCACCAAGCTTGTGGTTACGATCCATGATCTTATCCACTGGATTTTTAGAAAAGATTTTTTCTCACCGCTTCAGGCAGCTTATGCGGGTTGGATGCTCAAGCAAGCGAGCCTGCGTTCAGACCACATTATTACGGTTTCAGAACGAACAAAACTCGATTTGATTAAATATTTTAATGCGGATGCAAAAAAGATTTCTGTTATTTACGAAGGCGTTTCCAGCCGGTTTAAGCCCGTGCAAGATGCTGCGCAATTAGAAAAAATGAAAATGAAGTATCAGTTGCCGGAGTCTTACTTCCTTTATGTGGGGCTGATCAAGCCGCATAAGAATGTGCTGACCTTGATACGGCTTTTTAAACAGTTGAGGAAGGAAGGCCTGGTTAAAAGCTCATTGGTCTTAATAGGGAAAAAAGATAAACACTATCCTCCGGGGCTTGAAGAACTGACCCATTTGAAAACCGGGGAGGGCATCATTTATTTACCTTTTGTAGAAACAGAAGAGCTGGTTTTGCTTTATAATGGCGCTCTGGCCCTTGTTCACCCTTCATTATATGAAGGCTTCGGGTTGACCCTCTTGGAAGCCATGGCTTGCGGGACGCCGGTGATCGCTTGCCGGACGTCTTCGATTCCCGAAGTTGCCGGCCATGCCGCCTGGCTTGTTGATCCGTCGGTGCCGGGTGAAATGAAAGATGCCATGGCTGAGATGGAAAGAACTCCAGTCTTGCGCATGGAATACGGAAAGAAGGGCATTGTGCAGGCAGGGCGTTTTCGCTGGGATGATGCAGCCAAAAAAACACTAGAAGTTTATGAAAGGGTTTTATCGGAGTAATGTTACCTAAAATGAAAGTCGCATTAATACACGATTGGTTATTTCACATGCGGGGTGGCGAAAAAGTCCTCGAGGCTTTGGCTGAAATGTTCCCCGAGGCCACGATCTATACTTTGTTTTATGACCGGAAAGGCCTGAGCCCTTCTCTTCAAGGTATGAATATCAAGGCCTCGTTTTTGCAGAACATTCCCGGAATACGCCGTTTTTACCGCTGGCTTTTGCCGATCCTGCCGTGGGCAATCCGTTCGATTAAAATAGAAGAAGCGGATATTGTTATTTCCAGTTCTCATTGCGTTGCCAAGGGCGCACAAATTCCGGCAAACGCCACCCATTTTTGCTATTGCCACACGCCGATGCGCTATCTCTGGGGTTTTGAAAACGAGTATTTCCAGAACTTCCCATTCTTTCTAAAACCGTTCATGTATTTTGTTTTCAGCTATCTAAAAAAATGGGATTTGGCCAATAATTCCAGGGTCGATTATTTTATCGCCAACTCTGAAAACGTAAAAAAACGAATCGCGACCTTTTACAAACGAGAGGCCACGGTCATTTATCCGCCGCTCGACGCCCAGTTTTTCCATGCGCCCGTTAAAGAAAAAAATCCGGCTAAAGACATTCCTTATTATCTTGTGGTTTCGGCTTTTGTGCCCTATAAAAGGGTGGATTTGGTGATTGAGGCATTTAATGGTCTGGACCGTTATTTGTTTATTGTCGGCGGTGGTCCTTTGGATGATACCTATCGCAAGCAGCGCAGAAGCGAAAAGATTTCCTTTTTAGGGCAGCTTCCTTCGCCCGAGTTAAAAGCAATTTATCGCGGCGCACGCGCCCTGATTTTTCCGACCGAAGAAGATTTTGGGATTGTTCCGCTCGAAGCTCAATGCTCCGGGACCCCTGTGATTGCTTTTGGAAAGGGCGGGGCGTTGGAAAGCGTTAAGTCAGGGATTTTTTTTGAAGAGCAGACTCCCTCGGCCATTCGCACCGCTATCCTTGAATTTGAGGCCCTTTCATTTGAGAGAGAAAAAATTCCGGCCAAAGTCGCATCTTTTGATAAAACCTGCTTTAAAGAGCATGTGCAAAATTTTATTCAGGAATCTCTAATGAAGAAAGAAAATCATGTCGCCCGCTAAACGGCAAAAAGAAATTGTTTTTTTAACGGCCCTGATCGATGTCTTTGCCGTAGCAGTCAGTTTTTTCATAGCGTATCTTTTTCGTTTCAAAGCCGGTATCCTGCCGGTTGATTACGGGATTCCATCCGTGGAGCGCTATACCCAAGCGCTCATTGTAGTGATTCCGGTTTATCTTTGGTTTTTCCGGGCTTATGGGCTTTACGAAACACGCCGTCATATCCGTCGAATCGAAGAAATCTTTTTAGTCATTAAGGCCGTTTCTTTTTCAGTCGTTTCGCTCACCGCGATTACTTTCTTCTATCGGGCCTTTGCCTATTCGCGTATTTATTCCGTCGTGCTTTGGGCGACGTCTCTTTTGACCGTCAGTTTGTGCCGGTATTTACTCATTCAATGGGAGTATCGTCGTAAATTGCGCAAACAGGAGATCGCTAAGGTGCTGATCTTGGGCGCAAATCGCAATACCCGGAATATCATTCAATGGGCCAAGGACAATCCTCATTACGGCCAGGAAGTCGTCGGTATTTTAAGCCAGGATACAGCGTCGATCGGCAAGCATCTGGAAGGTGTCGGCATTTTGGGAAATTCCCATCAATATGAAGACTTTATCAACAGCCTGAAACCCGACCGGGTCGTACTCGTAGACACCGGTTTTTCCCGCGATCAAATTGCGGACCTTGTCGTGACGTGTGAAGACCAGTGGATTGAATTTCGCGTGGCCGCCGATTTTTACGGCCTCATGACTCGATGGGTGGATGTTGAAAATTTAAGCACCGTGCCCCTCCTGGGCTTTCGCGCTTTGCCCCTGGATGATGTGTGGAACCGCGTCGCCAAGCGTACCTTTGATATTGTCGTGTCCTTTATTTTGACTGTTTTTACATCGCCCTTGTGGATTCTGGCGGTTTTTCTGATAAAATGCGACGGCAAGGGCCCTGTCTTTTATTTGCAGGAGCGGGTCGGACGCGATCAAAAGGTTTTTAACGTCATCAAGTTCAGGACCATGCGGCCTGATGCCGAGAAAGAAAGTGGTCCGGTTTGGGCCCGAAAAGACGATTCTCGCCGCACCCGTTTTGGGCATTTACTCAGGCGCTGGAATCTGGATGAGCTGCCGCAACTCGTGAATGTTTTGAAAGGGGACATGAGCCTGGTCGGGCCAAGGCCCGAACGACCCCATTTTGTGAGCCAGTTCCGCGAAACGATTCCGCGTTACATGACCCGTCACAAAGTAAAATCGGGAATTACCGGATGGGCGCAGGTCAATGGTCTGCGCGGCAATACGTCGATTCAGGAACGCATTAAATACGATCTTTATTACATGGAAAACTGGTCGCTTCTGCTGGACCTTGAAATTCTTTTCATGACTTTGTTTGCTTATAAAAATGCATATTAATTTTATTGTCTTTGCGAGGGCGCGAAGTGCCCGAAGCAATCCAGTGTTAAATCAGATTGCTTCGTCGGCCTTTGGCCTCCTCGCAATGACGGAGAACGGGAAATTATGAATAAACCATCTGTTTCAGTTGTGATTATTGCAAAGAATGAAGAAAAAAGATTGGAAGATTGCCTGAAGAGCGCTGCCTGGGCAAACGAAATTGTCGTGCTCGACGATATGAGCACGGATAAAACGGTTGAGATCGCTAAGCGTTACACCTACAAAGTTTTTCAGCGTGCCATGGATATCGAAGGACGGCACAGGAATTTCGCTTATGATCTGGCCACTCAGGATTGGGTTTTGAGTCTGGATGCAGATGAGCGCGTCACGCCCGAGCTCGCCCAAGAAATTACCCAGATGGCCGAAAAAAATAATCCCGAATATATCTGCTACGCAATCCCGATCAAAACTTTTATCGGTAAAGAGTGGATACAGGGCGCAGGCTATTATCCGGCGGCCAAAACGCGGCTTTTCCGAAAAGGAAAATTTAAATATGAGGAAGCGCGCGTCCATCCCAGGGCTATTTATGACGGTAAATGCGGGATTCTAAAAGGCGACATTCTTCATTACTCTTGTGAAAATCTGACCCAATGGATTGGCAAATTCAACCGTGAGACTTTTCTGGAAGCCGATAAATGGGTGACAGACGGCCGCAAGGTGAAACTCGCATCGTCGCTACGCAAGACCGTCGACCGGTTTTTAAAGAATTATTTTTTGAAAAACGGATGGAAACATGGTTTTATGGGTTTCATGATGTCTGTTTTTCATGGGCTTTATCAGCTTCTTTCTTATGCCAAGTATCGTGAAATGGTTTTAAGTAAATCTCCTGCCGATAAAAAATGATTTCAACTTCTTCGATTCCTTATTTTGATCTTCATCGCCAATACCAAAAATATCGCCATGAATATGAGTCTGCTCTTTTGTCCGTGGCCGCTTCCGGGAAATATATTCTTTCCCAGGAGGTTGAAACATTCGAACGGGCTTTTGCAGATTACTGCGGCAGTCCGCACGGTTTTGGATTGGGCTCCGGCACCGATGCGCTGGTCCTGGCTTTTCGTGCATTGGGTATCGGAAAAGGGGATGAAGTTATAGTCCCGTCATTTACTTTTTCAGCCAGTGTTTTTTCTATCCTGCATGTTGGCGCACAGCCTGTGTTCGTAGAGGTCGATGAAAAAACTTATAACATCGATCCAAAAGCAGCTGAAAAAGCTATCACAAAGCGCACTCGCGCGATTTTGCCCGTGCATCTTTACGGTCTTGCTGCAGATATGACCCCGTTATTAAAATTAGCCAAAAAACATAAATTAAAAATTGTCGAAGACTCCTGCCAGGCGCATGGCGCGACTTATCATGGGAAAAAGACCGGATCATTTGGAGATGCTGGCTGCTTTAGTTTTTATCCGACCAAAAACCTTGGCGCCTTCGGTGATGGCGGCATGTTGGTCACGCGTCACGGATCTTTGACTGAGAAAATATTACGGTTTCGCAACCTCGGCCGTCGTGACATGAAAGAAACGCACAAAGAAGTTGGATATACGAGCCGGCTCGATGGGTTACAGGCTGCTATTTTGAATATCAAATTAAAATATTTGGACGAATTCAATGAGAAGCGCCGCCAAATTGCCGCGATCTATCAAAAAGAATTGTCGCACACACCGTTAATGCTACCCATAGAACCCCAGGACCGTAAGCATGTTTATCATCTTTATGTTGTGCGTGTTCCTGGCGGTAAGCGTGACAAGTTTAAAGAACATTTGCAAAACGCCGGCATAGGCTCGATGATCCATTATCTTTTGCCTGTTCATAAACAGCCTGTGATGCAACGTTTATCTAAAAAGAAAATCCATCTTCCTGTCACCGACAGGCTTTGCAAAGAAATACTTTCCCTTCCCATGTTTCCCGAGATGACTCATCAAGAAGTTGAAAGGGTTTGCGAGACTGTCCGTTCGTTTTATCCGCCTTCGCAGAAAACCCAAAAATGAACAACCTGTTTTCTGCTTCGGACGAGATGTCGCTTAACAAGCTCCATGCCCGATAAAAATCGCCGTATCGTTTTTATCGACCGTGACGGCGTCATTAACGTGGACCCCATCGGGGATTATATAAAGTCATGGGATGATTTCCATTTTGAAAAAGGTGCGCTTAGCGCGCTCAAGGCCATCGCCGACGCAGGTTTCGAGATTATTCTTATTTCCAACCAGGCGGGCATCGGAGACGGTGTTTATCCGGAGTCGGCACTCTGGGACATTCACAACCACATGCTGGACGAGTTCAAGAAACAGGGTATTCGCATTTTATCGACCCATTATTGCTTGCACGGCAAGCAGGCCGGCTGTAAATGCCGCAAACCGGAAACAGGACTTTTTGAAGAAGCGACCCGCAATTTGAACTATGACCCTAAGAAAACTTTTTTTATCGGGGACAAGGCCACCGACGTCGAAGCTGGAAAACGTTTTGGCTTGCGCACCATTTTTGTCAGGACAGGCCACGGCAAATACGATGAGCCAAAACTCACACCTGCGCTTAAACCCGATTTTGTTGTCAACGCATTGCCTGATGCCGTCTCTCTTTTGAGTCTATGAAAATTTTTATTTTTCACGCTTCAGCCGGCCATGGACACCAGAAAGCAGCAGAAGTCCTTGCCAAGGCGTTTCTGAAGCGAGGGCTAAAGCCGGAAGATGTGCGTGTCATTGATGCTCTTGACTTAGCGCCTTTTGTTTTTCGTAAATCCTATCCCGCTATTTATTTTCATTCCGTTAAAAATATTCCGCACGTATGGGGATGGTTTTATGAGATGTTTGACTTGCCGGTGACCGCATGGTTGAAACCCTTCCGTCATTTCTTCAATTTTTTGCATGGGCAAAAGCTCCTTCAGCTTGTCAAAAAAGAAAAGCCAGACGTGATTATTTGCGCGCATTTTTTTACGGCTGAGCTTTTTTCTTCTGCAAAAGCAAAAGGAAAAATTCAGGCCAAAATCATTACGCTTATTACGGATTTTTTACCGCATTCTTTTTGGGTGAACCCCGGTACGGATATTTACTGGGTCATGGGTGAAGATGCCAGCCGTGCTTTGCAAAAGCGGGGAATCCCAAAAGAGAAAATACGCACGGGAGGCATTCCGGTTGAAGATGCCTTCAAGCCTGCTGGGCGAAAGGCGGAAATCCTTTCTAAGTTTAAATTCGAAACCGGACGCCTTACTTTGCTTTTGACGAGCGGTAGTTTTGGTCTTGGCCCCCATGCGGAAATTTTAAAAGAGTTGGAAAGTTTTAAAGATAAAGTGCAATGCTTTATGGTTTGCGGGAAAAATGCTGGCCTGCAGCAAAGTCTTGAAAAAATATCTTTTTCTTATCCTATCCGTATTTTTGGTTTCGTGGATTTTATGCCGGACCTCATGGAGGCAAGCGATTTGATTGTCGCTAAAACGGGCGGGCTTACGACTTGCGAATCTTTGGCAAAGGGAATTCCTCTAATTGTACTTGAGCCCATTCCCGGTCAAGAAACGCGTAATGCCGAAATATTAAAAGAGCGCAATGCCGCTTTTTTTATGGAGAAACCGGAACAGATCAAGGTGATCGTTCAGTCGATTTTAAAAGACCCGGCCTTGATCGATGCCAAGAAAAAAGAAATCCAAAAACTTTCCAAGCCCCATGCTGCGGAAGATTTGGCAAGTTTCGTCCTTCAGTCCTGAAGTCATTACGAGTTCGCGTCATCCTGAGGCGTTTTTGCCGAAGGATCCCGTTTTTAAAGGCGAGATTCTTCGCTTCGCCCGCCTGCCGGCAGGCA
>OBEQ012027229.1_pt1 | contig 17410 bp, 16 predicted proteins | sample 1670901 | NCBI WGS metagenome assembly OBEQ01 (sample SAMEA104232315, study PRJEB22302) | groundwater metagenome | biome: forest; feature: aquifer; material: groundwater | place: USA | collected 2011-08-07 | depth 5.4 m
TCGTCTACATTGTAATCCTCATTTTCGACAAGTCGCGGAACAATTTTGGAAAATGTCTCATACAATTTTCCGGAATCCTCGTCAGGCGCGGAAATTATCAAAGGCGTTCTGGCTTCATCTATTAAAATAGAGTCCACCTCGTCTACGATTGCAAAACTGTGTCCTTGAGCTTGAGCCATATCGGTTTCCGAATAAGCCATGTTGTCGCGAAGATAATCAAATCCGTATTCGTTGTTCGTGCCATATGTTATATCGGCCAAGTATGCTTCCCGTCTTCCGACCGGTCTTAAAAATTCATGAACAATCTTGAAGCTTCCTTCGATGTCACGTTCTTTATCTTCACTCTTGTCGGTATGGGAAGCATCATATAAATAGCTTGATTCATGACCGATACAACCAGTAGTCAAACCAAGTGCATTGTAAATCTGACCCATCCAAACCGCGTCACGCCTAGACAGATAGTCATTTACAGTAATTACATGGACTCCGGCTCCAGATAACGCATTCAAATACGCAGCCAGAGTGGCAACCAAGGTTTTGCCTTCTCCGGTTTTCATTTCGGAAATATTGCCACGATGAAGTGTTATCCCACCCATCAACTGAACATCAAAATGACGCTGGCCCAATGTGCGCTTTGACGCTTCACGAACTGCAGCAAAAGCTTCAGGCAAAATATCATTCAAGGTTCGACCTTGAAGTAACAAGTTTTTGAATTCAACTGTTTTTTCTTTTAGTTCAGAGTCCGAAAGTTTCTCGTAATCTTTTTCGAGTTCATTTATGCGGTCAACGATAGGTTGTAGTGACTTAATATAACGGGCATTCGCATCCCCGAATATCTTAGATAAAAACGGCATTGTCCCGCTATTTTAGCATGGATTTAGGCAAAAATAAAGACCTCGCTCCCAGCCACATACTCCCGACTCGACCGATAGTCAAATACCTAAAATAAGCAAAGCCAGATATTTTCTAACCGTTGGATTGCGACCTCCGGCCTTCTTCGGACAAATGCTTAAATTAATCTCAATTTGCTTAACAAATTTTAGCATCCGTTCCTCCGCCGAAGAGGCGGATTTTCCGGCTAAAATTTGTTGAATTAAGCAAATTATTAATTAATTTAAGCATTGTGTATTCCTCGAAACCAATAGGTTATAAAATACCCAGCTTCGCTTATTTCTCAATTGGTCAAAGTGACATAAAAGCGATGGGGCTGGGTTTGGGTTATTTTTAATTAATACCCTGGCTCTCGTCAGAAATACTATTGGAAACTATTTAATAAAGATCATGTTAAATGTATCTAAATCAGCATTAATCTTTTGATGTTGCTGCACAATCATTTTTTCAAGGGTTGGATATGGTTGCCACTGTTCATAAATCCATTCGAGATTTTCGGCAGATAAAATGTCTTTTAGATAGTTACGTGTATTAAAACAAACTATAATGTGCTCCCAGTAACTATTTGGGTATGTACCTGATTTATTGTGCTCGCCGTCATCCGCGTATTTTGATTTTAGATATTCAATACATTTGTTGTATTTTGGATGATTTTGGACATACCAATGAAATTGCTCATGAACTAAAGTTGCAAGAATCAACCTCTCATCTTTTAATCGAGCATTCAGAGTAAGTATGGGGTGCGAGTGAGGAACGACACCTTTTTCTACTAAGATTGTATCCGTAAATATGGGAACGTCATACTTGTCACAAATAGATTTAATCAACTTAACGACTTCTAACTCTACAGGATCATTATTTTTAGAATTAACATTTAGCATTGTTTATTGATTTACTATGTTCATCAAAAGGCGAACATGTTTCAATGTGACTGAGCACCTCGAACTTAAACTATAAAATATCATTTTCTTGGTAAAAATCAACCAACATTTAATCCCCGATGAGTTTGAGCTCGGTTAATAGTTGTCATCTATCGTCTACGCAACCGACGGAGGGAGACATCTTTATCCCAAAGAAGAACGTTCGGAGGCGGGTAGCCGAGATAGAGCAAAAAACCCAGAAGGGTTTTTATGCGGTTCTTTGTGGGATAAAGATGTCTCCCTCCGTACGCATAGAGGTTGTGGTCATACGACCACTGCTCCGCTACGCGGGTTATGTGAACTATTCTTTTGGTTGTCTTGAGAGGTCGGTCCTTTTTTCTTTAAATTTTTTTATCTGGGTTTGAAGTTCGTCTTTGACGTCCACGATGGCGTTGCGCAGATCTTCGTGAGTGCATGTTGCTCTTAATAATTTGCCACCAAGAGATAAATTAACTTCAGCAGAAAAAATATCTCCCGAACGATGATGTTCGGATGGCTTGCCTATCTCTACCCTCGCCTGTCCATCGCTATTTCCAATCAAATGATCCAGTCCGCCTATTTTGTCTTCTATAAAAACTCTGAGCGGCTCATCCAAAGAAATATTTTTTGTACTTATATCAATTTTCATTAATTAAAATTATACCTCGGTTTAATAAAAACTTCAACTTATGCACAAAAAATTCTTGTAGAGATTTTATTTAAAGCGTAAATTTAAAATATGGAAAATAAAAATGGAAATCACTCAGAAAGCAAAGACTCTCAACTAATTTCTAACAAACCGAAATATAAATTTCTATTTGTTTCATGGGAAGCATTGAGTGGTGACTTGGCTTGGAAAATTAAAAACGAAGGTCACGAAGTTAAATGCTATATAAAAAACTGCACCGATGAATATGATGGGATATTAGAAAAAGTTCCGGAGTGGGAATCTTTAGTTGATTGGGCCAATGTTATTGTTTTTGATGACGTTGGTTTTGGAAAAGAAGCTGATCAACTTCGCAAAAAAGGTAAGACTGTTGTTGGAGGAAGCACTTACACCGATCAGCTAGAAATGGACCGTGAATTTGGACAGGCGGAAATGAAACGCCTCGGCATGCTTACTCTTGCATCTTGGGATTTTGAAAACTATGATGACGCTCTTCAGTTCTTAAAAGAAAACCCCGGCCGATATGTGTATAAGCCATCAGGCAAAGTTGCAAACGATTGGAGAGGGTTTCTTCTTATCGGAAAAGAAGAAGATGGTAAAGACGTTTACGAAGCTATCCAATCAAATAAAAAAGTTTTAGCAAAAAACATAAAGCAGTTTCAACTCCAAAAGCATGTCTCCGGTGTCGAAGTCGGTGCATCGGCATTTTTTAATGGAGAAAAATTTATCACCCCAATTCTTGTCGCATTTGAACACAAGAGATTATTTACAGGAGAAATCGGTCCCCTAACCGGAGAGATGGGTACTTCTATGTTTTGGTGTGAACCCAATAAACTCTTCAAAGATACCACCGGGAAAATGGAAGAAAACTTACGTAAGGCAAGATATGTCGGCTATATTGATATCAACTGCATCGTCAATGGGCGAGGAATATATCCACTAGAGTTTACATCGCGCTTCGGTTATCCAACCATATCAATTCAACAAGAAGGAATCGTGTCCGAGTGGGGAGAATTTTTATATGCCCTCGCCAATCATCAAGATTATCAACTTAGAACCAAACATGGATTCCAAGTGGGAATTGTAATAGTGGTGCCACCATTTCCATTTGAAGACCCCTCGGAAGTCGAGCTATACAAAGACCTGTCAATACTCTTCAAAAAGCCAAATACTGAAGGCGTACATCTTGGAGATGTAAAAATAATAGATGGTGTCTGGCGTACTGCCGGAAACGCAAGTTATCATCTGGTTGTTACCGGCTCCGGCAGTACCATGGAAGAAGCTCGCAAACAAGCTTATTCGAGAGTAGAGAATATTATTCTCATAAACATGATTTATAGAACCGATATCGGCGCCACATGGTCAGAAGATAGTGACAAATTACAAACTTGGGGCTATTTATATTAAAACACGTTCCGTTCTCGCCATTAAAGCAGGAATTTCTGTTTTAAGGACAGAAAAACCAAAATATTTCCCAAAAATTTTATCCAGTTGTTCACGAAGATTTTTGGTATTGTCTATAGATACAAACTCCTGAATCGTATCCGGTTCAACTAAAACATAAGCATTTGTTTCATCCACGACAACATCATTGCAGTACCCCATTTTAATCAAACCCTTGGTTACAGGTTGAATCCTGTAATTCGCGACGCAAGCAATAACTTCTTTTCGATAATCCGAATTTATATAAAAAGCTCCATGAACAAATTCATGTTTAACCGTTTCCTTAAAATATTCGGCATCAGGAGTCGCTCCAATTATATAGGAGTTATCCCCAGCCTCCTTGCATATCTCAAGAATCTTTTTTTCACGAACGGTTAGAGGGTTAAAGTCTCCATGCCTAAATGGCGCTAAAACTGTCGTTGGGATATTGAAACCGTACCAATCCTTGGCGTAGCTAAAGGAGCCATATTTCGTAGCATACCAATGGGTAAATTCATCCACCGAGAAGACTTTGCCCTTGAATTCCGGGGATTCATAATACTCCTGGAAGCGCATAAACATCCCGGCCAGATCTTGACGACTTTGAGATTCTATTAGATAAATCTTGCCCTTTTGCATGCCCCATTTTGACAGACAAAAATATGATTGCAAGTCTTGACATTTGATATTTAAAGTGTTTAAATTTTGACAGTACGGAACAATTTTTGGAGGTTTTAAGTGAACATTACGATTCGTCGGGCAAGACCCGATGAAGTTAGTTTACTATGTGAGCTAGACGTAACCATTTTCAGCGAAGAAGACGCATTCGATACTCCCGATCTTTGGAATGGACTAGAAACATTTCTTATTCTACATGAAGAAACAGTTATAGGTTCAATCGCTCTTAAACATGATGCTATAATTTCTGAAATAAGTTCTGAAAATGATTACATTGGTTGCGCTGGGTATTTGTATATTGTAAGCACTGGTATTTTGCCTCAATGGCAAGGTAGAGGTATTGGAGACGTTGCCAAAACTTGGGAGATCAATTATGCGCGAGAACAAGGTTTCAAGCGTATAGTAACCAATGCTCGAGTCTCCAACCATCGCAGTATTAACTTGAATCGGAAATTCGGATTTAAAATTACCAAAGAACTCCCCGGTTGGTACGGAAAAGAAGATGCGGTAGTTATGGAACTGGATTTGCAAGGCACCTAAAGGGTGTCTTTTTATTTTTTCACGATTGAGAATGTATCAGTTTTTCTTTCAATTACAGGATTAAATTGCATTTTAAACTCTAATCCCCCGCCTTCTTCATCGCCCTGCATGTCCAACTCTTTATAGTTTTTATTTTTGATCCATTCCAAATCCTCCAGCCACAAAATCAAACTAAGTTCTTTTAAAGAATAATTTTGAATACCAATTACTCCGGCAAATATTTTTGAATTATTTGGCACTTCATAGCCAGCATTAAATCCAACAGGCTTACCATCAGCAACAAGAACTCTAGCCGTTAAAAAGCCCCTGAAGTCATTGTCTATGGCTTTATGGTATTTCAGATCATAAACATCTTCTTTTTGTTTTTTTATTACTTCTTTTTTCCAGTCATCAACTATTTTATTTAAATCATCTTTCGCCACATCTTTTGCTTCTAAAATTTCAACGTCATGTTCACGATAAAATTTGCTTTTGGCGTTTCTGATATCTTTGAAATGTCCGCCAGGCAATGAAGGGTCATGTTTATCCATTTCCAAAACCGGCCACAAAAGAGAGTAATAAATTTCATTCAACTTAAGTTTGTCTGTTTTTTGCAATTCTGAATAAATCTTATCCGAGACATCATCGCACCAAACTTTTTTTATGTCTCCTGTCAAAATAAATTCTGAAAATTCTGCAATTTTTTGAACAGCAACATCTTGTGATGATAAAGGGTCAGACCAGATCCGCCACTTATCAGGATATTTGTGAGCCAAAAGACCAGTGCCATCATCAAATTCCACAAACACTGGCATAGCATTTTTTTCTATAACAGAGTCCGCGTACCAGTCTAAATTATGGTCAGACGTCCAGCCAAATTTGTTTATACAGGCTTGAATTCTGTCACGCTCCGCTTCTATATTTTCATAAAATTCCATAAATTAATTAGTTATATTAACTCCTGTTTTATAAGCATTAAACTCCAAATCATTAACAACAAATATCGCTCCCCAATCGCGACCTGAAGCATCCCATTGTTGAGGTGTAATTTTAAGCCAATGCTTGGTTCCATCCGGCCAAACAGCATAAACCTTTTTATCGTTTACATATCTGGCATAATTGGCAGTTGTGTAAGAGTTGAAAGTTTTATCATCAAGTTCTATCGCCTTTGAAGGATCAAGTTGACCATATAATTTAATAATTTCCGATCGTAAATATCTTTTGTATTTTCCTTCCACTACATACATTTCCGATTCTCCCGGCCTTTTTATTAATGAGCCATCAATAATAGGCTGCGCTAAAGCATTATCTGTGTAACTTATGTTAACCGAGAGGGTCTGCGATACCTCACTTGTCCCAAAACCCGAAGTTTTACTTTCGTTTATCGGCATCAGTACTACGGAGGACAGTCCTCCGGGATTACTAATATACCCGGGAGAATTCAAAACACCGACTCTGCCCAAATTATCAGCATACAAAACTTTAAATAAATAGTTCGAGTTGTAGTCAATCTTTATCGCTTTGTCGGAAGGCAAAGAATTAAAATTATATTTATACCACACCGACTGCCAAGGTTTAAGACTATAACTAAGGCTAAGGGTTGTCGGATAAAAAGCAAAATTCTGAACCGGTAAGACGTGTATGTTTTTCAACTCATCTCTTGTGTAACCATACCGTTTATCGGAAAAAGAGTTGTTAAGATAATTGGTCACCGTCCAGTTTTCAAAAACATTTGAAAATTTTTCTGGCAAACCATGTCCCTGAAAATACTGATTAATTGAATCAATTCCGGCATAATAACTTTGAAGAGTTTCGCTCAATATTGCCGGTCCGTACTGCTCAGTCAGATATTCACCAAAAAGAACTACTTGGGCATAATCAGTAGAAACATTCGGCCATTCAGTCAAACTATCAGAGGGGTCATCTGTAAAAATAGCTACTCTTTTTTCTAAGTTAGAGCTGTAAAAATTATTATTATAACCAAGAAGAGAGGCAACATATTCCGACCTTAATTCGTTAAACCAAACATCTTCTTGAATTCTTCTAATGACTTCTTTCTGGTTAAAGGAAATAAGATGCTGAAATTCATGGCCTAAAAATATCTTTGCGGAGTTTCCATTCAAGGCTTCGACATTTAGAAAAACCATCTCTCTTTCATTTGAGTTGTCGGCCATATTTTTTAGATATTGATTGGCCGTGTCAAAGTAGCCTCCATTGCTCGAAATAAGATCTTCGAACAAGATAGTAGCCCTGGAATCATTATCTATACCCGGATTTGGTTCTGAGCCCCAGAACTGAATCTCTGTGGGGTAGATATTAGTATCAAACTCCTGTCCAAGAGCAACAATATTATTACCAAGAATAGTTTTTCCATTTGAGCTTAAATTATTCCAATATCTGTCTTCAACATAAAAATATGCGTGCCCCGAAACTTGCCTAAGCGTGGCATTCACGACAGTTCGTGAGAATTTATCGTATTTTGAATTTACTGAAAAAGTTCGTGTATCGCCCATTGTATCGGCAAATGAAACAGGGAGCAAAACAAAAAAAGATAGCACTAGAACACCAGTAATTATAAAGTTTTTGTAGATCCTTAACTTCATGAATTTAGTTATTTAAACAGTATTTAAATTGTAACATTTAAGAGTAATCTGGCAAAATTAAATCCCGCTAAGGCGGGATTATTCAACAACTTTTCTTTTAGCCAATATAATTTCCTTGTCGTGTTTGGAAACATCTTCAACTGTAAGGTTTTGATACTCAAGAAGATAGTGGTTATAATTCCATACAGATCTAAGAAAATCTAGAGTCTTTACCCACCTAAACACGATTGGCTCGTCAAGTTTTGCCCTTAATTTTGAAACAAATACCGTAAAGGCTATCAAGTCTTTTGGAAAACAATATCCTCCAAAACCACGATAAGAACCATGATTAACATCTAGCCAAGCTGGACCTATTCTTGGGTCAGCCCCAAGGGCATCCCTGATATTTTCATAATTAATTTTCAATCCTTCGGGAGATTTGAGACCGCTACATACATCGTAAATCATATTTCCAAAACTAACCTTGATGGCCCCAAATACGTTTGAAGCATATTTAATAACCTCTGCTTCAGTTGCCGTGTGGCTTCTAATCGTATAGGTTGAAGCCATCCATGGGCTTTGATAGTATGACGCCGGCAAAAGATTCAAGACTGCCAAGGCGACATCTCTGCTTTTCTCCGTATAGCCGACTATCTGTCTAACCGGTTTCAAAAAATCCTCTCGGGCTTGGGATTCCGTAAGAAACTCGGGATTAAACAAAAACTTATGTTGGGGAAACTTTTTCTGAAGACTTTCAGTTGTTCCCGGTGGCACAGTCGATTTAATAACGACTATTTTTTCTCCCAGAATAGAGCTAACAGCACTTTCAACTATGGATGTGTTGCAGCTACCGTCCGGGTTGGGCGGTGTCGGAACAGATATGAATACCGCATCGGCCTGATTGTAATCATCAAAATATCCTTTGGCGGGGTCTGTGTCATAGCAAAAAAGTTCAGATCTGCGTCTTAATCCTCTTTTTTCTTCAAACCACCATCTAAGCGGTTCGCCGACCATTCCAACACCAATTATGCCAATTGTTAAGTTTCTGACAGCTTCAGACATTGAAGTCCCTCTTGTGTGACTTTATTGATCAAGATTATATCAGAGTTGATTTTTATTGCAAACTAAGGTAAAATTAGTTAATTATTTAGCCCCATAATTCATGAAAAAATTCTTAATTTTCTTCTCGGATACCATAATTCTTTATACTTCTTTAGTCTTAACTCTTTTAATTAGGTATCCTGAAAATTTCCAGAAGGAGTATTGGAAGCATTTATATCCATTTTCTCTAATTTTTCTTTTCTGGCTTTTGGTTTTTTATATTGCCAATCTATATGAACCAAAGCTACTAAGAAATAACATTCATTTTTATTCAGCTCTTTTCCAGGCAATTATTATAGCCGCTGCAATTTCCGTATTATTCTTCTACTTAATTCCTCTATACGGAATTACACCTAAAACCAACCTGTTGGTTTTCGTAGCTATTTTCACCGGACTAGAATTTGCAAACCGTTCCATTTCCAACAATGTCCTGCAAAAAAGTTTCAAGAAATCAATACTCATCATAGGGACAAATAGTCAGTCCCTTGAACTTGACCTGTTCATAAAAGAAAATCCCCAGCTGGGCTACGAAATTAAGTCTGTCATAGATATCTTTTCGGATAAACTCAAAGATATCGGCCGAACAATCCAGGAGGAAAAAATCGATACAATTGTTTTGAGCCCGGAAGCATATCAAGTTCCTGAAATAATAGACATCTTTTACAAGTCTCTTGAACAAAAGGTTGGCTTCATGAACCTTGCTTCTTTTTATGAACGCTTGACGGGCATGGTTCCTTTGGGAGCAATCAATCAAGTTTGGTTTCTAGAAAATCTGAATGAAGGAAATAAAAGAGCATATGAAATCGTTAAACGTGGCAGCGATTTGATATTTGCTATCATTATTGGTCTGATAAGTCTCTTGTTTTACCCGCTTATTGTTATTTTAATAAAGACGACTTCAGAGGGACCAGTTTTTTATAAGCAAAAAAGAACAGGTCAAGCGGGAAAGATTTTTGAGATAATAAAATTCAGAACAATGAATAAGGACGCCGAAAAGAGTACGGGAGCGGTTTGGGCCTCTCAAAACGATCCAAGAGTAACACCGATAGGCAGATTTATGAGAAAAACAAGAATAGATGAGTTCCCTCAGTTGTGGAATATTCTCAAAGGACAGATGGCTTTCATCGGACCAAGAGCTGAAAGACCGGAGTTTCATGAACAATTAAAGGCAGTGCCATTTTACGAGGAAAGATACCTGATTAAGCCCGGTCTGTCCGGCTGGGCCCAGATAAATTTCCGTTACGGCTCCTCTGTCGCTGATGCGGCTGAAAAATTAAAATACGATTTATATTATATCAAAAACCGCTCATTCGTCTTGGATCTCGGAATAGCTCTCAAAACTATTAGGATTATGTTCCAACGGTCAGGGAAATAGGATGCTCGGCCCGACATTTTTTATAGCTGACACCACCTCTATGCGTACGGAGGGAGACACCTTTTTAAAAATCTACTAATTTTGTAAAAAGGTGTCTCCCTCCGCCGGTTGGTTTGTTGTTTAGTGTAGATTGGCAACAAAAATTCAAACTCCCTAAAACGCTTGACAATCAAATATTATTAGACCATCATCGTTAAGTTCCTTAACTTTTTTATTAAAAAGAAAGCTAGGTAAAAATGGTCAAATGGCTACCAGCATTATTTATGGTTTTACTTACATCATTCTTTAATCCGGAAGGATTTTGGCGAAGTTTAGCCACTGTTATATTAATGATAATTCCTTACGAGCTATTGTATAAGGGTGGTATAAAAGTACCCATCTTGGTCATAAGCTACTTACTAGGTCTTGGATTAGGGTTCACATTCTTATTGTATTGGCAACATTGTCTTATCTTTGGCCTTTTACTTGGTTTTATCTTTTCTGTACCACTAAATATGATTTTAGGTTTTATGTACTCCTCTCAGTCTTCAGTGCGATAACCTCGCACTTTTTAATTTTTAAAAAGTATTCCAGTTATCAACAAAACATATTAAGATAACCTGTCCCTACACTGGACATAGGGGTAGAAATTAAGTATCAGTGGGAGTTTGAACCTCTCTTGCCAATTGTCATCTATTTACCAAAGCGACCGGCGGAGGTAGCGTGCTTTTATGAAATTAGTAGATTTCAGAAAAGTGCGCTACGCAGCATGCATAGAGGTTGTGTGAACCGTTCAGAATTTTTTTTAAAAATAAACTTATCAACAAAAAATATTTTAAAAAAATATTTTTTGTTGATAGAATTAAATTATGTTACCGACAAAAATATTTTTTACCAAAGGTTCGGGAACCCATAAAGAATATCTCGCCTCGTTCGAGGTCGCATTGCGCGCCGCCGGAATTGCTCAATACAACTTAGTGCCAGTTTCAAGTATCTATCCGCCCAATGTTAAAAAAGTAAGCAAGGAGGAAGGAATTAAATTATTACCTCCCGGCTCGGTCGTTCATGCCGTCATCGCTCGTAATGCCACTAACGAACCGAACCGGTTAATTTCTGCCTCAATAGGCGTTGCCATACCGCAGGATCCAAACCAATACGGTTATTTATCAGAACACCACCCCTTCGGAGAAACAGATGAAAAAGCAGGAGATTACGCGGAAGACTTGGCCGCACAAATGTTAGCAACCACTTTGGGAATAGAATTTGATCCAAACACCGCCTGGAACGAAAGAGAGCAATTATTTAAGGCCTCTGAACAAATATTCAAAACCACAAATTATACTCAATCGGCCATCGGCAACAAAGACGGCCTTTGGACCACAGTAGTTGCGGCCGCAATTCTAATTGAGTGACAATACTACCACTCTCGGCCCAAGCTACTAACAAAACCTCGGGCTTCTTTCTCAAAATTAGGATCTACTAGGGCCGCCTTTTTAGCTTCAGTTACAGCATCCTCAATTCGTCCAATTTTGGCATAAGCAACAGCCAGCGAGGCATGGTATTGGGGATTTTTAGAATTTACATTAATCAGGTTTTCGTATAATAAAGCTATGTTTTTAAAATCATTTCTTTTCAAATAAACATTGATCAGTCTTAGATAATCTGTCTCAGCGAGAGTATAGCCCTTTGTAATTGCCTTGCTGGCCAAATCTAAACCCAGATCAGTGTTTCCACTTTCTAATTCAACGACCCCCCAATACCAATATGATACGCCAACGTCCGGATTTAATTCAGCTGCTTGTTTAAAGTATTCAACTGCTTTTTCTTTGTTATTTTTATTAAGATATGCCTGGGCAACTTCGTAGTAAGTTCTCACAAAAGTTGGCGATATTTCCAAAGCTTTCATGGAATGTTTAAGGGCATCGTTATTATAGAACGAATTTGGATCGCCTTTGCCCAAGATTATATCCAAACGAGAAAGATAAAGCTGGGGCAGATAATCATTGGGATAATTATCCGCATCTTTTTGAATTTCGTTTATTGCCAGCTTAAAATCTTCGACAATTTTAGATTTTAAGCTTTTCTGACCCGTACCATATTCCAGCAAGTACTGTCCGAATTTTTGACGAAATTCATATTTACCCGGAACATCATATGACAAAGCCTCTTTGTATTTAAGCACCGCTCTGTCATAATCGTTATTCCATCCCGCTATAATCGCTCTGGTGGTGGCATAGTTAGCTTGAGATTGCCTGATGTTGGTTCTATAAATTAGAAAAACAACAGCTACCAGTAAAAGAAGGGTTGCCGTTTTAAACAACGGTCCCCCCTGGTTTCTTCCCCGGGAAGAAACCAGGTTTACTTTTTCTTTCCCACTGTCATGCTCGGATCCCGATAAGAAAGAAATAAACCCCAAAATACTGAAGAAAACTATAAAATTAGCAGACGTGTCAAAAATAAAAGAGTTATGAATCATATACGCCACAATTAAGGGGATAAGGCCAATGGCAAATATCGCCTCGTCAAACCTTCCTTTTAATTTCTTGGATAGTTCTTTAATGGCGTTTAAAAAGACCCCCAGATAAGCAACCCCCCCAAGCAAGCCCATTGTAACGAGGACTTCAACAAACATATTATGAGCTCGGTCAAAAAGAGTTTCTGAACCTGGTCCCGTGAAAAATTTGGGATTAAAATATTTTGAGAATGGGATATTAAAATTTTCAGGACCCCACCCGAACACAACTGTTTTCAAGCTTTCGGACCAGCCCTTTATTCCCGCCTGCCAAGCCCAAAAACGGGTTTCGACAGTAGGAGAGCTCAGTGATAAATCGGTAATCCTAGTCAGATAAGAAGAGCTCTTTACTAACGAAGAATCTTTGAACAAGAAAGCTGAAGCAATAAAAATTAAAATGAAAACTATAAAGGATATAAAAATCTTTCTTGCCAGACGGTTGTTTTTATTTTGAGCAAACAGGTACGCAAACAACAAGAGACCGACCACCAATCCCAACATAGATCCCCTGACAGCAGTCATTATAACAGCAACCGTCATTATAAAAACAGATGAGGCAAAAAACATTCTCCTATTTTTTGTAGATTCGGGATGAAATAATAACGTGAGAGATAAAAATAAGGTCAGCAACTGGTATCCGGCAAATAAAGCGGCATTACCAATTGTTCCGAAAATTCTCGCTCTATTTCCGGATCCGACGAAGAATGTTATGTCTGTTTTTTGACCAAAACCATAAAAAGCAGAAAGTACTCCTACCAACACCGTAATTTCCAAAAAGGTAAGCCATTCCTTTTTACTTTTAAAAATCGACGTCAATATAGTAAAAAACACTAGATAATGCCAAAAAGTCCAGAGTCCACCCATTCTTTCAAGGGTCCCCCAAAAACTCTGGTAGAATTGAACGCTTAAAACAGTAGCCACCGTGAAAGCAACGGCAAACAAGAAAAACGACCAAAAAACCTTGTTGACCCTGGGCAGATACTCCCTATTCTGCCAAATCAGAATTAGATAAAAAACTACCATAAGCTCCACGATACTTCTAAAAACTACGACTTTGCCGAAGTGGAATGGAGAAATATAGTCAGAAAAAATTACCAAAGGAACAAAAGCAACCCCGTAAATCAGATATTTTAGTATTTTTTTTGTTGCAAATTCATTGAACATAGTGGTTCCAGTAATAATACAACAAAATCAGATTCTCCGCAACATTAATTTCCAGGGAAGCCAGATAGATTCCCATATTACCCTCTTGGACATTTTTGATTTTCCTTCACGACGTTCCCTATAGACAATCGGATGTTCGCCGATCAAAAAACCAGCTCTGCTCAATAAGTACTTACTTTCAACCAAAAAAGCATAGCCCTCAGATTTTGGTCTATGCTCCACAAGTTTCTGAACGGCTTTTTTTCTATAACCCACAAAACCGCTTGTAATATCATAAAAACTTAACCCCAATAAAAATCTGACGTAATAATTGGCAAAGCGGCTTAAAGTTTTTCTGGAGAAACTCCAATTTGAGATTTGTCCACCTTTAACATATCTGGAGCCCAGAACTACATCTCTGGAACTAAGCATCTCTAAAATTTGAGGGATGGCCTTAAAATCATGAGAAAAGTCAGCATCCATCGTTACAACAAATTCAAAGTTGTTGTTGAGCGCCCAAGCAAATCCATCCAGAATTGCTCGGCCATAGCCAAAATTATTTTCTCTTTCCAAAATAAATAATCCTGGAAATTTGTTATTCAAAGAAGTAACCGCCTCCCCTGTTCCGTCTTCGGACTTGTCATCAACAATCAAAACTCTTATATCTGGCAGATAATAAAAAATAGCCCCTACTAACTGCTCTATATTTTCCTTCTCATTCCGTGTTGGGATGATAATTAGGGTTTTTGAATACATTTAATTCAAGTAAGACATAGAGGAAAATGGCGCAAAAGTAGGGCAGCCAAAATGCCCACGAATTGGCTGGCCAGAAGCTACTTAAGTAATATTTCGATATAGCAATAAAAACAAAAACCGAGTCCAGAAAAACAATAATCATCAACCACCTAAATTTAAGTAAATAATAAATAGAAGATAAACTCAACAGAACCGCCATCGGCAGAAGATATTTAGAAAAAGAATAGGTCAAAACTCCGACAAGTAAAATATTCAAAATAACTGATAAGATTACTTCTTTCCTAAGGGGTGCAGTTTTATTTTTATAAAGCGCTAAAAATCCGAGAAAAATCACCAGAGGAGAAATCATTATTTTGCGGGATGATATAAAAAGATTGGCCCCAATCCGTAAAAATCCTCTTGTATTCAAAACAAAACTTTTATAGAGAGGGGGTGGATTCGAAGCATCGAAATTGCCTTGATAAGAATTTATCGCGGCATCATTGGTAAAGTGACCGGTCTGCCAAAAATTAGCACCCAGATAAATCAAACCTATTAGGATTCCAAATACCAGCCATTTAATTTTTCTTTTTGACAGAGATTCTTTTAAAAACAGTGGCGACAAAACCAAAGAAAAAGGCTTGACTATCGAACCGATGGCCCAAGCAACTGGAGTCCAGATTTTTTTATTCACACTTCCATAGATAATTAAAAGTATAAAAAACAAAAGAGCTGCCTCTTGAAATCCGCGCATTAAAGTAACATACGGATAAGGCATCAGTAAAAACAAAACAACGCCATAAATGCCCGCCTTGTCACTACCGTATAAATCTCGGCCAATAGCGTACAGAAGCGGAACAGACAAAATCACAAACAAAACAGATGTCATAATAATTGAATTGTGAGATTTGGTAAGCCAAAAAACGGGAACAGCAAAAAAAGACAGGCCCTGAAAACCGTAAAAAGATTTAAAATCAAGGTGTCCCATTGCCGCCGACTCGGTGAATCCTTCATACTGGAAACCATCATCCATCATCTGAAAATGGGCGAGAATAAAATAAGTCACCATCAAGATCACAACCCCGATAATAGTTAGAAATATTTTTTTATCATTCCACATACCTTAAAAGGATAATAACCTTATTTCCTCCGAAATTAAAGCCCCCGCACATACCGTATGTGCGGGGCAGAATTCTGAATAAAAATCTATCTTTATTTAACAATAATGTATTGCCCTAGAACCCAACCCAAACTTTCGTCAGTGTTTTGAACCTTATACCAACCATTTTGGACATCTGTAAAATGGACCCGTTGTCCAGCTTTGAGCTTACTCACAATTTTAGCTTTTGCTGATGGGCTTATTCTGACGTTAAGAAAGTTAACTCCTGGTTTTAGTTCTAAGGTGTCTGGAGTCTTCTTTTGAACAACCTTTGGGATTAAAGAAGTTTGGTTGTACTTTACCCTAGAATAAGGGCCGAAGTAACCATTGGCTGAAAGTTTGTTTTTCTTTTGCCATGCAATTACAGCTTTCTTGGTTGGCGTATCAAAGAAACCTGTTGAGTTTGGATTGGTATAATAACCGGATGTCCTAAGATAATCTTGCAATGTTTTAACATCATCCCCATTCACTCCAAAATACAAATCCCTAGTAACTTTATTGGAAACTGTTGAAGATGTCGGCGCCGGGGAAGATACTGACACTGATGGTAGTGGTGTAGTAGAAAGTGATGGAGATGGAGATGGTGATGGGGATGATGTAGCACTGACTGTCGGGGCTGGTGCTCCTCCTCCACTACTACTGCCACTGGCTCCACCGCCTCCGCCACTACTACCGCCTCCCCCGCTATTACTTGTTGAGCAAGCAGTACTACTGGGAGTTACTGTAATAACCTTCTGGGTGGTAGTGACTGTAACATCAAGTGAAGAGGAATCGGACGAAGGACAGATTGTTGAGTAGTCACTATCGTTAGTAAAGGTATGGCGGCCTGAAGAACTCACCACAAACCTTTGACCTGACGAAATAGTAACAACAAAAGAAGAGGCATTAACAACTAATGAGTCGGCATTAGATCCGCCATTAATTGTATAGCTGGTTAACGTACTTCCCACTGTGATCTGCAGTGTCGTGTCGTTAGGAAAATAAGCATCACCGACAGCATATGCATAGTTAACTCCAATTGCATAAAGACCGACTATCCAAAGAACAAGAAGTAGTGAAAAAGAAGGTTTGTTTTTTATTATTAGTTGCATTTTATTTTCCTTGAGATTGCATGCTCTGGATAGTTTTAACAACCGGAGAGTCGGATCTCAAGTTTTCCCAGAATAACACCTGGTCCTGATTTATTATCATTTTATTTAAGGGACCATGGGGCTCGCCTGAACCAAGTTTGACAAGTTGACCAGTACCACCTTCATTTACTTTTATATAGTAAGCATCGGATAAAATTAAATAGTCCGAACTGATGTTATTCAGATGCCCAAAATATATTTGATTATTTGTCAAAAATATAGACTGATACGTGTTGGGGTCAATAAAATCTTTTTTGTCATATCGATCATATTTAAGAGAATTTATTAAGGACAAAATACTTATGGCCCCTACCGCTACAGTCAGGGCAGCCACACTCAACGCTATGATAATTGGAAAGTGCTTATTGCTAATCATTATAGTTGCATCCAATTAACTATTGTTGGCATCTCTTGGTGCTAAGAGTCGGCGTTGTGGCACCATTTACAAAGCGCATATAAATCCAAGCTCCGGTATCGCTTTTCAGCTGGAAACAGGTACCTTTAGTTGCGGCGGTACCGCCACCGAAATAAAAGCTGGCTGTACCTGTACCTTGACCGATAAATTCAGCAACAGAACCGCTACCGCTGCTAACAGAAGCGGTAGTAGCGCCAACCACA
>OBEQ011944756.1_pt1 | contig 17408 bp, 14 predicted proteins | sample 1670901 | NCBI WGS metagenome assembly OBEQ01 (sample SAMEA104232315, study PRJEB22302) | groundwater metagenome | biome: forest; feature: aquifer; material: groundwater | place: USA | collected 2011-08-07 | depth 5.4 m
GACCGCCTCGTCGTAGGCGCCCTTGCGGATCTCCTTCACGCGTCGCTCGGCCTCGCGCCGCGCGGTCTCGGTCTCGCGCCGGGCCAGCTCGGCCTCGCGTCGCTCGCGCCCGGCCTCGCGCCGCTCCTCGTCGAGGCGGCGACGCTCCTCGGCCAGCGCGATCATCAGCTCCTCGACGCCGGCGCGACGATCGCCGAGCAGCAGCTCGGCGCGCGCGTGCAGCGTGGCAGGCAGGCCCATGCGCCGGGCCAGCAGCAGCGCCGCCGACGAGCCGGGCACGCCCAGCTGCAGCTCGAAGGTGGGCGCCATGCGCGACAGATCGAAGCCCACCGAGGCATTGACGAAGCGTGGATCCTGCGCCGCCAGCGCCTTGAGCCGCTCGTAGTGCGTGGTCACGATCATCATCGCGCCGCGGTCGGCGAAGGCCTCGAGCGTGGCCTGCGCCAGCGCCGCGCCCTGCTCCGGCTCGGTGCCGACCGCGACCTCGTCGAGCAGCACCAGCGTCGCGGCGTCGGAGGCGGCGAGGAACTCCTTCATGGCCAGCAGGTGCGCCGAGAACGACGACAGGTTGCGCTCCATGCTCTGGTCGTCGCCGATGTCGGTCAGCACGCGCTGGAAGAAGGGCACGCGCGCGCCCGCGCCTGCAGGCACGTGCAGGCCGGCACGCACCATGAGCGCGCACAGCCCGGCGGTCTTGAGCGACACGGTCTTGCCGCCCGCGTTCGGCCCCGAGACCACCAGGGTCGCGCCCGCACCCAGGATGATGTCGGAGGGCACGCACTGGCGCGGCGACAGCACCATGAGCGGATGGCGCGCACGCGGCAGGCACAGCTCGCCGCCCTCGCCCACCTCGGGCGCGACCGCGTCGAGCGCATCGGCCAGGCGCGCCGCGCCGTCGAGGACGTCGAGCTCGAGCGCCGCGGCCAGGCCGCGGATGATGGCGCGCGCGTCCTCGCGCACGTAGCCGGACAGCTCGGTGAGGATGCGCTGCTCCTCCTCGAAGACCTCCGACTCGACCAGCTTGAGCTTGTTGTTGAGCTCGACGATCTCGTCGGGCTCGACGAACACGGTGTGGCCGCTCTGCGACGCGCCGTGCACGATGCCCTTGATGCGACCGCGCGCGTCGGAGCGCACCGGCAGCACGTAGCGGTCCTCGCGCTGGGTGTAGAACTTGTCCTGCAGGAGCGGCGCGATGTTGGGATCGTCGACCAGCGCGCGCGCCCGCCGCGACACCTGCTCGTGCAGGTCGGCCAGACGCTTGCGCAGCGCGCCCAGCGCCGGGCTGGCGTGATCGTGCAGCCGGCCGTCCGCGCCGATGCAGTCGAGGATGGGCCCCGACACGTGCGCCAGCTCGAGCACCGGCTCGACGATGTCGGCCAGGCGCGGCGCCTCGCCGCGGTGGGCCAGCACGTGCCGGCGCAGACGCGCCAGCGCGGCCACCGTCTCGCCCACCGCGAGCAGCTCGAAGCCCTCGAGCACGCCGCCCTTCTCGGCGCGCTCGACCAGCAGCTCGACGTCGCGGATGCCGCCGAAGGGCATGGGCGCGGCCAGCTGCCACATGAGTCGCGCCTCGGCCACCTTGGCGATACGCTCGCGCGCGCTCTCGGCGTCGGGAGCGAACGGCAGCGCCCGCGCCACCGCCGAGCCACGCTCGGTGTGACAGCGGAGCGCCAGCTCCTCGCACAGGCGCGGCCAGGCCAGATCGGTGCGCGTCTTGGGGTGGATCTCGGCCGGTGACACCGACTCTGCGTCGGATGCGACGCTGGTGGGCGTTGCCGTCTGGTTCTGCTGCTCGGGCTGCATGACGGTGCCGTATAGTGCGCGGGTGTCGGCGATTGGCAAGCCAGTTCGATGGGCACTCGCACTGGTCGTGATCTTCACCGCGACCGGTGCCGGCGGCGGCCCCGACACCGTCGATCCCGCCCAGGTGCCGCGCGTGCTGGCCGCGCTCGCCGTCATCCTGGTCGTGGCCAAGCTGGCGGGCGCCGGCTTCGACCGCCTGCGCCTGCCGCCCGTGCTGGGCGAGCTGCTCGCCGGCGTCGTCGTGGGCAACCTCGCGCTCGTCGGTGTGCACCAGCTCCAGCCGCTGGTCGCCGACCCGGTGATCCATGTGCTGGCCGAGATCGGTGTGGTCTTCCTGCTCTTCGAGGTCGGCCTGGAGAGCAACACGGCGCAGCTCCTGCGCGTGGGCACCTCGGCCTTCCTGGTCGCCTGCATCGGGGTGATCACGCCCATGGTGCTCGGCTACGGCGTGGCCCGCTGGATGCTCCCCGACGAGCCGTGGCACGCGCATGTGTTCGTGGGCGCCATCCTGACCGCGACCTCGGTGGGCATCACCGCGCGCGTGCTCAAGGACCTGGGGCAGATCCACTCCGTCGAGGGCCGCATCATCCTGGGCGCCGCGGTCATCGACGACGTGCTCGGCCTGGTCGTGCTGGCGGTGGTCAAGGGCATCGTCGCCGGGGCGGCCTCGGGCGCGGGCGTCAGCGCCGTCACCGTGCTCATCATCGTCGCCAAGGCGGTCGGCTTCCTGGGCGGCGCGATGCTCATCGGCGGCCGGCTGTCCAAGGTGGTCTTCCGCATCGCCGACGCCGCCTACGTGCCGGGCGCGCTGCTGGCCGCGGCCCTCGCGCTCTGCTTCGGCGGCGCGTACCTGGCCTACCTGGTCGGGCTCGCGCCCATCGTGGGCGCCTTCGCGGTCGGCCTGGTGCTCGACGACGTCAACTACCGCCACCTGGCCGAGAAGGAAGGCCACGGCCTGGAGGAGCTGGTGCATCCCATCGCGGCCTTCCTGGTGCCGGTGTTCTTCGTCGTCACCGGCGCGCACGTGGATCTCGCGGTGCTGGGCAACCCGCAGATCCTCGGCTTCGCGGCTCTCCTGACCGTCGCGGCGCTGGTGGGCAAGCAGGCCTGCGCCCTGGCCGTCACCGAGCGCGGGCTCAACCGCCTGGCCGTCGGCTTCGGCATGATCCCGCGCGGCGAGGTCGGCCTCATCTTCGCCGCCACCGGCGCGGCGACCTTCCTGCCCGACGGCAAGCCGGTGGTCGGGCCGAGCACGTACGCTGGAGTGGTGATCATGGTCATGGTGACGACGCTCATCACGCCGCCCTTGCTGGCCTGGCAGATCCGACGCGGCGGTGTGAGGCCTGCATGAAGCGCCCGCTGCTCGTCCTGTGGCTGCTGCTGGCTGCCTGCGGCGGCGCCGGCCCGCACGGCCCGGCCTTCGCCGCGCGCGGCGCGACCGTCGAGGCCACGCTGCCCCTCCTCGACGGGGGCGAGATCGAGCTGGCCACGCTGCGCGGCAAGCCGCTGGTGGTCCACTTCTTCACCACCTGGTCGCTGCCCGCGCAGTACGACATCGACGAGCTGCGCGCGGCGCGCAAGGCCGAGCCGGCCGACTCGTTCAAGATCCTGGGCGTCGGCCTCGACAAGGACGGTTACCGCCTGATCGCGCCCTTCCGTGACGCCGAGCGCATCGACTGGCTGGTCGCCCTGCCCTCCGCCGAGGTGCTGGCCGGCGAGAGCGTGTTCGGCAACGTCATGGCCGAGGTGCCCAGCACGGTGGTCGTCGACGCCGACGGGCGTGTGGTATGGACGCATCGCGGGCCGCTGCCACCCGGCGAGCTCGCACGGCAATTGGCCACCCTGCATGCCCACCGCTAAGATGACGCCAAACATGATGACCTCGCCTCGCCCGTCTCGTCTGCGCCTCGCCCTCGCGCTGGTCGTCGCTGCTGCCGCGGTCGCGACGCACGCCGGGCCAGCGCACGCGGGCGGACGACCGCGCGTGGCCGTGCTCGAGATCCGCATCGAGGGCGACGCCGCACCCGAGCTGCGCGACCAGCTGGACAAGAGCCTGGCCGGCGGGCTGTTCAAGGCGGGCTGGGACGTCATCTCGCGCACCCAGGTGGCGCGCAAGCTGGAGGGCTCGCCCGAGCTGGTCGGCTGCATGACCACGACCTGCCTGGAGACCATCGGCGACATGATCGGCACCTCGCGCTTCGTGCGCGTGCGAGTGAGCGCGACCGGCGCCGCCTACACCGTGGAGCTCGAGCTGCTCGCGGCCGACGTGGCCACCGGGCCGATCGCACGCCTGGAGAAGAGCTGCGCACCCTGCACCTTCGACGAGGCCAACGAGATGATGTCCAACGCCGCCACCCAGCTGCGCGAGGGCGCGGGCGACAAGATCCTGGTGCGCGTGTCGTCCGACCCGCCCGGCGCGGTCATCGAGCTGGACGGCAAGGCCATCGGCGTGGCGCCGCTCGAGACCGAGGTCCTGCCCGGCGACCACGTCTTCCGCGCCAAGCTGGCCGGACGCTCCGACGCCCTGGTGACCTCGTCGGTGGCCCGGCAGGCGAATGGCGACGCGCAGGTCGTGGCGCTGTCGCTGCCGTCGACCGGTGCGGGCGACCGCGTGGACACGGGCGGCGGCGGCAGCGGCGGCGACGACCACCATGCCGACCGCGGCTCCGACAAGCCGCGCCCGTACCGGACGTGGAAATGGGCCGTGACCGGCGGCGCTGCGGTCGCGCTGGTCTCGGGTGTGTGGTTGCTGGCCATCGACGGGGATGGGATCGACTGCCCGCCCGGCCCCGGGCAATGCCCCGAGCACTACGCCACCAGCGGCGCGGGTACCGCGTTGACCCTGGCCGGCGTCGGCCTGGGCGGCCTGGCCACCTGGATGTTCATCGTCGACGAGAAGGACGAGAAGCAGGAGTCGTCGCTGGCGGCACGCCCGATCGCGGGCGGCGCCCTGCTGGTCTTCCGCAGGACGTTCTGACCGCTGGGTCACCTCACGACGGTCGGGCACACGTCGTACACGGGGTGTATGCTCTGGTGCCGTGGCGATCGACGACGACAATTTCATGAGCAGCGAGGAAGTCGAGCGTCGCCGCGAGCCTCGCGGCGTGTTCGACGGCCTCAGGATCGACATCCTGACCCCCAAGCCGGCGTCGTTCGAGGCGGTGGAGGCCAGTCGTCGAGGCTTCTTCGTGCGCGAGGATGACCCGGAGAAGTACACCCTGGGGGACATCCACGAGGTGAGGATCTCGCTGCGCGGGAAGAGCGCGACCTGCCGGCTGGAGGTCTTTCGCAAGGAGATCGAGCCCCGGCGCGGGGTCGCTCTGCGCATCGCGTTCATCGATCCGCAGAACGAGGAGGCCTTGAAGGCCCTCCTGGGCCCCGGCGCCGCAGGCGACCAGCTCTGAGGCGGGCCGTGCTAGTTGGACGGCGGCCGCGTGCCGTTGAAGGTCTGGATGCTGTGGCAGCCCTCCAGGGTGCCGCAGTCAGAGTTCATGTTGGTCTTGGCGGTGTAGTCGATGGTGCCGGTCAGGATGTCGCCTTCGATGGTGCCGGTGGCATTCGCGTTGATGGTGTACGCGCAGTTGTTGCGCGAGAGGGCCCGGCTGCCGACGATCGTCAGGTTCAGATCGTTGCCGTCCACGGTGCCATTGAAGACGTGCGACGCCAGCACCAGGTCGAGCAGCACGGCCGCGCCCGTGCCGCCGAAGTCGGCCGAGACGTCCGAGCCGTTCTGCTTCACCGACATGGCAATGCCCTGCGCGGTATCACCGGCGTTGAAGTTGATGAACCCGCACTCGTTCTTGCCGTTCTTCACGGCGAGGGTGTAGCTGCCGGCGACGTTGGCGGGGTCGCTCGAGCAGCCGGCCGCGAGGCCGAGGGTGGTGAGGATCAACAAACCGGAAACATAAAGGATACGAGTATTTAGGAGCTTCATGACCGGCAGGATACCACCAATCGGAGCAGGCTCCAGCCCATGTGGAATTTTTCCTTAACGCGCTGCGCCGCGGTCCTCGCGGCGCTCCTGGCCGGCTGCGCCGCGCGCGCTCCGGCCGCGGGCGCGAAGGACCCGCCGGGCGCGCACGACACCGCCCATGTCCACGGCCACGGACATGGCGCGCTCGATGTTCGACGCGCCGCGTTGCCCTTCCGCGTCCTGCGCGGTCACGGCGGCGCCGAGCTCAGCGAGGCCGACTTCTTCGCCGAGCTGGCCGGCGCCGATGCGGTCTGCCTGGGCGAGCACCATCCCAACCCGCACGACCACTGGGTCCAGCTCATGGTCATCGAGCACCTGGCCGCGGCCGCGCGCGACGGCCAGCGGGCCCTGGGCGTGGGCTTCGAGATGTTCGCCCGGCCGCTGCAGGGGGTCCTCGACGACTTTGGGGCGGGCAAGATCGACGAGGCCGCCCTGCTCGCCCGCACCGGCTGGTCGGAGCGCTGGGGCTACGATTTCGCCCTCTACCGGCCCCTGCTGCAGGTGGCCGTGGCCGGGCATCACGCGCTCCTGGCCCTGAACGCACCCCGGGAGCTGGCCCACAAGGTGGGCGAGAGCGGTCTGGGCGCGCTGTCGGCGAGCGAGAAGCAGGCCCTGCCCGATCTCGTGCTCGACGACGACGAGCACCGCGCCTGGTTCAAGACCGCCACCAGCGGACACCAGGAGCCGGCGGGCGAGAGCTTCGAGAACTTCTACGCCGCGCAGGTGGTGTGGGACGAGACCATGGCCGACAGCGCGGCGCGCTGGCTGGCAGCCGGCGCTGCGGGCGCGCCGCGCCGGCAGATCGCCATCGTGGCCGGCGTCGGGCATTGCTTCGAGGCCGCGATTCCCCGGCGGTTGCGCCGGCGCGGCGTGGGCAAGGCCCTGTCCTTGCAGACGGTCATCGACGACGGCGGATCGGCCGTGGCCGACGTGCTGGTGGCGCCCGAGAACGACTACGTCATCGTTCTCGACGCGAGCGGAGCGGCCGCCCACTGAGACGCGCCTCGGCGCCCGGCGGCGCTGCGGCCAGCACCTGGCTCAGCGTGGCGGTGCCCTCGCGGAAGACCACCGCGGCGCGGTGGGCGAACTCGAGCAGCGCGGCCAGCTCGCGCTCGCCGAAATGACTCAGCACCTCGGCCATGCCGGGGGCGAGCGGGGCGAACAGTCGCTGGATGTCCTCGTCGCGCTCGTGGGTGGCCTCGATGACGACGCGGCGACGATCGCGCGGGTCCTCGCGCCGGCGCACGAAGCGTCCGCGCTCGAGCCGGTCGATGACGCCGGTGATCGCGCCCGAGGTCAGCCCGGTCAGCTCGGCCAGGCGCCCGGCGGTGACGGGAGCGTCGCCGGCGATGACCAGGCAGCGCAGGTCGGTGGCGTTCAGGCCCAGCGCCTCGGCCACCTGGACGTGAAACAGGACCGCCTGCGCGCCCATCTGGCGCAGCGCCAGGCCGATCTCCTGGGGGGTTGCAGCGGCCCGCTTGTGGCGTGTCTTGACCGTCATGGTCGCAAACTCTCGGGCGAGCTAGCTTAGTTTGGCGAGCATCTTAGTTCACCAAGACAATTCGACCTGGCCACGAGCGATCCCTGGGCGCTTTTCGGCCGCGAAGTAGTATCTTCCGCGCCGATTTCTGAATCGAAAAGGTCATCGTGATGTCAGACCAGCTGTCCTCCGATCTCGCGGCGCTGCAGATCAATCGCGACGAAGCGCCCTCTCGCGGCCCGTGGAAGCTCCTCCTGCTCGTGATCCTCGTGCTCGGCCTCGCCGCGGCCGGGTACTTCGTGGGCTACCCGTACGTGTACGGGAAGATCTACAAGACCGCGGTCAGCGCGACCGAGATCTCGCTGGTCTCGCCCGCCCAGGGTTCGGTCGACCTGACCACGACCGGCTACGTGCAGCCCCAGACCACCTCCAAGGTGGGCGCGCGCATCGCCGGCCGCCTGACCCAGATGCTGGTCAAGGAAGGCGACACGGTCAAGGCCGGGCAGCTCCTGGCCACCGTCGATGACGCCGACCAGCTGGCGGCCATCCGCGCGGCCGAGAGCCGGGTCGCCGCGGCGCGTGCTCGCGCGGCCACCGCGCGCGCCAACGTGGCCGAGACCGCCCAGCAGGCCAAGCGCGAGCGCGACCTGCTCGAGCGTGGCGCCTCGGCCAAGGCCACGGTCGAGGACCTCGACGCGCGCGCGCGCTCGCTGCAAGCGCAGGTGGTCGCGGCCGACGCCGACGTCAAGGCCTCCGCGGCCGAGGTCGAGACGCTCAAGATCAACCTCAGCTACACCAAGATCACCGCGCCCATCAACGGCACGGTCATCTCCAAGCCGCAGGAGGTGGGCGAGCTGGTGTCGCCGACCTCGCCGCTGGGCGTGGTCCAGCTGGCCGACTTCGCCACCCTGGTGGTCGAGACCGACGTGCCCGAGGGCCGCCTGTCCATGATCAAGCCGGGTAGCCCGTGCGAGATCTCGCTCGACGCCTTCCCGGGCAAGCGCTTCCGCGGCCAGACCTACGAGCTGGCCAGCAAGGTCGATCGCGCCAAGGCGACCATCGGCGTCAAGGTCAAGTTCGTCGACGAGGCGACCGGCGTGCTGCCCGACATGGCGGCGCGGGTCAGCTTCCTGCAGAAGGAGCTCGACGCCGGACAGCTGAAGGAACCGCCCAAGCTGGTCGTGCCCACCGACGCGGTGGCCGACCGCGCGGGCGCCAAGGTGGTGTTCGTGATCGAAAATGGGGCGGTGCGCATGGTACCGGTCGAGCTCGGCCCGCCCTTTGCGGGCGGTTTCGAGCTCAAGACCAACCTGCCGCCGGGGACGCGTCTGGTCGTCAAGCCGAGCCTCAAGCTCACCGACGGGCAGAAGATCAAAGAGGAGAAGTGATCGTGAGCACGCAGACCGAGACCGACAAGGGCGCAGAAGGCGTGTACCGCGGCACCAAGGAGCAGAAGAGCATCGTCTCGCTGCGCGGAGTGGCCAAGACCTACTTCCGCGGCAAGGAGCCGGTGCGGGTGCTCGAGAACCTCGACCTCGACGTGCCCGAGGGCTCGTTCGAGGCGCTCATGGGCCCTTCGGGCTCGGGCAAGTCGACCCTGCTCAACCTCATCGCCGGGCTCGACCGGCCCACCCGCGGCTCGATGCACGTCGCGGGTGCCGACCTGGCCGCGATGAGCGACTCGGCGCTGGCCAAGTGGCGCTCCAACACCATCGGCTTCATCTTCCAGGCCTACAACCTGATGCCGGTGCTGACCGCGGCGCAGAACGTCGAGCTGCCGCTCCTGCTCACCAAGCTGTCCGGCTCGGACCGCAAGAAGCGGGTGCAGATCGCGCTGCGCGTGGTCGGGCTCGAGGACCGCATGCACCACTACCCGCGCCAGCTCTCGGGCGGTCAAGAGCAGCGCGTGGCCATTGCGCGCGCCATCGTGAACGACCCCAAGATCATCGTCGCTGACGAGCCCACCGGCGACCTCGACCGCAAGAGCGCTGACGAGATCCTGGGCCTGCTCGAGCGGCTCAACAAGGAGTTCAAGAAGACCATCTTCATGGTCACCCACGATCCGCATGCGTCGGAGCGTGCCACCGTGCAGCGCAAGCTCGACAAGGGCGCGCTCGTCTAGCGCGGAAGGGGGAACCTCATGAACCTACCTACGCTGGCAGCCCGCAACGTGCTGCGCAACAAGGGTCGCACCATCTGGACGGTCGTGGGCGTGGTCGTCGCACTGCTCGCGTTCATGCTCCTGCGCACGGTGCTGACCTCTTGGAACGAGGCCACCGAGTACGGCGCCAAGGATCGCCTGGCCATCCGCAACAAGGTGTCGTTCATCATCCCGCTGCCCAAGCACTACGCGGACAAGATCCGCGCCGTCGACGGTGTGACCGCGCTGACGTGGATGAACTGGTTCGGCGCCAAGGATCCCAAGAACGAGCAGGACTTCTTCGCCACCATCGCCACCGACCAGCAGACCGCGCTCTCGGTCTACGACGACTTCAAGGTGCCCGAGGACCAGAAGCAGGCCTGGCAGGCCGATCGCCAGGGCGCCCTGGTCGGCAAGGCGCTGGCCAAGCGCAAGGGCTGGAAGATCGGCGACACGGTCACGCTGGCGGGGACGATCTTCCCCGGCGACTGGAAGTTCAACGTGCGCGCCATCTACGACGGCACCAAGAAGGGCACCGACCTGTCACAGTTCTTCTTCCACTGGGACTACCTGAACGAGTCGTTCGAGCCGGGCAGCTCGCGGCGCGACAAGATCGGCTGGGTCATCGTCAAGGTGAAGGACGCCGCGCGCGGACCGGCGGTTTCGGCAGCCATCGACAAGATGTTCGAGGACTCCGACAACCAGACCCTGTCGCAGTCGGAGCTGGCGCTCAACCGCTCCTTCATGGCCATGTTCGACGCCATCCTGACCGCGATGAACGTGGTCTCGATCGTCATCCTGCTCATCATGACGCTCATCCTGGGCAACACCATCGCCATGGGCGTACGCGAGCGGACCAGCGAGTACGGCGTGCTGCGCGCCATCGGCTTCCTGCCCCGGCATGTGGCCATGTTCATCCTGGGCGAGGCCGCGACCATCGGCATCCTGGGCGGTGGCCTGGGCGTGCTCTTCGGCACCGTCGTGGTCAACGGCTTCGGCGCCTGGCTCGAGGAGAACATGGCTGGCTTCTTCCCCTCGTTCAAGGTGGCGCCGTCGACGGCCATCGCGGCCTTCGTGCTGGCCATCGCGCTGGGCGTGATCGCCTCGGCGGTACCGGCGTGGCGCGCGGCGCGGCTGTCAGTGATCGACTCGCTGCGGCGGGTCGGGTGAGGACACGGCCATGTTGATGCTCATCCCTGTCTCCTACAACCTGCGCAACCTGACCGTGCGCAAGGTGACCACCGCGGCCACCGCGGTCGGCATCGGGCTGGTGGTGTTCGTGTTCGCCTCGGTGCTCATGCTGTCCAACGGCATCACGCGCATGATGGGAACCACCGGCCGCGCCGACAACGCCATCGTCATCTCCAAGGGCTCGGGCGCCGAGCTGTCGAGCACCATCGAGAAGGAGCGCGTGGGCCTGATCCTCGACAAGCCCGAGGTCGCGCACGATCAGAAGGGCGCGCCCCTGGGCGTGGCCGAGCTGGTCGTGGTGCTGACCATGGACAAGCTGGGCACGAACGGCATCTCCAACGTCACCGTGCGCGGCGTCGATCCCAACACCCTGGCCTTCCGTCCCGAGGTCAAGATCATCTCGGGCCGGGCGGCCAAACCGGGCACCGACGAGGTCATCGTCGGCACCAAGGTGGCCGGTCGCTTCAAGGGCCTCAAGCTGGGCCAGACCTTCGAGGTGCGCAAGAACCGTCCCGCCAACGTGGTGGGCATCTTCTCCGCCGACAACTCGGCCTACGAGTCGGAGGTCTGGGGCGACATCGACACCTTCCGCGCCGCCTTCGGACGCCCGGGTATCTCGTCGTCGATGCGCGTGCGCCTGGCCGCGGCCAGCAAGTTCGACGCCTTCAAGCACGCCATCGAGGACGACAAGGCGCTCGGCCTCGAGGTCCAGCGCGAGGACGCCTACTACGAGAAGCAGTCGGAGGGCCTGTCCACGTTCATCAATGGCCTGGGCATCACCATCGCCATCTTCTTCTCGCTGGGCGCGATGATCGGCGCGATGATCACCATGTACGGCTCGATCGCCATGCGCCGGCGCGAGATCGGCACGCTGCGCGCGCTGGGCTTCTCGCGCGGCGGCATCCTGTTCTCCTTCCTGCTCGAGTCGACGGCGCTGGCGCTCCTGGGCGGCGTGGTCGGCGTGCTCGCGTCGCTGGCCATGGGCACGGTGTCGTTCTCGATGGTGAACTTCGCCACCTGGTCGGAGATCATCTTCAAGTTCGAGCCGACGCCGAAGATCATCGCCGTGTCGTTCGTGTTCGCCGCCTTCATGGGCATCCTGGGCGGGTTCTTCCCCGCCCTGCGCGCCGCGTACACGTCGCCCATCCAGGCGATGCGGAACTAGCGCCGCCTTCGTCTCGCCGTGAGCCGCGCCCGCTGGATGGTGTTGATTCCGGTGCTGGTGCTGCTCGCGGCGCTGGCCTGGCGCTTCTGGCCCCGGCCGACTCCCTTTCCATACGAAGGCGTGAACGACCCACCTGCGGCGCGCCGCCCGCTTCCTCCACGCGACGCCGGCGCCGACGCGCATCCGCGTTAGGAGCGTTCGGATCCAGGTTTCACGATGTGAAATCACAGTGCATGAATTGCACCGGTGCCGGCCAAGTTTCACGAAAGCGCAGGTAGACTGCGCTCTACATGAACGAACCCGTACTTCCTCAGCGCGCGCGCGTCGTCGTGATCGGCGGCGGCGTCATCGGCTGCTCGGTCGCGTACCACCTGGCCCACATGGGCTGCAAGGACGTCGTGCTGCTCGAGCGCGACCGGCTCACCTCGGGCACCACCTGGCACGCCGCCGGGCTCATGGTCACCTTCGGCTCGACCTCCGAGACGTCGACGGAGATGCGCAAGTACACCGCCAAGCTCTACGCCAGCCTCGAGGCCGAGACCGGCCAGGCCACCGGCTTCAAGGCATGTGGCTTCATCGAGGCCGCCGCCGACGCCGATCGCCTCGAGGAGTACCGCCGCGTGGCCGCCTTCAACCGCTACTGCGGCGTCGACGTGCACGAGATCTCGCCGCGCGAGATCAAGGAGCTGTTCCCGCTCGCGCGCACCGAGGACCTGCTGGCCGGCTTCTACGTCAAGGAAGACGGCCGCGCCAACCCGGTCGACGTCACCATGGCGCTGGCCAAGGGCGCGCGCCTGGCGGGCGCCAAGATCATCGAAGGCGTGGCGGTCACCGGCGTGACCAGGAAGCGCGGCGTGGTCACCGGCGTGCAGACCGCCTCGGGCGACATCGAGGCCGAGTTCGTCGTCAACTGTGCCGGCATGTGGGCGCGCCAGCTGGGCGCCAAGGCGGGCGTGAACATCCCGCTGCAGTCGGCCGAGCATTACTACCTCATCACCGAGGCCATCAAGGGCCTCGGCTCCGACTGGCCGGTGCTCGAGGATCCCGCTTCGCACGGCTACTACCGCGAGGAGGTCGGCGGCCTCATGATCGGCCTCTTCGAGCCGGTGTGCGCGCCCTGGAAGGTGGGCGGCGTGCCCGACGATTTCTCCTTCGGCTCCATCTCGCCCGACTGGGACCGCATGGCGCCCTACCTGGCCACGGCGATGAAGCGCGTGCCCGTGTCGCTGGAGACGGGCGTGAAGAAGTTCTTCTGCGGCCCGGAGAGCTTCACCCCCGACCTGCAGCCCGTGGTCGGCGAGGCGCCCGAGCTGAAGAACTACTTCGTCGCCGCGGGCATGAACTCGATCGGCATCCTGACCGGCGGCGGCCTGGGCCGCGTGCTGGCGCACTGGATCCTGACCGGGCGCCCCGACGTCGACGTGACCGGCTTCAACATCGACCGCCTGCACACCTACCAGGCCAACCCCGAGTACCGGCGCACGCGCACGGTCGAGTCGCTGGGCATGGTCTACCGGTGTCACTACCCGACGCGCTCGATGATGACCGCGCGCGGGGCCAAGAAGTCGGCCTTCCACGAGCGGCTGGCGGCGCAGGGCGCGTACTTCCGCGACGTCAGCGGCTGGGAGGGCGCCGACTGGTACGCCGGGCCGGGCGCCACGCCCGACCCCGGGCCGCTGTCGTTCGGCAAGCAGAGCTGGTTCGCCAGCTGGGAGGCCGAGCATCGCGCCGCGCGCGAGGGCGTCATCCTCATGGACATGTCGTTCATGTCCAAGTTCCTGGTCCAGGGCCGCGACGCGGGGCGACTCTTGAACTACATCTCCGCCAACCACGTCGACGGGCCGGCCAGCACCATCACATACACGCAGTGGCTCGACGAGGCCGGCAAGCTGCAAGCTGACCTCACGGTCACCAAGCTCGATGACGAGAAGTACTGGGTGGTCTGCTCGGACAACACCTTGCGCCACGTCGAGACCTGGATGAAGCGGCACTTCCCCGATGACGCGCACGCCTTCGTCACCGATGTGACCTCGGGCTACGCGCAGATCAACGTGCAGGGGCCGCGCTCGCGCGAGCTCTTGCAGTCGATCACCAGCTTCGACATGTCGAATGCGGCCTTCCCGTTCCGCGCCGCGCACGAGATCGACATCGGCTTCGCGCGCGCGCTGTGCATCCGCATCACCTACCTGGGCGAGCTGGGCTACGAGCTGTACATCCCCACCGAACAGGCCACGCACGTGTACGACCGCCTGGTCGCGGCGGGCGAGTCGTTCGGCCTGCGCCACGCGGGCTTGAAGGCCCTGGCCAGCCTGCGCATGGAGAAGGCCTACCGCGACTACGGCCATGACATCGACAACACCGATGGCGTGCTCGAGGCCGGCCTGGGCTTCGCCGTGGACCTGAAGAAGCCGGGCGGCTTCATCGGCAAGGAGGCCGTGCTCGCGGTCAAGGCGGCCGGGCCGCTGACCAAGAAGCTGGTGCAGATCCTGGTGAAGGACCCGGCCGCGATGCTCTTCCACGCCGAGGTGGTACGCCGCAATGGCAAGGTGGTCGGCTACGTGCGCGCGGCCTCGTACGGGCACACGCTGGGCGGCGCGGTCGGCCTGGTCATGGTCGACGCGGGCGAGCCGCTCGACCAGAAGTACCTCGACGCGGGCCGCTGGGAGGTCGAGATCGCCGGCAAGTCGTACCCCGCGGTGATGTCGCTCAAGCCGCTCTACGACCCGGAGAACAAGAAGATCAAGGCCTGAGGTCCCGGCCGCCGTGGCTGCCCACACGCACGGCCGTGGACTCACTGGGTGGCAGACACCCACCCCGATGCGCCAGGCCACCCCGCGCTCCCTGCATTGATCTATGCTGGTGGATGCTCAGTGTGTGAGATGTCCTCGCACGGCTGGGGCACTGGGGAGGAAGCCGCGAGGCTTTATGAGCACGGCTACCAATTTCGGCGGTGGAGACGTCGGGCCAGGTGAGGCGCGGGCATGACCAACGACACCTCGCCCATCCTGCTCGTCGAGGACAACCCCGATGACGAGGCGCTGACCCTGCGCGCCTTCAAGAAGAACAACATCCTCAACGAGATCGCCGTGTGCCGGGACGGCGCCGAGGCGCTCGACTTCCTGTTCGCGCAGGGCAAGTACGCGGCGCGCGCCGACGAGCCGCTGCCGCAGCTGGTCCTGCTCGACCTCAAGCTGCCCAAGCTCGACGGCACCGAGGTGCTGCGGGCCATCCGCGCCAACGAGCGCACGCGCCTCTTGCCGGTGGTGATCCTGACCTCGTCGAAGGAAGACCGCGACGTCATCGAGAGCTATCAGCTGGGCGCCAACAGCTACGTGCGCAAGCCCGTCGACTTCACCGAGTTCCTGGGGGCGGTGCGCTCGCTGGGCCTGTTCTGGCTGGTGCTCAACGTGCCGCCGCCGCCGCGCCGAGGCGGTCCATGAGCCAGTCGCTGCGGGTGCTGCAGATCGAGGACGTCGAGGACGATGCTCTGCTGGTCGCGCTCGAGCTCAAGCGGGGCGGCTTGAATCCCATCTGTCACCGCGTCGAGACCGCCGAGGCCATGCGCAAGGCGCTCAAGCACGAGGCATGGGACGTGGTCATCTCCGACTTCGGCCTGCCCCGCTTCGACGCGCCCTCGGCCCTGGCCGTGCTGCAGGAGTACGACGTCGACGTTCCCTTCATCATCGTGTCGGGCACCATCGCCGAGGAGGTCGCGGTCGCGGCCATGAAGGCGGGCGCGCACGACTATGTGACCAAGCTGAACCTGAAGCGCCTGGTGCCGGCGGTGCAGCGCGAGCTGCGCGAGGCCGAATCGCGGCGCGAGCGCCGACGCGCCGAGGGCGAGCGCCGCAAGGCCGAGGATCGCTTCCACACCCTGGTCGACTCGCTCGAAGGCATCGTGTTCACGCTCGACCGGCAGCTGCGCATCGACGGCGTGTTCGGGCGCGGCCTGGGCGCGGGCGGCCTGGACGACCACCGCTACCTGGGCAAGACGGTCAACGATCTGCTCGGCACCACCGGCGATGCGACCGCGTCGCACGAGACCGCGTGCACGCGCGCCTTGACCGGCGAGCATGTGCTCTACGACTGGGCGCAGGAGATCGCTGGCGGCGTGCGCCACCTGCAGATCTCGCTCTCGCCCATCGGCCGGCAAGAGGTCACCGGCCTGGTCGGCCTGGTGCGCGACATCAGCGAGCAGAAGAAGCTGCAGGCGCATCTGCTGGTCACGGATCGGATGGCTTCGATCGGCACGCTCGCCGCCGGCGTGGCGCACGAGATCAACAACCCGCTCGCCTCGCTCATGGCCAACCTCGACCTGGCCTCGCGCGAGGTCGTGCGCCTGGCCGGCGGCAAGTCGCCCTCGCCGCAGAGCCTGCTCGAGCTCGAGGAGGAGCTGGGCGATGCGCGCGAGGCCACCCAGCGGGTCAGCCAGATCGTGCGCGACCTGCGCCTGTTCTCGCGCGCGGCCGAGGACCAGCGCGGCGCCGTCGACGTGCGCCGCATCCTCGACTCGTCCATCCGCATGGCCTGGAACGAGATCCGGCACCGCGCCAAGCTGACGCGCGACTACCAGCCGGTCGCGCGCGTGGTCGCCAACGACGCGCGCCTGGGCCAGGTGTTCCTGAACCTGCTCATCAACGCGGCGCAGGCCATTCCTGAAGGCAACGCGGAGGGCAACGAGGTGAAGATCTCCACCCGTCCGGATGGCAAGGATCGGGTCATCGTCGAGATCGCCGATACCGGCCAGGGCATCTCGGAGTCGGTCAAGCAGCGCCTGTTCACGCCCTTCTTCACCACCAAGCCGGTCGGTGTGGGCACCGGTCTGGGCCTGTCGATCTGTCATCGCATCGTGACCAGCCTGGGCGGTGACATCTCGGTCGAGAGCGCCGAGGGTCGCGGTGCCGTCTTCCGCGTGGTGCTGCCGGTGGCCGCCAACTTCGTCGCCGAGGAGCCCACACCGTTGCCCGAGCCGGTGCGGCCGTTCCGGCGCGGGCGCGTGCTGGTCGTCGATGACGAGGCGATGATCCGCAGGTCGATCGCGCGCTCCCTGGGCACGCAGCACGACGTGACCACCGCGGCGAGCGGGCGCGAGGCGCTCGAGCTGCTCGTCGGTGGCGAGCACTTCGACATGATCTTCTGCGACCTGATGATGCCGGAGATGACTGGCATGGAGCTGCATGCGGTCCTGATGATGACGTCGCCCGAGCAGGCGGCGCAGATGGTGTTCCTGACCGGCGGCGCGTTCACCGAGAGCGCGCGGCGCTTTCTCACCGACGTGCCCAACGTGGCGCTCGACAAGCCGTTCGATCCGCAGCGGCTGCTGTCGCTGGTGAACGAGCGTATCGGCTGATCACCTGAGCGGCTGACGACGCGGCGGCCTGACAGGCGCTGGCTCGGCGGAGTTTGTGCGCGGGCGCCGTTGCGTCGCGGCGCGGGTGGGGTTATGACGCGGCCGTGAGCATCACGGGGATGGTGGTCCTGGGAGCGACGTGCGCCCTCGCTGCGGGCTGTGCCTTCGATCCGCGCGGGACGACTGCCGCGGGCGGCGACGACGACCACGGCGGCATGGTGGATGCCGCGGGGCTGTCGACCGTCGACGCGAGCCCGCCGCCGGGCGGAGCCGATGCCGCGCCGCCGCCGCCGCCGCCGCCGGGCA
>OBEQ011277396.1_pt1 | contig 17404 bp, 14 predicted proteins | sample 1670901 | NCBI WGS metagenome assembly OBEQ01 (sample SAMEA104232315, study PRJEB22302) | groundwater metagenome | biome: forest; feature: aquifer; material: groundwater | place: USA | collected 2011-08-07 | depth 5.4 m
AATTAAGCGCTAGCGACGTCGATCACGGTGCAACCCAAACCCGGAGCGTGCAAGGTAACAACGCCGGCACCTACGTCTCAATCGCTGTCGACGCCGCTACCGGCAAATGGACTTACACATTGGCTAACGATGCCGCCAATGTGCAGGCGCTGGCCGCAGGCGAATCCCATGATGAAACTTTCACTGTACGGGTCACCGACGACAAAGGGGCGTTTGTCAACCAAACCGTTACGGTCACTGTCAACGGTACCAATGATGCGCCTGTGGTCACCAATGCAACCAGCGAACTGGCTGGCAGCGTCAAAGAAGATGACGCCACTTCCGTCAGCGGCCAATTAAGCGCTAGCGACGTCGATCACGGTGCAACCCAAGCCTGGACTGTGCAAGGTAACAACGCCGGCACCTACGGTTCAATCGCTGTCGACGCCGCTACCGGTCAATGGACTTACACATTGAATAACGATGCTGCTAATGTGCAGGCGCTGGCCGCCGGCGAAAACCATGATGAAACCTTTACCGTGCGCGTCACCGATGACCAAGGCGCGTTTGTTGACCAGACTGTCACGATTACAGTGAACGGCACTAATGATGCGCCGGTCATTACTAATACAGCCACTGAACTAGCTGGCAGCGTTAAAGAAGATGATACGGCTTCTGTCACCGGCCAGTTGAGCGTTAGCGACGTCGATCACGGTGCAACCCAAGCCTGGAGTGTACAAGGTAACGACGCCGGCACCTACGGCTCAATCGCTGTCGACGCCGCTACCGGTCAATGGACTTACACATTGAATAACGATGCTGCTAATGTACAAGCACTGGCCGCCGGCGAAAGCCATGATGAAACTTTCACTGTACGGGTTACCGACGACCAAGGCGCATTCGTTGACCAAACCGTTACGATCACAGTCAACGGTACCAATGAGGCGCCGGTTATTCCACCTGCACCGGTTAAACCAACAGTAGATTCACCTTACACTGGCCCTGATGCGGATCCAAACGATTTTGATACTGTACCTTCAGGAGTAGTGGCTTCCGGTCCAGCGCCAACAAATGGTCAAGATACTTTGATTGGCACCAGTGCTAACAATACAGTCAATCTGCTTAACGGAGCCGATACGTATTATGGCGGTGCCGGCAACGACGTCATAAATGGCAATAACGGCGTCGATACTATTTATGGACAGGCAGGGAACGATGTTATCAGTGGCGATTCTGCTAATGATTACATTTACGGCGGCTCTGGAAATGACACTCTCTATGGCGAGAACACGTTAAATAACGTCACTGGAGTATCAAATGACGTAATCTACGGAGGCTCTGGAGCTGACGTAATAGACGGTGGCGATGGTACCGACGTAATCATCGGCGGATACGGTGCGGACACTCTTACCGGAGGCTCCGGAAACGATACATTCAAGTATCTGGATATCCGCGACACAGGCGATACCATTACTGATTTCAGTCATGCTCAAGGCGATAAACTGGACTTTTCCGCAATCTCAGGCATCGCCGGTACTGCTTCGAATAGTAGTACGGTTACCGCCCACAGCATCAACTATTTCGCTGATGGCGCTAACACAATCGTTTGGGCCGACACCGACGGTAATACATCAACAGTTGAAATCCAGATAACATTGACTGGTGTTGCACCGGCAAATCTGAGTGCGACTGATTTTATAGCTTAATTACCTGTAAAACACAGGATCAAAGTAGGACGGGGCAGTTTTGCCCCGTCTGTATTTCACGTTAATTAAAAATAACCTCGAATCTTTAAAGCCTGGATTTTCTATGCGGCATCCGGCTTATATATTGCGTTGCCAAAATACGTAACCCTATCTTCTATAATTTCTATCTTTGTAATTTGATGACGACACGCAACGGTGCCAATAGCTGGAGCTATATTAAAAGTACCGACAATCCAGTACGACAGATATAATTAGAAGTTGAGTTTCCCAATAATTCATAACCGCCAAAATATGGAATCCACCGTTCGATCCGATCTACAGCAGGCTCTATACGAATGCAGGAGCGCATTTTTATCGGCAGCCGGATTCAGTATGGTGATTAACCTGCTGATGCTGGTGCCGTCCATCTACATGTTGCAGGTCTATGATCGAGTAGTACCTACCGGCAACAAGTCTACCTTATTAATGTTAACCCTGATTGTGTTCGTGTTGTTTTTAACCATGAGCATTGTGGAATGGGTGCGTTCGCAAATCCTGGTCAGAGTCAGCGCCCGGCTGGAGATATTGCTGAATCAACGGGTATTTTCCGTCGCGTATAAACAATCGCTTTATTCGGGCGGTCAACGCGCGAATACGCAACCGTTTGACGATTTGACCGCATTGCGCCAGTTCCTGACCGGCAGCGGTTTGTTCGCCTTTTTCGATGCGCCGTGGATGCCGATGTATATCGCGCTGATGTTCGTGTTTCATGCCTGGTACGGCTTGTTTTCGATTGTGACGGCCATTTTGTTGGTGTTGATCGCTATCGCCAATGAAAAAGCGACAGCCGAAACGCTGGCAGAAGCCAATAAACTGGCGATTGCCGGTCGCGGACAAATTAGCCGGAACCTTAGAAATGCCGAAGTCATCGAATCAATGGGTATGCTGGCAAGTGTTCGCCAGCGATGGCTGGCGACAACGAATCAGGTATTGATTCTGCAATCGATTGCCAGCTCTCGGGCCGGGTTGATTGGCGCCGCATCTAAAGTCGTACGCTTGACTTCGCAATCTTTGATTCTGAGTTTGGGCGCTTATCTTGTCATCGAACGGGAAATTACTCCCGGTTTAATGATCGCCGGTTCCATTTTGTTGGGACGAGCACTGGCGCCAATCGACATGGTTATTGCGAATTTGAAAGGCTTTATCAATGCCCGAGGCCAATACCAGCGATTGAATGAGCTATTGCTACAAATCCCGGCGGATACTGAAAAGATGACCTTACCCGCGCCTACCGGGCTGATTAAGTTTGAAGAGGTTCAAGTTATACCGCCCGGTGCTAAAGAGCCCGCGTTAAAAGGAATTAGTCTTACCATTATTCCCGGTGATTTGTTAGCGGTTGTCGGTCCCAGCGGCGCGGGTAAATCAACCTTTGCCAGGGCCTTGCTGGGCATTTGGCCGACTTCAGTCGGTAAAATTCGACTGGATGGCGCGGATGTTTCAGCTTGGAACCGGGAAGAGCTGGGGCCCTATATCGGTTATCTGCCTCAGGATGTCGAGTTGTTCGAAGGCTCGATCAGTGAAAACATTGCCCGCTTTGGCGAGATCGATCCCGAAGCGGTGATTAATGCCGCGAAAATGGCTGATGTTCATGAGCTGATTTTGTCCTTGCCTGAAGGCTACGACACTGTCATCGGCGCCAACGGCGGCGTTTTGTCCGGCGGACAACGGCAACGCGTCGGCTTGGCTCGTGCCTTATACGGCAATCCTGTGCTTGTGGTGTTGGACGAGCCTAACTCCAATCTGGATGAACAAGGCGAGCTGGCGCTGGGCAATGCCTTGCAACGCATGAAACAAAAAAAGGTGACCGTGATACTGGTTACGCATCGGCAAAGCGTGTTGTCCTATGTCGACAAGCTATTGATCCTCAGTGACGGTCAACTCGCAGTCTATGGGCCGCGCGACCAGGTAGTCGCTCATTTGAAACAACAGTCTCAACAAGTTTCTACCGGTTCATCCAGAACCGGATCATGAGGACTATACGGAAAACATGAATCAACAATCCAATTCAGCTTCAACCTCGGCTTCATCTCCAAATTCTGTGATAACGGACGACAAACCGATACGCATAATCGGTTTGATCGTGCTGTTGTCGACACTGGGCATTTTCGGTATTTGGGCGGGTTGGGCGCCCATTGACGGAGCAGCGCTTGCGCCCGGTTTTGTCGCCGTAAAATCTCATAAAAAAACCGTACAGCATCTTGATGGCGGCATCGTTAGCCAGCTGTTGGTCAAGAATGGCGATATTGTCAAGGAAGGCGATTTGCTGTTAACGCTGGACGGCACCGAGAACAAGGCTCAGCTCGAAATAGCACGCGGCCAATTTATTACCTTGGCCGCGCAAGTGGCACGGCTTGAAGCGGAAAGGGACGGTAAATCGGCTATTGTTTATCCCGAGACCCTGAACGATGCGGCCGACCTTCGGATCACCGAAGCCAAACGAACCGAAAACCAGCTTTTTGCCGCCCGAAAAAATGCCCATGAAGGCGAAATGGCGGTTCTGACTCAACGCGTCGGCCAGCTCAATTCGAAAATCGACGGCTTAAAAGGCCAGCGTAGCAGCAAGCAGAACTTGGTTGTATCTTACAGCGAAGAAGCCCGCGATTTGAAAGAGCTGCTCGCGGAAGGCTTCGCGGACAAGCAACGGCTGCGGGATACTGAGCGTAACTATATGTTAAACAAAGGTGAAATATCCGCATTAACATCCGAAATTGCCGCCAGCCAAATCCAGATCGGCGAAACCAAACTGGAAATTTTACAGTTGGAGAAAAAATTCCAGGAAGATGTCAGCACCAAGCTCAGCGAAGCGCAAACCGATTTGTATGACGTGACTCAACGCATGTCGGCGACTAAAGATAAAGTCGTGCGCATCGACATCAAAGCCCCGGTTTCAGGCCGGGTTATGGGCATGGAGATGCATACCGTAGGCGGTGTGATCCTGCCGGGCCACCCTATTCTGGATATTGTCCCGCAAAAAGAAGAGCTGATCGTTGACGCCCAAGTGTCGCCTTTGGATATTGACCGGGTGAGTATCGGGCTTGTTGCCGAAGTACGCTTTACTGCGTTCAAACAAGCGCTAACCCCGGTCATTGAAGGCCGGATGATCGGTTTGTCGGCGGACAGGCTGATCGAGGAAAAGACCGGAACGCCTTATTATCAAGCCGAAATCGAACTGACGCCGGAAAGCTATCAAAAAATGGCGCATCTTGAGCTCGTGCCTGGAATGCCGGTTGAGGTTTTGATTAAAACCGGGGAAAGAACCGTTTTCGAGTACCTGACCAAACCGATCAGCAATGCCTTTGCCCGGTCATTTATTGAAGATTGAAGATTGATGGTTATGTCCAAGCTAAAAAACGCTTTCTGTGCCGCGCTGATGATCTGCGCCTCGCCTGCCGGCGCCGAGGGTTTAATGGATGTTTATCATCAGGCGCTGCAAGCCGACCCTGAACTCAAAACGTCGGAGTTGAAGGTTGAGGTCGGCAATGCGCAGAAAGGCCAGGCCTTGGGGCAATTATTACCGCAAGTTAACGCGACCGCGAACTGGTCGAAAAATAACCAGCAAGTCAAAGGCGCTATCGGCCAGGACTATGACGGTACCCGTTACTATGTTTCATTAACCCAGAGCGTGCTTGATCTGGCCAAGTTTTGGGATTGGCGGCGCACGCGCGAAGTTGAAAATCAATACGCCTCGGAGCTTATCGATGCTCAGCATACGTTGATGTTTAAAGTGGTCGAGCGCTATTTTGCCGTATTGGATGCCGAAGACCAACTGCATTTGACGCAGTTGGAGAAGCAAGCCACTGCCTCCGAGTTGGAGCAAGTCAACCGGCAATTCGCCAAGCAACTGGTAAAAATCACCGATCTATACGAGGTAGAAGCGAGACTGGATCAAATCAAGGCTGATGAGATCGAGGCTGAAAGCACCTTGATCATCGCAAAACAGGCCGTCAAAGAGCTGACTAATAATTTACCGCTAGAGCTTGATAAGTTGCACAGCGGCATTGAGTACAAGGAACTGGAAGGCAGGCTGGATGATTGGATCGAGGTGGCGAAAAGTGAAAATCCTGTTCTTGCGGCTCAGCTAAGCGCCATTGAAGCGGCCGGCAACAATGTCGCCGTACAGAAATCAAGGTATCTGCCGGTTGTCGACTTACAGCTTAATTACTACGACACCAATACCGGTTATCAAAGTGCGCAGACCAATGCGACACAAACCCAGGTAGCCGCTATCAATGTCAACGTCCCCATCTTTACCGGAGGCACGACAACACACCGCATGTTTGAGGCGCAGAGCCGTCTGGCAATGAGCAAGGAAGAAAATGAAGCGAAAATACGCGCCTTGGTTAAGGAAACCAGCGACGCATTTTCAGCGTCCAACGCCAATGCCCGGCGTATCAAGGCCTCCGAGAAAGCGCTTGCCTCGGCGATCAAATCCAGGGAAGCGATGCAACGCGGGCTTAGATACGGCGTGGAAACCATGGCCGATGTATTAAGAGCGCAACAATTCGAGTTTAAGGCCAGAAGAGAACTGGCGAAATCCAAATATGAATACATTACCAACCGCGTTCGTTTTTTGCATGCGATAGGGACGATTAGTGAAGACAACTTGCTGGAAGTTAATGCTTGGCTGGCCAAGCAGTAGGGAGCAATAATTGATATTGGGCATTGTCCACGAAAGCACGAAAAGGCTTTATGCATAAGTGCCCGCGAGACGCCGTCGTTCCGGCAGGGACAGATATACTCCGAACGGTCGATTTTTCGGTTTTACATTTGGCGAAAATATTGTAAAAAGAGCAGGAAATTAACGCACTGAATGCCCATGATTACACTCGAACTGACCGAAAAACAACTGGACGAAATTTATGATGGAATGTCGTCAAACGACACCCTGTCCGGCCGAAAAAGATGCCTGATCGTTTACCTCCGAGCCAAGGGCTACCCGCGGGATGCGGTTGCCGACATCGCGCGGGTCGACCCGGACAGCGTCACCACCTACGTAAAGAAATACATCGATGGTGGCCTGCAAAGCTTACTGAAAGACAACTACCGCTCGCCGAAAAGCCAATTGGAAGCCCATGCCGGAGAATTGAAAGATCTGTTCGAAAAAAAACACCGCACACGGTCAACCAAGCGATAGCCATGATTTTCGAACAAACCGGTGTGCGTTTAAAACACTCCGCTTGCCAAGCGTTTTTGAAAAAGATCGGTATGAAATGCAGGCGTTGCGGTTTGATGCCCGGCAAGGCGCTGGATGATGCAAAGCAACGGCAGGCGCAGCAAGAGTTCCACGATAATCAGTTACAGCCCCGTCTGGATGAGGCCAAACAAGGCAAGCGCACGGTACTGTTCGTGGATGCCGCGCACTTCGTGATGGGAGCGTTCTTGGGGATGGTGTGGTGCTTCGCGCGCAAGGTTCTGCCCTCAGCTAGCGGACGCAAGCGTCACAACGTATTGGGCGCTTATGATCCCATCCGCCACGAGGCCATCACAGTGACCAACGACAGCACTATCAATCAAGGGGTGTTCTGTGAGTTCCTCGACAAAATAGCGAGGACCTATGCCGATACCGGATGTCCTGTCACGTTAATACTGGACAATGCGAGATACCAAAAATGCCAGTCGGTCGCTGACAAGGCCGCAGAGCTTGGGATAGAACTCCTTTATCTGCCTCCTTACTCGCCAAACCTGAATCTGATCGAGCGGCTATGGCGCTTCGTCAAAAAGGAAGTGTTGTATAGCACCCACTACGATAAGTTCGAAGCCTTTAGAAACAACATTGATACCTGTATAGCCGAACTGAGTACGCGTTTCAAAGTGAATATGCAAACTTTAATGACCTTGAAATTCCAACTGTTTTCTGAAAAAAACGAAAACCTGACCGTTTAAAGTATATTTGTCCCTTGATCGTAAGCATTGCACAAAGCAAGCTGTTTTGCTTTGCCTTTGCTTTGCAATATTTCAGGTTCGCCAGACCGGAAAATAAAAATCATTGGGCTTGTTTTAAAACTTGAGCAGCACGGCGAATAATGTCCATCGCCTGAATATCTTCGGCAGTGGGCAAATCGCCGATTTCGGCTTCCAATGTCTTTAATTGCGTTTTATCTTCTTCGCCGAGTTTCGCTTTACTGAGGATTTGCCGTCGTTGTTCCAACAGGCTTTCATAATGAGGCGAACGCGCACTTTTTAACTCGAATAAATCACTGGTTAATAATTGGTCAATACGCCAGCCATGCACGTCTTGTGCTTGCTGGTGAATGACCACGCCTTCACTTTCACGTTTTAACACCACGATATTGGCGTTTTCTGCCGCTTGCACAATTAAAGGACTGTGTGCGGTGACGATGAATTGGGTATTAACAAAGCGCTCGCTCAAGTAGGACATAATCGTGCGCTGCCATTTGGGGTGCAGATGCAAGTCGATTTCGTCGATTAATACTATAGCGGGTTCGGCGATAGGGTTGGGGCTATGGGGATAAAAATTAAATAAACGAGCAGCTAAATCAACTATCCAGGAAGTCATGGTTTGATAGCCCAAACTTATTTGCGATAACAATAACCAACCATCAGGCAGCTTGAATTCAACCCTGGGATTTGGCGATTTCTCGTTGGGTACGGTAATTCGAATGTCCTCAACATCGGGCAGTAAATTGATGAGTACATTTTTAATAACATTCAAGCGTTGTTGATAGTTGGCTTGAATATCTGATTTTTTATTGGCGATATAGTCGGTATCCAATAGCCATTTTTCGGCATTAACCAATTCACATTGCTCATCATTTATAGACGCATTGACAACAGAATTACCATATAAAAACGGACTACTGTTTCTTAGTCTTCTACTCGCACTGTATGCAATGCTAAAAAACATGCTATTAGTGATTGTAAAATCACCTGTATCAAAAGACATATCTCCAGAACGAATACGCTCTGGATGCCAAACCTTCTTAGCTTGTGAATTAGGCTTATTAGATACGAGACGTCCTTCAGAGCCATTATCAGAAAGTTCGGTCTGGTATTCAAAGTTTAGAAAATGACCATTTGCTGCATTAACCAAAGTGGAATTAAAAGCAAAGCCAGACCGTATCTTGGAATTACTGGTATTAACTCGGCGCAGACTGTTTTGGAAATAGTCAGTGACATGTATGCCTTTTGCCAAGATTTCCAACAACGTGGTCTTACCCGTGCCATTATTCCCTAAAATCACCGTCCATTGAGCGGGGTTGCCGTTACCGTCGGATAAATTCAAAGTTTGTTCAACAGCAAAACAACGCACATTTTCTAAGGACAAGGATAAAAAATAAAAACCCTCGCTTGATTCTTTTAATTTAGTCATGCTTGCTTGCTTGACCCCCGCTTTTGCTAATTCGTATACCGGCGCGTCTTATAACTAGGCAGGAAGGATAATAAAGTCGTTTCCCTACTTGCCCAGTCGAAAATCAGCCTTACAGCACCGCCAACGCACTTTCATAATCCGGTTCATTAACAAGCTCACCAACCAATTGCGTGTAGATCACTTTGTCATGCTCATCGATAATAACGATGGCACGAGCAGTCAAACCGCGCAGAAAGGTGTCGGTGATGGTCACGCCGTAATCATTGGAGAAACTGGAGCGGAAAGTCGACAGCGGAATGACGTGAGTTAAATCTTCCGATTCGCAAAAGCGGCTTTGCGCAAAAGGCAGGTCGGCGGAGACAGCTAACACAACGGTATTGTCCAGATGCGAGGCTTTTTGGTTGAATTTGCGCGTCGATGCGGCGCAGGTTGGCGTGTCCAGGCTGGGCACGATATTCAGCACTTTTCTTTTTCCTGCGTAGGTTGCCAAAGTGACATCCACTAACTCGCGGCTGGTTAGGGAAAATGCCGGCGCATCGCTGCCAACTGCGGGCAGTTCGCCGGATGTATTGAGGGGCTTGCCTTGGAATGTGATTGTAGCCATGATTGTTTCCTGTAGTGTTGATTTATGACAAGAGGTTCGTCCAACTCAGAATCGTAGGCCGGAATAAGCCGGTTTGAGCGACTGCGAAAACTGGTGTTTCCGGCAAAACCTCACCATAGCCAGCCGGAAACGCTACCTCGCGCTACGCGCTTGGGTAACCTTATTCCGGCCTACGTGCTTATTCCGGCCTACGTACTGCTTAAATCAAGTTAGGCTGGGCTTTCGCCTTTTACCTTGTGCCTTATTATTAATCCCTCTTCTTACTCTTCACCCGCTTCATCAAACGTTCCTTCTTTTTCACCTGCCATTCGGTCAGCTTGTTCTTTTGCCCGTGAAACGGATTGGCCGCCGACTTGAATACCAAGCGTATCGGCGTGCCGACCAAGCCCATTTTGTCACGGTAATAGTTCATCAGGTAACGCTTGTAAGACTCAGGCAATGAGTCGGTTTGCACGCCGTGAATCACCACAATCGGCGGATGCCTGGCGCCTTGATGCGCATATTTCAGTTTAATACGGCGGCTATTCACTAACGGCGGCTGATGCGCGGTGGTGGCTTCTTTCAGTATCCGGGTCAGCACCGGCGTAGACATGTCGAGCATTGCCGCCGCATATAATTGCTGTACGACATCGAACATTTTGCCGACGCCGCTGCCGTGCAACGCTGAAATCGGGTGTTTTTCGGCAAACTCAAGAAAAGACAGTTTGACGTCGAGTTGCCGGTGAATGTTTACTTTTTGATCGGCGCTGATGCCGTCCCATTTATTCAAGCCGATAATCAGCGCTCTTCCGGCTTCCAATACCAAACCTAATAAATGCGCATCCTGATCGGTGACACCTTCCCGTGCATCAATCAGGTAAATCACGACATTGGCTTTTTCAATCGCCTGCAACGATTTAATGACACTGAATTTTTCAATGGTTTCGGCTATTTTGGAGCGTCTGCGCATTCCGGCGGTATCGATCAAGGTGAACTTTTTGCCGTTGCGTTCAAAAGGAATATAGATACTGTCGCGCGTGGTGCCCGGTTCATCGAATACGATAACCCGCTCTTCACCCAATAAGCGGTTGACCAAGGTTGATTTGCCGACGTTGGGCCTTCCGACCACGGCGATACCGATGCCGCCCGGCGCTTCTTCCACTTCGCCTTTATCCGGCGGCAATAGTTGGTTAACTTTTTCCAGTAATTCGGGTATGCCTCTGCCGTGGGACGCGGCAATTTGCACCGGTTCGCCCAACGCCAGCGAATAGAAATCCGACGCCGCAACAGTGGCGTCAATGCCGTCAATCTTGTTGGTGACCAATATAATCGGCTTTTGCAACTTTCTCAGCGTATCGGCAATAACCTTGTCGGAAGCGCTCAACCCTTCTCGTGCATCAACCATGAAAAACACGACGTCCGCCTCTTCCAAGGCAATTTGTACCTGTTTTCTGGCGAAGCTTTCTATGCCTTCCGCATCATCGGCTATACCGCCGGTATCGACGACCAAACAGGGACGATCACCTAACTTGACTCGACCATATTGCCGATCGCGGGTTAAACCTGAAAAGTCCGCGACCAAAGCATCGCGGCTGCGCGTTAGATAATTGAATAATGTGGACTTGCCCACATTGGGCCGCCCGACTAGGGCTATTACAGGTAACATATCGACTCGGAATTAGAGAAATAGAACACGGATGGCACGGACTAGACAGATTTACACGGATTTTTTAAAACCGCGCCAAGTTAGAAGTACGCCTGAAATAACTTGAGCAGCTTGGATTCCTCTTTTTTAAAGATAAAAGTATCTTGATAATCCATTTCATGCATATTCTTTAGCTATGCTCTTCAAATCAGTGATTATCCGTCTAATCCGTGTCATCTGTGTTCCATTATATATTAGTATCTTTTTATTGGACTTTTAAAGCGGCAAGCGTGCCGTCTTTTGCATAAACATAAACGATATTATCCGCCACGATGGGCTTGGCATCGATGGCGCCGTCAGTTATTTGGATACGCCCCATTTGTCTGCCGTCGGTACTGGATAACCAATGCACGTAGCCTTCAAAATCCCCTACCACGACATAATTTTCATAAGCGGCGGGAGCGGTTAATCTTCTTTGATGCAGATCCTTTTGCTTCCACAAACCCGCGCCGCTACGCTGATCCAACTGCATGACATGACTTTCCGAATCGGCAAGGTATAAATACCGGTAATCGTTACTCAAACCTGAATGCGATGAAATGGCTTCGTTGCGCCATAGCACATCGCCATCCGATTCCGAAATAGCCGCTATTCCGCCCTGAAAGCTGGCAACATAAATCACGCCGTTAATAGCGATAGGATCGACATCCAGATCGACCAAGCGTTCAATTTCAGAGCGTCCTTTCGGAATCGCAATACTGGTTTCCCATACATATTTGCCGTCGGCCAATCGCAAGGCCATTAATTTGCCGTTGTCGTAGCCGCCGATCACTTTATCCTCGACAACCAGCGGCGATCCGGTTCCGCGCAGGCTTAAGGCCGGTACGGTGCGTTCATAACTCCAGCGCTTGCCGCCGGTCTTCTCATCAAGAGCAATCACGGAACCGTCCGTGGTCCTGACGATGACAATACCATTGGCGACAACAGGCACCGAAAGCACTTCGCTGGATACCGTACTTTTCCACAGCACCGCGCCGGTTTCAATGTCCAAGGCAACGACTTCGGCATCGCTGGAACCCAAAATAACGGTACCGGAGCCAAGGCCGGGGCCACCGGAAAAATGCACCTCGGTTTCGGTCTCCCAAACCAAATTACCGGTAGTCGGGCTTCTGGCCTGCACCAGTCCTTCCCGATCCGCCGCCACTATTTTGCCGCTGCCGATGACCGGAATCAGTTTTAAGGATTGCTCGTCGGCCCCGACACCGACCGATTCTTTCCAGATGACTTCGGTCTTGATTTCAGGCGTATATTCAACCAAAGGACTCGGCGGATCGGCATTGTCTTCTCCGCCCAGAAAGTAATCGCTGATGCCGGAAACGCCTTCTTGAAGAGTCTCAACAGCCGCACAGCCTGTTAATAAGGTGATAAGAAGGAAGGCACAGGGCAAAAGGCAAAAGGCGAAAAAACCTTTAGCCTTGTGCCTTTCGCCTTTTGCCTGACTCATATAGGTTGAATGGTTACTCATTATTTTTGAGTTTCTAGCTTTTCTTGGGGAGTCAAATCATCAATTTTGAACTGCAACAACGGCGACGGCTGACCGTTTCTCAACGCATTTTGATACGATGTGCGCGCTTCATCCAAACGATCCAGGGCTACATACAAATCGCCCACCAATTCATCGTAATTGGCTGAATAGCTGGCCGCTTCTTTGGCATCCACCTCGTTGATGACCTGTAAGCCTTGTTCATATTCGCCGGTAGCCAACATTAAACGCGCCAGTCTTATCCTGGCAATATTGCTCAACTGTTTATTCGGCTCTGCTGCAATAGTCTTTAAAATCTGCTTTGCCGCAGCGAAATCGCCTTGCTGCGATTTTACTTTGGCCTGGAATAATCCACTGAATGCCGCATATTCGGTGCCTTTAAATTGCTCCTGTATGCGTTCGGACAGCTTTTCTACGCTGTCATTCTTATTTTCATCCAGCGCTTTCAGCAATTGACTATAAGATAGCGATGCTTGCGCTGCCTGCGCTTTCTTATGATCCTGCCAGTAATTCCAGCCCAGAATAATGACGATGCCCATCACTAAACCCACGATGGTCGAGGTTGAATTTTCTTTCCACCATCTTTTTAAGGCTTCAACCTGTTCTTCTTCGGTATCGTAAATTTCCACTTGTTTTTCTCTTGTTTGATGTTTAAAAATAGGTAACTACTCAGCGGTCAGAAAAATAGAACACTGATGACACGGATCTGACTGATTATCACTGATAAATTGGCAAATCCAAGCATTAACTAGTTAACAACTTAGCTCCGTTTTCTTTTAAAATTTTATACTTAAGTTCTTCCAATCGGCGTTGCCTAGAGTCACCTACTTTTGGGAATCCATGTTCTTCCAAAAACTTAATCGCCTGCTGTTGAGACATATTTTGCTGTTCTTGCCCGCTGTTACGTAGTGGTTTGACGCTAACCTCGCCGCGACTGACTTCATCGTCGCCCAGAATGACCGCGAATTTCGCACCGCTTTTGTCGGCTTTTTTAAACTGGCTTTTAAAGCTGCCGCCGCCGCAATTCACTTGCAATTTCAGGCCGGGAATTTCATTCCTGATCGTCTCGGCAAAGCGCATGCCTTCCTGTTCCGCTGTTTCGCCGACCCGGATCATGTATACATCAACGGGATTTGAAAGCTGCACATTTTCCAGCATTTCCATCAACGCCAACAAGCGCTCCATGCCCATCGCAAAACCGACCGCATGATTAGGTTTGCCGCCCAGTTGTTCGATCAGTCCGTCATAGCGTCCGCCCGCACAGACAGTGCCTTGCGAGCCTAGTTCGTCGGTAACCCATTCGAAAACGGTCTTGCTGTAATAATCCAGACCGCGCACCAATCGGGAATTGAGTTCGTAGCCGATGCCCAAATCGTCCAATATCGTGGTTATCGCGTTAAAATGCTGCCGCGTGTCATCGCCCAGATAGTCGGTCAACTCGGGCGCATTAGCGACAACTTGTTGCATCGCCGGATTCTTGGTATCCAGAATCCGTAGCGGATTGGTTTCCAATCGTCGCAGACTGTCTTCGTCCAATTGATCGAGATGCTGTTTAAAATAGCTGACCAGACTGTCCCGGTACACCATACGCTCGGCCAGCGTGCCTAAAGAATTAAGCTGTAAGCGGACCTTATCGCGGATGCCCAGCTTTTTCCATAACCGGTCCATGATCAGGATTAACTCCGCATCGATATCGGGTCCGGCCATGCCGTAGGTTTCAACGCCCAATTGAAAAAACTGGCGATAACGGCCTTTTTGCGGGCGTTCATGCCGGTACATCGGCCCGTAATACCATAAGCGATGCACTTGGTTATGTAATAAGCCGTGCTCCAGACAGGCTCTAAGACAACCGGCCGTGCCTTCGGGACGTAAAGTCAAGGAATCGCCGTTGCGGTCGTCGAATGTGTACATTTCCTTTTCAACAATATCGGTCACTTCGCCGATAGAGCGCTTGAAAAGTTCGGTTTTTTCGACGATCGGCAGCCGGATCTCACTGTAGCCATAGGCGCCGAGTATTTCCCTGATGCATTGTTCCGCATATTGCCAGAGCGGAGTCCGCTCGGGAAGCACATCGTGCATCCCGCGAATTGCTTGAATATTATTTGCCATAGTTAAACGAGGTTCTGCAGGGCTTAAAAATTGCTAATGCCTGCGATTTTTTTTGCTTCATTCGAAAGCGGAAATTTTTCCACCAATAAATTTTTATATTCCTTAGCCAGCCCTTTATTGCCCAAAGCCCGCTCGGTTAGCACAGCAAACCATAAAGTTTCAGCCGTATGGCTTGCAACGCCCAAATAGCGCTGCAAAAAACCTTTCGCCGCCCAAAAATCGCCTTTTTCATAAGCAATTTTTTGCATTTCCGATAATGCCGGCGCATAGGCGCTATTAAGTTGCAGCGCCTGTCTGAAATAATTCTCGGCCAGTTGTTTTTGCCCCATACCCAGCTGGCAGCGTCCGGCATTGGTTAACGCCAACCACTGTCTGTCGTTTATCGGATTTGAACCGGTCTCGGACAATAACTCCATACCGTTTTCAAGCTCCCCATGCTCGCAGAGGAAGCGGCCGAAATTATTTTTCACGCCCAAATCATCAGGCATCAGATTCAGCGCGGTCTCATAATGTTCTTTAGCCTTGTCGGGCTGGTTTAATTTTTCGTATAAAAAAGCCAAGGCATTATGCGCCTGTGCATTATCCGAATTATCTTTTACTGCCTGTAACAAGTTATCTCTGGCCAGTTCCAGCTTATTCATGCCTAGATAACGCACCCCTAGCTGCAAATGCACATTTTCAGCATTGTCGGTTTTAATCTCGCTTTCTGTAGCGCAGGCGGTCAAAGCCGTAACCAGCAGGACAAGCACGAACCGATTAATCATTTTTGCCGCATCAAGCCGCACGTTCGGCACCTGCCGGGTGGATTTTCAAGTGTCTGCGGCTTTTATCTTTAACTTGACCTACCAACTGGCCGCAGGCTGCATCGATATCTTCGCCGCGCGTTTTCCTGACCGTAGTGACTATGCCGGCATCGTTTAACAATGTTTTAAATCGGTTGATTGCTTCACTGCTGGAACAACGGTAAGACGATGACGGAAACGGGTTAAACGGTATTAAATTAACTTTTGCCGGTACCGTTTTTAATAGTTTGATAAGACCCCGCGCATCCTGCATCGAGTCATTAACGCCATCCAGCATCACATATTCAAACGTAACAGTACGCCGTGGCGCTATCTTTGCGTTATCCCGGCAGGCTTCCATTAATTCCTTTAACGGATATTTTTTATTGATTGGAACTAACTCGTCGCGTAATTCATCGGTTACTGCGTGTAACGACACCGCAAGGCTGACATCGCAGACCTGGGTTAAGCGATACATGGCCGGTACTACGCCCGAAGTACTGACGGTCACCCGGCGCTTGGACAAGCCGAAGGTGAAATCGTCCATCATCAGGTTCATCGCCGCGACTGCATTGTCGAAATTAAGCAGCGGTTCGCCCATGCCCATCATGACCACATTGGTAATTCTGTTGTCCGGTCCCAAGCGTTTTTGCGCAACGAATAACTGGCCGATAATTTCAGACGTACTCAAGTTACGGTTAAACCCTTGCTGGGCGGTAGAGCAAAAAGTGCAGGCCAACGCACAGCCGATTTGCGATGAAACGCATAAAGTGCCGCGCCCCTCTTCAGGAATAAACACCGTTTCAATCCTGTTGCCGCAATGAGTTTGCATAACCCATTTACAAGTGCCGTCGGTCGCGACTTTTTCAAGCACGATTTCCGGCGTTGCGATGTAACAGTGTTCAGTTAGATAAGCGCGCAATGACTTGCTCAAATTGGTCATCAGGTCGAAGTCTTCGACACCTTCCTGATAGATCCACTTGAGCAACTGCGTCGCTCGAAAAGGCTTCTCGCCTAAGCCGACAAAAAAGACCGCAAGGCCTTTTCTGTCGAAATCGAGCAAATTGATGGTTTTTTTATTAACGGGTTCTTGCACAGATTTCATTGTCGGAGAAAAAGTAAGCAATTTCCCTTTGAGCTGTTTCGACAGCATCTGAACCGTGTACGGCATTTTCATCGATGCTATTGGCAAAGTCGGCGCGGATAGTTCCGGCAGCCGCTTCTTTCGGGTTGGTGGCGCCCATGATTTCGCGATGCTTAAGAACCGCGTTTTCGCCTTCCAACACTTGCATGATCACAGGACCTGAAATCATGAATGCGACTAAATCATTAAAAAAACCGCGCTCGCTGTGTTCTGCATAAAAGCCTTCAGCCTGTTCTTTGGTCAAATGCAGCATTTTTGCAGCAACGATTTTTAAGTCGTTTTTTTCGAAACGGCTGTAAATTTCGCCGATTACATTTTTTGCTACAGCGTCAGGTTTAATGATTGAGAAAGTGCGTTCTATCGCCATTTTTTAAAACTCCAATTGTAAATAAATGTTGTTAAGCGGCCGATTATACCTGATCAGCCGCTGTATTTTGAAAATACCTGATGAGGCGAAAGTGGTTTCCATGTCAGGGCATATTTTTTACTCACCACGAAGACATGAAGAAAAGACATAAACTTCGTGCTCTTCGTGTCTTCGTGG
>OBEQ010782463.1_pt1 | contig 17403 bp, 14 predicted proteins | sample 1670901 | NCBI WGS metagenome assembly OBEQ01 (sample SAMEA104232315, study PRJEB22302) | groundwater metagenome | biome: forest; feature: aquifer; material: groundwater | place: USA | collected 2011-08-07 | depth 5.4 m
TGTAAGAAAACCTGAGCTCTTTGCAGCTTTGGCAGAGGAGGTCTCTTAACCTTTTATCGTAAGGCTCGCTCATCGGTGTGTGGACCACTTCCTCGGTAAAATAGGACATCTCCCTTTGACGGGTAAAATCAATGAATTGAGACGGGAAGACAAGATTGCCTGGTTTTATTTCTTCTCTCAAAGAACCGACGGCCGTCGCCGCCAGAATATGGGTACAGCCCTCTTCTTTCAATGCGAAGATATTGGCGCGGAAATTTATTTTTGTCGGCATGATGTTATGCTCTTTACCATGCCGGGCGAGAATGATGACATCCTCTCCCTCAATCTTGCCGCAGACTAAAGGCGAGGAAGGACTGCCATATTTATTCAGGATGGCTTTCTCAATCGGATTTTTTAAGATCTCCGGGTTATCTAACCCCGAGCCTCCGATAACCGCTATTTTTTTCATGGGTAGCAATATAACAAAAGTTTCATGTCATTTTTTACCTTTTTCAATGAAATACAGAACAGCAATAAATAAAACAAAAAGCACAAGTCCAAAGATCGTCATAAGAAGCCCTTGGCGAAAAGCCGCGGGCTCGAAACGAAAGACGACTTTGCTCTTTCCCGAGGGGACTTTGATGGCCATAAAGTTATAATTGGCTCGAATCAAAGACTCCTCTTTTCCGTTCACGTACGCCTTCCAGTCTTGATGATAGGAGTCGTTAAAAAATAGAATGGCCGGAGAGGTTGTCTCCACGTCCAGCTCCAGCTGACTTGTTCGAAAGCTCCTGTATTTTAGATTCAGGCCTTCGGAAGGACCGGCCTTTGCGATGCCGGGGTCGGAGGCCAGAATAACTTTTTGTCTTGGCGTAAAATCTTCATCGGACAAGCGCTTGAGCGCTTTCTCATCGTTTTCCACGATCTCAAAATCCCTGAAAAGCATCAATCGCGACAAGGCCGAGGGACGCACCTCGACAGCCCCGCGCCCCTCATCGGCGTCGTAACGGCATCCCATCAGATCCAGTAAGCGTTTATTCTTTTCATCCCCGCAAAAGCCCGAGCTTGTCACAGACAGCGAAGGGTTAAAGTGCTGCATCAGATTGCCAAAGCTTAAATCCACTTGAGAATTGACGCCTCCGTACGAACGCACTCCATAAACGGAAGGAATGTTCGAAAAAATCTCGTTACCAGAAATACCAAGGCCTTTATGGGGATTATTCAACCGAAAATCAGCCGTATTCACGTCTTCTTTTAATTTTGTCGGCGGCGTAGCGTCCCTAAAATCCGGAGCTTTCTGAAAAGCCATATCGTCCGACTTGCCTTCAAAGGGCGGCGCATTGTACCCTTCCATCAATAAGGCGCCGTCGGCATAAAGCGTGCCGGGTGAGGCAATGGAGATGTGAGGTCTGATCCATTCTGAAGGATCATTGACGACATGAGTCACGACCAGCCATTCCCAGCCTCCTCCTCCGGTGTGAAAAGAGGAAAAACTTCCGTTCTTTTTGTCCGTGAGGAGAAGCCGGGCCTGATGGGGAACAGAGGTTTTAACCCAGGTGCCGAAAGTAAAAGCCTTGCCTTGAAAATTGGGTCCTTTGACATCCTGATAGAGGTTGCAGGCATCGGCATTTCCATACGTCAGCGCCACCCCGTACTTACCCAAGGCTTTATTTTTTTCATCACGTGCAAGACTTGGATTTTTTCCGCCCAAAACCCATTCTTTGGGACGGTGGTCCTCTCCCCAGATTTCAAAAGAGCCGTTCTTAATGAGATTCACATTCTTCTGGCCGATCGCGTTCTTTCCCAAAGACATCGGATGGAGCAGATGTTCGGCGGGGGCATAGAGCGCTTTGCCATTAAAGAACGGTTCAGTAACCAGCCGGCTGTAGGCCTTGTTGAAAGGAAGCAAATCCACCAGCACCAACGCAAGAAAGATGACAAAAATACCGCTCGGGCGAAGTTCTCCGCTTTTTAGTTTCGCCAGCAGAACGGCAAAGAATGCGCCCACTGTAAAGAGCCTCAGGAAACCAAGACCTGCCAGGATATGGAGACCCTTGCTCGGGATCTCGCTCGTCATCCCGGGAAAAGGATATAGAAGGACAAAAAATGTTCCGACGGTGAGGAAAAGAACGAGAAAACCCGTGATCTGTTTATTCCAAGATTTTGAAAATTGGAAAAGCGCGTAAAGGGTAAACATTCCTGAAAGAGAAGCCAAGACGTAAACGAAGCTCGTGTAAAAAAACGGGTGATCTTTCAGCTTCAAGCCAAGCCAGGCTAAATAAAAAGTAAGCGCAAGGGCAAGCGCGGCTAGCGCCGTGGGTGCCTTAGAATGCATATTGGAATGCGGCCGGTGCAAGAAAAACCCCAGGAAAATAGCACCTAAGACCGTGAGGACGGCCAAGCGGGCGGGGTTGATAAACGCGGGGACATAATAAACATAGATCACGGCGATGCTTGAGAGGATCCCCCACGCGATGAATGTAAATATTTTTAAATGCGTCTCTTTAAAAGAAAGGGGATTTTTCTCCAAATACCGGCCGGCATGGCCCGCCACTGCGCAAAAGGCAACCGGGATCATCATCTTCGGGATAATCGTGTGCTGAAAAGGGTAAAAGATAAGATCCAGGATATCGCTGAAAGGCTGAATGACAAGGAGCCAGACGGACGCGATGAAAAAGTAGATAAGCCAAAAATTGATCCTTTTCTCGCGGATGGCCACCATTGACCAAATCAGAAGGGCCATCGGAAGCGCGCCGAAGTAGTTGAAGGTATGAAACTGCGAATGCCTTCCATGGAGGCCCGTGAGCGCGTAGATAATCGGCAAAGAAGCGCCGAATTGCACACCCATCGCCTCCGGAATAAATGCGGTGATCGCCAAATAGATATTGCCCACGATGCCCGCAAGATGCACGCCGCCTATTCTCCCCCCTCGAAAGGTCGCGTAAATAAAAGGAAGGACGCGGACCATTGAAATCATGGCGCCGGTGACCAGGGCGCCGAGAGCAACGGCCAAATGCGCCGGAGGATTTAAAACATTGATCAGAGGAGTCCGCCGCCTGAAAATAAATAAAACGGACAACGTAAGAAATGCGGCAAACGTATAGACAAGATTGCCACTTAAGCAAATCGCCACCACGGACAGGGTTAGATAAAGGTAGGAAAGGAAGTACTTTCTTTTATCAAGCGTCCAAAAGACATAAAAAGCGATTGTCTCAAAAAGGAAAATCGTCAGATGCGCGTAGGTGGTGACGCTGAAGAAAACATATCCGGAAAGCTGATAAATCGCGGAGGCAAAGAAGGCCCATTTTTTGTCGCCGAGCTCTTCCCTGAAGAACAAATAGCCGAAAATCCCCACCAACCACCACTCGAAAAACATGCGCAAGGTCAATAAGAAAAGGAAAAACTTCTCGGGAAACATGAATAGGAGCCAGTTGACGGGATAAAAAATAAAATTATGGGCGCTTCCCGAGAAGTCTATCCCCGCCAGGATGTAGGGATTCCAAAGCCCGAGGTCGCCGTGCTGGAAAGATCGGAGATTGAAAATCATATTTGGATAGGTAGTAAAGTAATTGTCGGTACTCCCTATCATGATATGACCGGACAGAAAAAACGGAGAAAAAACAATGAAGGCAAACAAGAAGTGAAAGAAAACGGCCGTGCGAAGGTCTATCTTCTCGGTAAGATCTTCAAGCCACTTCAAGGAGAAGAAAAAATTTTTTATCAAAAGTATTTTTGAGCGTCGGAAAACGTCTGTTAATCTCTCATTGCCGGCATGAGCTCGTGATCTTCCAAGATTTTATAACCCGCACTTTGAGCGTCACTGAAAAACATTTTTACGGTATCCAGTGAAAGCTCCGTCAAATCTTTCCCGATGAGCGGCAATTTTTTCAAAATATCATTCGTGATGGTAATAATATGGCATCCGCACGCCTCGGCTTGAAAAATGTTCAAAAGTTCGCGTGAACTCGCCCAGAGGAGTTGCGCATTCTGGTTCGGTTTTAGAATGGCCGCCGAGCGGGACATGAGCGGAACCGGGTCGCGGCCCGTGTCGGCCATCCGCCCCGCAAAGACGGAAACAATCGTTTTGGAGGCCGGGTCGAGGACAGCGGCTACGGATTGGACCTGATGGGGTGTCAAAATCGCCGTAATGTTCAAAGAAAGTCCTTCGGAAGACAACTGTTTTATAAGAGGGGTTGACGATTCCCCTTTTGTATTCGTGATGGGAATCTTTACGAAGACATTTTTGCCCCAACCGGCAATTTTTCTTGCCTCCTTTTCCATTTGTAAAAAATCATCCGAAAAAACTTCAAACGAGATTGGTAGATCCGGAATCGAAGCGATCGCTTCTTTCGCGAACGCTTCATAATGCCTGATTCCCGCTTTCCGCATAAGCGTCGGATTGGTCGTAAACCCTTTTACAAAACCCCATCGGTAGGCCTCTTTCATCCCGGCGATATCAGCGCCGTCCGCGTAGATCGCAATCTTGAACAGTGGCATCATTTTACAGACTCCCATTTGGTTTGATGAAGTTTTAGCGCCGGGTGTGAAACAAGTAAATGAAAGATGACCGCCTGAAAAGCCTCGGTGTGCGGTGTCACGTTTTCCGGGTTGACGGTAGGAATGATGGCGCAAGCATCGGCGATCCTGGCCGTGTAGCCTCCATCCCTCCCCACAATGCCCAACACCTGAGCTCCTATTTTTTTGGCATACTGGAGTGCCGTGACAAGATTGGGGCTCACATTTTTTTCCATATTCCCTCCCCCTACTGAAAAAATAAAAATCATGTCTTTGGCTTCAAGACGGCTCACCTTGAGCCATTCGACAAACACGCTTGCCCATCCTTCATCATTCGTGCGGGCCGTGAGTTCCGAAACATTGTCGGTGGGTGCATAAGACTCGATACCGACGATTTTACGAAAATCATTCACCGCATGGGAACAGTTTCCGGCACTGCCGCCGACCCCAAGGAAAAACAAGCGCCCGCGTCGGTTTCGTAACTCGGCCAAAAGCACCGCCATTTTCTCGATCACCGAGGCGTCAAGCACATCAATGATCTTTGAGGCTTCTTCCAAATGCTGTTGGGTGTAATTCATTTTGTCCGTTCGTAATGTAAAAGGAAGCGTCTGGTTTCTTCGAGTCCATTCTTCGATCCGATCTCATAAAAGCGCCGCGTTACTTCAAAACCCGCGAGCGCATCCTGCACCAAGAGACCCTGGTAAACCGTCGTCAAGTTTATCACAGTATCCGGTGGGTAGACATCAAAAACGTTCGTCTGCAACGCCCCGAAACCGTAATCCACATGCTCCATCTCGGGACTGAAGCGTCCTTTATCATAACGGAGGATGCGGCCGTTACGAAAAATAACATTACTCTGCACCCACCGGTTCGCGTTCCGAAATACGGTCATCAGTCCTTTTTTGCCACTCTTTAGAAATGCATCTTCGACCGCGGCATAATCAAAATCCAAATAGGAGTCCCCGTAAAGCAGCAAAAAACTCTCACCCAAAAGCAGCGCGGCCTTACGCAGCGCGCCGCCCGTTCCCAGGAGTTTTTCTCCGTCAAAGGCATAATCGAGCCTCAACCCCCAGCGGCTCCCGTCGCCAAGCGCCGTCTGAATCATTTTGCCTCGATAGCCCACACAGAGGACGACTCTCCGGCAACCGTGCCTTTGCAGCAACTGCAGTTGATGCTCCACAAAAGGTTTGCCGGCGACTTCGACGAGCGCTTTGGGGATATCATCCGTAAGAGGCCGCAGATGCGTGGCCAGTCCCCCGGCTAAAATCGCGACGGGAAGCCTCAAGCCAAAACCACCTTTGTGCCTTCGAAATCAAAGCGGAACCGCACTTCTTCAAGACCCGCACGGGACATCGCGTGACGCAAACGATTTCGGTCGCCGGTATAAAACATGAGAAAACCTCCGCCGCCGGCGCCGACAAGTTTGCCTCCGATGGCCCCATGGGCGCGTCCCAATTCATACCACTCATCAATCTGAGGGTTGCTCATACCTCCGGACCGTTTTCTTTTGTGCAGCCAATGTTCATGCATGAGCTCACCAAAAAGCGCGGCATTGCCATCCTCCAAAGCCTTTTTGCTGCGTAGTCCCAGTTCTTTGACATGATGGAGGTTCTCCAACATCACCCGGTCCGATTGTTGAGTGCGGACATCCTGATCTTTCAAAATACTGCCGGCGCTGCGTGAAAAACCGGTAAAAAACATGAGCAGGTTATCCTCAAGATCAAACAAAGTATCCGCGCTGATCGCAAGCGGTGCCGCTTCGACAGTATCATCCGAACGAAATGTAAAACAGGTAATGCCCCCGTAAGCGGCGATGTATTGGTCTTGCTTCCCAATAGGTTCTTTGAGCCGGTGGATCTCGATCTCGCAAGCAAGATTTGCAAGCTCGCTCGGATGCAGTAATCCGCGCCGATGCGCGTACAATGCTTTAATTAAAGCGGTGGTAAAACTACCGGAAGACCCCAAACCCGTACTTGCTGGAATATCCGTAAGCGTCGTGATTTCAAGCTGCGGCGCGTCAAAACCAAGCATCTGGATCGCTTCTCGAATGATGGGATGCTGCACATCCTCGACGCGTTCCACATGCTCAAGCTTTGAATATTTGAGGAAAATCCCGGGCGTGAAGGGACGTATCACGGTAACATAGACGTATTTGTCTATGGCGGCGGCGATGAGAAATCCCTCATGATGACGATAATAAGACGGCAGGTCCGTTCCTCCGCCGCCGAGCGTGATCCTGAGCGGACTTCGTGCAATGATCATTTTGGAACCTTCGCGTAAATTTTATCAACGATATCCAGGGCAGCCTCCGCATCGGCCAGATTCCCCAGCGGCTCTCTTTTTTGGATAATCGCTTTTGCAAATTCATTGAATTCTTCCGCCCACGAATCATCCGCAGAAGGATATTCCCAGATAGTGGTTTCCGGAGGTCCCATCAGGGGCAGCATTCGATAATGAGTCAATTTTTCAACGCCGTAGCTGCCTCCAAGGCCGTCGATTTGCAATTTACCACGCCGTCCATAAACCTCGAAAGAAAAAAGATTTTTCCATTCGGTGCAACTGGCGTGCAGCCAGGCAATTTGCCCCGTCAGGGTTTTTAACATCAAAAAAGCATTATCTTCCACTTCCATGTCCCAAAAATAGGTCGCCGTCAATCCTTCGATGACTTCTAAATCTCCCAAAAACCATCTTGAAAGGTCAATCAGGTGCAGGCCTTGGTCCAACAGCTCGCCCCCGCCGGAAATTTCCGGAATCGCCCGCCACTCCTTGTCATAACCGACCCTTCCGCCGTGTCCGTATCGGCCCCGCACATACATCGGTTCCCCCAAGGCCCCCGAATCGAATATTTCTTTGGCCTTCCGAATGGCGGGATGAAAGCGGTGATTGAAACCGACTTTGACCGTCACGCCTTTTTTACGGGCCGCGGTTCTAAGCGGCTTCAGTTCTTCGAATGACCGCGCGCCCGGTTTCTCAAGAAGCACGTGCTTTCCGGAGTCGATCGCCGCGAGCGCGATAACCGGAAGAACATCATGCGTCGTCGAGACAAGGACCGCATCCACACTCCGGTCAGCGATGACTTCCTGCCAGTCCGTGGTGGCTTTCGCACCGGGACTGATACGCGCCAAAGATTCGGCCGCTTCAAGTCGCAGGTCCGCCGCCCATTTGATCTTGTGCTGGGGGGCGACCGCTTTAGCCCTCTTACATCCCATAAGCCCGCACCCGATGATTCCAATCTGCATTAAGGTTCTCCCCAGGTCTTTCCCCGATCCTTGGGCACAATGCGCCGCAACGTGTAGATGTCCGTTCCATGAATGTCTGTTTTGAATTTTTTTAAATCCGGCCAAGGGTCCCAAACAGCGCTGATCAGCTTACCGGTAATCCCATCGCTCTCACCAGAGGCAAGAAAAACACACAAAGAAGCGCCTTTATTGAGGGCGGTGCCGCCTTCCTTTTTTTGTTTTTTTGCCTTGTCGTAAAAATCATGGCCGACCTTTTCCGGCCCGGCCTCGAGCACCTCATCGAGAAGCCTTGTATTGAGCGCACCAGGGGCAATCGCATTCACATCGATGCCGAAATCGCGCAGCTCTTCGGCGAGCGTCTCGGTGAAGCGGACAACGGCAGCTTTGGAAGTGGCATAAGCGCTGAGACGCGGCAGCGGATGGGTGGCGCCTCCGCCGGAGAGATTGATGATTTTTCCATGACGATGCTTTTTGAAATTGGGTAAAAAAGCGCGCGAAACGCAGACGACGCCCAAAAGGTTAATTTGAACCGTCTTCACCCATTCTTTCCAATCCGCTTCTTCCAACAAACCTTTCGGGCCATAAATCCCGGCATTATTCACTAAAATGTCCACCCTGGGAAATTTTGCCAATGTGTTTTTCACGAGACGATTGACCTGGGAAATTTGCGAGACATCCGCGCGTTGAGCGAAGAGCGCCTGGTCATCGTTCAAGAGTGCGGAAAGCTCTTTTTGAGTGTCCTGCAGCGCCTCCGCATCACGAGCGCATAACATCACGGAGGCTCCTTCGATCAGAAACTGCTTCGCGATGGATTTTCCCAAACCCCGGCTTGCGCCGGTCACAACGGCGTATCTCCCCTTGAGTTTCACAACGGCTTTCCTACGTTCAGGTACCGTATTTTTTCATGCGTGCCAAAATTGTCCTTTAAAAACCCGTTCGGATCGAGAACCAGCGCTCGAGAAGCGGTCGACAAAACTTCTTCGGCTTTGAGGTTTTTAAAATCTTCCCATTCGGTCGCGATCACGACTGCATCAGCGGCTCTAAAAGCCGCCGTGGGGGAATCCGCCAAACGAATACAGGTCTTTAATTCTTCCGGTAAACTTTTCACCATCGGATCATACGCGACAACTTTTACCTGCTGACTGTGGAGCCAACGGCACAGTTCAACGGCAGCCGAACGCCGGAGTGTATCCGTTCCCGGCTTGTAAGTGAGGCCTAAGACGGCGATCGTTCTGCCCGTGAGAACCGGCAACCACTCGCTCAATTTTTTACGCACCCACATCTGGTGATTTTGGTTGCTAGCCGAGACTCCCTCAAGCAAAGCGACGGGTAACTTTTTCTCGGCGGCCAGTTTTCTCAAAAACGCAACGTCTCTCCCCAAAGTGCCTCCGCTGAAAGCGTTTCCCGGCTTCAGGTACGCCTTCTGGCCGATGCGCGGGTCACTTCTCAACCCCCGCTCAACATCCGCCGCGTCCGCCCCCACCTTTTCGCAGAGCACCGCGATTTCATTGATGAACGCAACGCAAGTCGCCAAATAGGCATTGAGCGCATGCTTTGTCATCTCGGCTGATTCAAGGGACATCCAGAGGATATTTTCACAAAAGGGTTTCATCACGGTGGATAATTTTTCCCGCCGTTCGGTGTGAACGACTCCGATCACGACCCGAGCGGGTTTCGAAAAGGCTTGAATTGCCCTCCCCAGAACAAGGTTTTCCGGCGAATAATAAAAATCGACCTGCTTTCCGGGAAACTCCTTTTGGAACTTGTCTGCAAGCGCCGCGGTGGTGCCTGCCGGCAATTGCGACGAGATAAGAACCGCGCTTCCGTTCTTCAGATAACGAAAAACACTTTGGATCTCACTGGTAACCTTGCGCACATCCGCCTCGTCATTGTCATTCACGGGAGTGTCAAAAGTGACCCATAGAAGATCCGTGTCTTTTAAAGCTTCCGACTTCTCCGACGTAAAAGAAAGGTTTCCTCCGTTTAATCCGTTTTTAATCAAATCCTCGAGCCCCGGTTCGAAAACAGGCGGATCGCCGCCTTTGAGCCTGGTGATGGTATGCGAATCGGAATCCAAACCAACGACATGAAAACCAGCTCCGGCCAAGCAAGCGGAAGTGACTGATCCGAGATGCCACAATCCGTAAACGCATATTTTCATCGTGCCTCTAATGTTCCCGTATTCAATTTCAGAAAATCAAGCGTACGAAGGATACCTTCTTTTATAGAGAACGTTGGCCGCCATCCCAGCGCACGAATTTTACTACAATCCAAGAATATGAAAGGGCTGTCCCCCACCCAACCTCGTTCTCCTCCGGCATACGAAAGTCTCGGCGAAAGGTTCAGGCTTTCGGTGATATAACCGATGGAGTCATTGACTTCAATATATTCATCCGTTCCGAGGTTGAAAATATTCACTTTGTCCTCGGCCTTTTCGATGGCCATCAAGATCGCGTCGATGCAATCCTGAACATAAAGATAAGATTTTTTTTGGTGCCCGTCTCCCAACACATGCAGAGTGGACGGATCATCCAAAAGTTTTTTGTAAAAGTCAAAAACATGTCCATGAGTATACCTCTCCCCTAAAATCGACACAAAACGAAAAATCCATCCTTTAAACCCAAAGCCCTCGCAATAGGCCTCGATCAGACCCTCGCCGGCGAGCTTTGACGCACCATAAAGCGAAGTCTGAACCGGAAAAGGCGTCGTCTCCGGCGTCGGAAAAATCTCAGGCTCGCCATAGATTGAACCGGTGGAAGAAAAGGCAATTTTTTTTACTCCATTCTCCCTCATCGCCTCAAGCACGTTGAATGTCGCGATGATATTCTGCTCCAAATCCTTATGAGGGCGTTCCGTTCCGAAACGAACGTCCGCATTGGCCGCCAAGTGAAACACAAAATCAATCCCTTTCATCACGAGGCTTAGGGTTTTGACGTTTAAGAGATCACCTTTGATTAAGGAAAACTTCGGATTTTTTTTCGCTTGAGAAACAAATTCTTCACGACCTGTAGAAAAATTATCAAAAACAGTGATCGAATGGCCTTGAGCCAAAAGACGGTCGGCGAGATGGCTGCCAATGAACCCCGCCCCTCCTGTAATGAAAAAATTCATGAAAAATTCTTAACGGTGAAGAAAATCAAAAATTGATCTTTCGGTCAATGATAAACATCGGGCGGCGCTTGACTTCGTCATAAATACGCCCGATGTACTCGCCGATAAGCCCAAGACACAAAAGCTGGGCGCCTGAGAAAAAAGTTACCACTAAGACAGTGGTTGGAAGACCTTCCACCAAATGAAAGCCCATGAGTTTTTGAAGGACATACCACAACCCTAAAAAAAAGCTAAAACCAGCGATAAGAGCGCCCGCCACCGACATCATTTGCAAAGGGCGGGTGCTGAAACTCACAAGCCCGTTTAAGCCTATCTTCAGCGAGCCGGTAAAGCGATTATAATTGCCGTGCCCGCCGAATCTCTCATCGCGATCGTACTCCACAAAAGTTTGGCGAAAACCCACATAAGCCACGAGCCCCCTTAAGAATCCATGGGTTTCGTTTAAACGTCTAAGCTCTTCCACGACGCGGCAAGTCATGATTCGAAAATCACCGGTATTACGCGGGATTTCAATATCACTGAGTTTGGCAATGAGTTTGTAACCGACGTATGAAACAATTCTTTTAATGAGCGCCTCGCCTTTCCGCGAACGTCGCTTCGCATAGACGACCTCATAGCCACTTTTGAGTTTTCCATGCATTTCCCCCAAGAGTTCCGGAGGATCTTGCAAATCAACGTCAATAACCGCGCAGGCGGCGCCCCGGGAAAGCAGGATCCCCGCCATCGTGGCCGCGGGTTGGCCAAAGCGCCTGGAAAAAACAACGAGCCTGATATGGGTATTGCGGTCTATTTCTTCCCGGATAATGCCTTCAGTCTTGTCGGGAGAGGGATCAAGGCAGAAAATAATTTCATAGTCGCCTATCTTCTGAAGGACCGGCTCAAGCCGCTTAAGGAAAGGCCTGACGTTGACCTCTTCTTTATAGACCGGGACCACCACGGAAATTAAGGGATTGGTTTTTGATTCCGCCGGGCTCATAGTTTTTAGAATTTTTCCAACTAAACCTTTGAGGGCGAGCCAATCACGGTATCGGCGGGTATTGCAGGTCTTGTAGTTTTAGCCTTACCAACGGTCGTTGTGTCTTTCACGAGGCCCACACCTGCGATCGTCTTAACCAATTCCCCCGGTTGATAGAAAATACTCGCGACGATCGCGCATTCAAAGGTACACCGGCACTGCGTTTCCTTAATATAGGAGTAGATCCGCGTCCCCAACTCGCTGTCCACGGCCTTTTGCACGTCGCAATCATACTCACGTATATTCCCGTAATAAAAATTGTTGTATTGCTTCTTTATCTCGGGTGCGATGGACATGGTGTGCAGGATTTCGCAAGGAGCCAGCATTCCGGTATCGTAGAGCACGGCGAATCTTTTGCCGGCCACGCAATTCACCTGAAATTCGTTGGTGTCGGCGACCTTTGAGACGATCCTCCGAGTCCGCGTGGAAATCTTGCGAACCATCGTTTTCGTCAAATTGACGCGCCTGTAATATTCGCTCTTTTTGGCTTCCAGATAATCCACGCACTTATCAAATTCCTTGGCCTCCACCTCTTTGGCGGCCAAGTCCTTGGGTATCCCGCGCGTCAATTGCAGCGTATAGTCATCGGAAGGGAATTTTTCAAAGTAGAGGTCTACCAGGTCCCGCGCGTATTGCAAATTGAAGCTGCTCACAACACCGGTCATGGTAATGATGAGATTCTCATAGGTTTTCTGCATTTCACGCAGCATGGCATGGGTAGCGGAAAGCTTGTCATACGAGAGGCTCCATCCACGGATCTTATTGTGCAAATCCTTCGTACCGTCCAAAGAAATGCCAATTTTAAACGTCGCGGCGGGACATTTTTGCAGGACTTCGGTCAAAACGCGGCGCGTATCTTCCAAATAGGTTCCATTCGTGGGGATTGTGAAATTCCGCACCCCCGAATTTTGATAGAAAAACAGGATAATTTTATCCAGATCTTTTCTCAAAAAAGGCTCCCCGCCGGTGAGCGTCAATTGCATGAGATTTGGAAGACTTTTACTGATCTTTTCCATTTCGGCGAGTGTCAACCCATCCCCGGTGGGGGCATTGAGCGAATCGGCGTAAAAACACATGTTGCACCTAAGGTTGCAACGAGAAGTCACATAAAGAATAAGATAGGAAACCGATTGAAAACTGAGATAACTTTTGGCAAAATGCGTGTAGCGGTCTAACAGCGGTGCCGCCTTCATGTGCGGACTCCTGATTTTTTTGAGGTTAGCAGCCGGCAAGCCGTTTCGAAAATCCCAACGAAGATGCCGAACTCAACCACCCAATTATAATACAAAACAAACCCCAAGTAAACAAAAGCCTGAAAAACCCCTACTTCTCGGATGAAAAACAAAAAAAGCGGGAAATTGACAGCCCAATGCGTCAAAAGCAAAAACGCCAAAATCTTTCTCACGGAAAAAAGGGGACTCAAAACAAGAAATACAGCCAACAGGAACGACACTAAAAGATTGAGCCCATTGGAAATGCGGGTATGGCCCGTCTTGTCCAAGGACTTTGTCTTTAAAAAAAGATGGGTCCACTGTCTTGATCTCTTAAAAAAGTTTCGAGTGGTTTCTATAAAACTTCCGAAGCGGTGTTTTATTTCGAACTCCCGCGTGAAACCAATCGGAGTGACCTTTTCTATTTTTTTTGAAAGAGCATAATCTTCGACATCCGCCTTGCGGTAAGTGGTGTCAAACCCGCCGAGCCGCCAAAATAAATCCCTGCGGACAAAGCCCAACCGAGGATTCCACGTCGACGCCGGCCCTCCTTCTGGGATCAAATTGAGCGCATAGTAAGCGTACAGAGAGTGAAATTGGCTCACAAACCCAGAGGACGCGTCGCTTTTTTTGGAATGAATGCCGGTAAAACAAAAAACCTCGGGATGCTTTTCAACGTAAGCTTTCAGACGTTTGAAGGTATCCGGCAGGAACAAAACGTCGGCATCGAAAAAAATAAGAAACTGCCCTTCGGCCTTGGAGGCACCCATGTTCCTCGCCGTGGATGGACCGGAGTTTTTCTCCGTTTTGAAATAGCGAATCCTAGAAAAAATAGGATGCGAACCTATAACCTTTTCCGTATCGTCTGTCGAACAATCGTTGACAAGGATGATCTCAAAATCCTCCCCCAAGTCAGGAGGCACCGAATTCAAAACCGCGGAGAAAAAATGCCCCGCGTTATAGACGGGAATAATGACACTATAGAGAATCGGCATATTTTTTTTCTCCGACACGGTAGAATCCCCAGCATATCCAAAATAAAAAAAATCCCGCACAAGTTATCCAAAACCCCTTATAAAATAATTTTGGTTTAAACTTGAACACCACTTGGCTATTTCCCGGCGGAACAACCGTCGCCATAAAATGAAAATTGGCCCGGATCACCGGCTGCGGTTTTCCGTTGAGGTAGGCCTTCCAGTATCTATTATAGGAATCGTTGAAAAGAATGACGGCCGGTGAATCGCTTTTGACGGATACCTCCAAAATGCTTGTTTTCTGACTTGTAAACTCCAACTGTCTCGCCGGCGACGCCGGCAATCTTTGAGAAATGCCGGGATCCTTTTCGAGGATGATTGTTTTCAGAGGATTGAAACTCGTATCTTTGAGACGGCCCTGGGCCGCTCGACTATCAGGAATAACCTCAAAATCTTTAAAAAGCATAAACCGAGACAGCGCGTTGGGACGTATAACAATACGATCGTCCTTGCCCACGTCATATCGACACCCCACCAGATCGAGAAAACGATCAGAATAAACATCGGCCACAAAATGACCGCCAGTGGCAGAGACAGGGCAGTCAAAAGAACGTGCAAAGTCGACATACTTTTGGTTAACCAGGGAGTCGTCGCCTCCATAGGAACTCACGCCATAAAGCGAGAATATGTTGGCGTCGATTTCTTCCTCGGAGGCTTTCACGATCAAATTGGGGTTATTCACGCGATAATTTTTGAGGTCCAGCTCTTCGGAGAAAGCGTGATTTACAAGAGAACCTTCATTTTCTGATGGTTTTTCTTCCGCTTGACCGGTCGGTAATAAAGTGGATCCTCGCACAAGGGCGGCACTATCCACATAGACCGTCCCGGGCAAAAACACGCAGATATGAGGTCGCATGAATTTCGTCGAAGTTTTCGCTCGATGGGTTACGGCCAGCCATTCCCACTTCCCGTTCCCCGTGTGGAAGGGAGAAAAGGTTCCTGAAAAATGATCCGTGAGCAAAAGTCGAACTTGCTTGGGTTTGTCGCTAAGCACCCACGCGCCCAATTGGAATGTTTCGTCTTTTAGATCCGTTAAAAATTCCACGTCCTGAAAGAGATTTTTCACATCTCCTCCCCCATGGGTGATGGCGAGACTATTCTTTCCCAGGACTTTTTTTGATTCGCTTTTCTCAAAAGAAACGGTGTCCCCCCCAACGGTCCATTCCAGCGGCGGCAAATTTGCTTTTGGACTCCACGACTCAAAGGAACTATTAATAAGAAGGTTCCCCTTTTCCGAACGGCCCGTCACCTTTTTTACTAAAACGTCCTGAGGATTTGAAGCCGTGAGAATTTTATCTTGTTTGGGATAGAGTGTTTCGCCTTTGAAAAAGGGTTCAGTAACTTGCCGACAAAAAGCTTTATTGAAAGGAAGTAGATCCACCACCGCCAGAAGCATGAAAAAGAAAAACAAATGAGTGCGTCGCAGCTCCCGGCGGTGCACTTTGTGCAGCAACAGGAGAAACAGGCCCGCCATTAAGACAAATCGCAGAGAACCCAGACCGGCAAGGGCCCAAACACCCGGAGGAGGCGTTATCGCCGCCATAGGCAGCCAACTTGTCATGGGTTTGAAAGGAAAATAAAGGAGAATCACGGAAAAGCAAGTAGCCAATAGAAAAAAGCCGATAGTCGCTCGTCTTAAACGAGTGTCCCAAGAAATATTCAATAGAAACAGGGATACCAACGCACTCAACACACAGGAGCTGGATAGATAAAGAAAACTTGAAATAAAGAAGAGGTTATTCGCCCACTTGCCTATAGCAATCATTAGAAACAAAAAAATCACTGCCGCCAGAAGAAGGTAAACTGTCATCGCTTTTTCAATGAGTTGTGGTTTCCCGTTGAGATAGCGATAACCAAAAAAAATAAACACAGGGGTGGTGATAAACAAAATTCGGGCGTAGGGTATCAACAAGGGGTAACTGTATACATACACCATTAACAAACTGCCCAAAATCATCGTAAGTCCGGCAAGAAACATCTTGATGGATTTATTCTCTTGCGTTGGATTGGCTTCCAGAAATTTTCCGATGTGTCCCGCCAGAGCGCAAAAACCGATGGGAAGCATCATCTTTGGAATAATCGTGTGTACGACGGGAAATACGATCGCATCCACAAAGTCACTGACCGGTTGGAGCGTAAGAAACCACAGGCTTGTCACGGCGACATAGACCAGCCAAAAGTTGATTTTTTTCTCGCGGACATAAAGGAACGCCCAAAAAATCAAAAGGACCGCCAGCGCCCCAAAATAGGGGAAGCCAAAAAATTGAGCGTGTTTACCCGAAAGACCGGGGTTGATGTTTTGAATTAAGACGTGAGAATAGTTCAGATTGTTCCCAAATAATTCCGGCACAAACAATGTGAGGCCTAGGTAAATATGATTGCTATACCCACCGACCGTTTGATAAAAATTTCCGCCGGCTCCAAACGCCGAATTGGCCTTAACAAAGGGAAGCCATCTTGCAGCGCTTATGATCACAGAGGTGATCAGGCTGACCTCAAGAAGGATTGTTTTCTTGGTTGGCGGAAAACATTTCAGAGAATCCGGCCAATACCGGTAGACGTACAACACCGCTATCGTAAGTAAGGCCCCAAAGGAATAAGCAAAATTTCCAACCAGTATAATTGAAACAAAACAAAGCGTGAGGTAGACATAAGAAAGAGAGAACTTCCTTCTATCCAATGTCCAAATGACATAAAGTGCAATGGTATTGAAAAGCAGAATCGTGAGTGCCGCATAGGTAGTGATACTAAAGAAAACAAACCCGCCGAGTTGATAAAGGGTCGATGAAAAAAGCGCCCATTTCTTGTCGCTCAGTTCCTCCCGAAAAAACAGATAGGCAAAAACGCCTAAAAGCCAAACCTCCATAAACATGCGCAGCGTCATGAGAAAGAAGAAGTACTTCTCTGGAAAAAGAAAAATGAACCAATTGAGCGGGTGATGAATGAAGTTATGCGTGCTGGCGGTAAAATCAACTCCACAAAGGATATAAGGATTCCAAAGACCGAGATCTCCGCGCTGGAGAGTGTGCAAATTAAAAAGCATATTCACGAAATGATGAATGTAATTATCAAAACTGCCTCGGATGAATTGTCCGGACACGATAAAAGGAGAAAAAATAACCGTTGCAAAAACAAAGTGGAGGAAAATCGCCAAACGCGGCCCGATTTTTTCGGAAAACGCCTCAAGCCCGTCCAAAAAATTAGAAATCATTAAAGATCCTTCGCTCATCATTTTCGGCAAGTCAACTCGCAGCGAATCCCAAAAGGAAAAGAAACCCACTGCCCCAGAAAGGATTCAA
>OBEQ010223046.1_pt1 | contig 17395 bp, 8 predicted proteins | sample 1670901 | NCBI WGS metagenome assembly OBEQ01 (sample SAMEA104232315, study PRJEB22302) | groundwater metagenome | biome: forest; feature: aquifer; material: groundwater | place: USA | collected 2011-08-07 | depth 5.4 m
GGATTCTCCGTAAACATTGGGATAACCCGCATCCGTATCCAACAATTTGATCATCGCCTTCGCGCCTAAAGTATACGAATCTTAAACGTTAAAAGCGATACCGGCTGCGCCATTGGCAATTAATTCCGAAGGACTTAACGTTAACGGATAACCGCCGCCGACGTTACTCTAATCTAAAAGAACCTTTACCGTAGGGACCTTGACGCTGGTTATTCCCTTCTTGGTAATGTTCCATTTAATGGCATTATTGTAAACCTGGCCTACCGTAAAAGGCTGATCTAATATCGGCGAGGTAACATTGATCTTCGGACGGATCTTAAATGCTGACGAACTTAAATTGTTTACCGTAGAATGAGTGTTAAATGAAACCTTGACAGTTACGCTCTCTTCCTTCTCATCCGCCACATTCGGCCACGGGAAGGTGTTGCTGCCGTTTACGCAGTCTAAGTTATCCGCTCCCGTAATTGTTGTCGGGCTGCCTCCGATTATATACTGTATAGTTACCTTCGGAGCAAAGTCGTCTTTATCCGTACCGCTGTTGGCGGTCCAGGTAATGTTCTTGGCATCGCCTACGTTCCAGACCTGGTCCAACACAGGCGAGGTAAATCCCGTGATCGCCGGCCGGATCTTGAATGTCGATGTGGACTGATCTGACAATTCTGTCCCTGCTATAGCAGTGTTATTGCTGATCTTAATCCTGGCGGTCTCTGAGATCTTCCTGTTCGCTCCGATTAAACCCGCGGACCAGTCATAGCTGTTAACCCCGTCCGCGCCGGAGGCATAATCACTTTCTATTGTATAGACATACCCCGCGGTGTAATCCGCAGGGGTAAATGTTCCTGACGCCGAAAATTCTATCTTTAACCCGCCGATTGAACCGTTCTTCTGCCACTGGATACGCCCGCCCTTGACATTATCCTGCGTATAGTCTACTCCCAAGTTCCACGCCTGTGTCCCGTCATCGGGAATTAACAGGCTGAGATTACCTTTGATAATATAGTTTACTGATGATTCCGCGCTAGATTTATTAAGCGGTGGATGGTCTTTAACCATAAAATCAACATCATTAGAAATAGTATTGGGAATGCCGGTCCACTGCCAAGTCCTGTATTCGCCGTTAATCGTGCCTACAACTCCGTCGGCGCCGGTTATCGGATTTACGCTCCACTGGCCGCCGTCATATCTATAAAGTATGTCAAATTTAGAATTCACGTCATAGCCGCTTGCTTTCCATTGAATGGTCTTGTTGCCGCCCACTCTCATATCAGTTCCGTCGCCATCGGCGACCGCCGTAACCTCGCTGATATTTCCAATGATATTATTATAAGGAGAGGCCGGAGATAAACCTGTTATCGTCTGCCAGTCTACGCTTGTCGCGCTTACTAACTTAACTTGGACTGCTGCCGAAGGGAAAGCAGGAATCGACCAGGAACAGCTTCCGTTTCCTATGGGAATATCTTTGCAGGTAGCGGTAATTTCATTCCATGTAGGAGGAGGCGTGACGCTGTCTGCGTTTGTGGAATAGAATCCGGTTACCGTTCCCAAACTGCCTGTAGAACTCCAGGTAATATATTTAGTAGCATAAGCAGGCAAGTCTATGGGCGACGGAGGAGGAGGGTCACCGGCGTTATTTTTTACGTGCACATTAGTAACAGTTCCTTTGACATAGAAAAAGCCGCCAAGAGGAGCGGTAATTAAAGGATCATTTGATTTTTCTATCCGTACTTTGGCGGTATTAGTCATAATATCGGTTACGTTCCAGGCGGAATATCCTGTCGGCCCTTGTGTGGAGTCTACGGAACTTGCGATTATCCCTCCCTTGGCTGCGGAAGTAGGAGGATTAGCATCAGGCCAAGTACTGCCGTCTGTTGAAATCCTGATCTTTACAAAAGGCACGTTGCCTAAAGGCAAGTCCCATTTAATCGTAATGGGGCTGCCTACCTCAGCGGGAACGCTATTATCAATGGGAGCGATAAGATTTAAAGATGGCCTTATTTTAAAAGTAGTTGGCGGTGCCGCGTTGGAAATACCGCTGTAGCGTATTCTTATTTTGCACTTATCTGAAAGCGACGCAGGATCCAAAGAAGAAGTCACCTCTACATACTTTGCGGGCGGGATCACCCAAATATATTCTCCGTCATTAGGAGTAGCGCCAATTATCGAAATAGGATAGTTATCCAAACCGCTATTGGTATCCAAATCTATAGCAACATCCGCTGCCGGAGGCACGCCCACGCTGTGCCACATGATCTTATTCTTGTCAGGGCTGTCAACTTTCCATTCGGTAGGTTCATTAACAGGAGAATCTAAAAATAGGCTGCCGCGTAAGGAAAAGTAATATCCGGGCGGAGCGCTGTCACCGCTTTCAGTAGAAACATAGGTTGTATCTGTATCCTGTTGAATTTTAATCCTTCCTTCCACTGTGTTAGCGTTAGAAACTATCAAATCATACGGCTGAACTGTATTCACAGGTATAGTTGCTTTAGGTAAAGCGCCATAGTTTAAGCCGTGGTCAGGGCTATACCAGATATTAATAGTGCCTAAATTGCCGGCGTAATACCATTCTATTGGGACGGACGCGCCGAGTTCTCCAATATCGTAAATTTCTCCGCCCGTAAACCCGGGCACCTTTATTCTCAACTGCCCCTTAATCTCAAACTTATCCGATTGTTTACTAATACTCGCGTCCTCAATTTTAAGGTAATTTTCAGTGGTATTTGTGTCTTTGGTTTCCCAAACAGCCGGAATCCGCCAGGTATAAGTTTTAATGCCGTTTTCGCCGTTATTGGCAATAGGCTGATTAGGCAACTCCGCAAAAGCAGAGCCGTTTGCGGAAAACTTAATCCGCACATCACCTAAGGTTCCGCAGTTACGCCAACGAATAGTTTGGGTTTTATCCAAAACTGTTCCCACGCCTCCGTCAATAAGCCAGGCACTGGCATCCTTAGTAGCTATAGTAGGAGCTAAAATGACAATTTTACCTTTTATCTGGAAATCGGAAGTTAAATCTGAGCGTAGCGTAGGATTAGCCACGCTTCGAACCCGCATCCGGACTGTATTTCCAATAGCATTAGGGATAACCCAGTTAGTCCCTCCAGCAGCAGCGCTTAGCTGAGGATTAAAACTTGTTGAACCATCGCCCAATTGAATAGTAATAGGATTCAAATAATTATCAGCTTCAGTTTGCGGATCATTATCAGTTCCTCCGCCGCTATTTGTATCATAAAATAATTGCACCTTGTCAATATAACCGGTTTTTGTCCAGGTTATATTGTAATAATCGGCTGTGTCATCGGGATTATCGACTTCCACATAAGCCGGAAAAGAACTCAAAGTCAACTTTGAGTTCACAGTAATATTGTAGGTTGATGTATCCGATACCGAATCATCGGGAGTAGCGACTTTTATTTTTATTGATGCCGATTCCAGATTGCCGATTACGTTATCAGGTATAGGCCAGTTATAAGTGTAGGTTCCCGATGAACCGCAGGTAACAGAGGTAATCGGATTGGTAAAACCGCCTCCGTTTATTGAATAACTCAAATCTACCTGCCCCAAATTCCCTACTACATCCCACTTTATTTGCTTATTGCCTGTTCCTAATTCCCAAATTATATTGCCGTCGCCAGTGCCGCCGTCAGCCTGGCCTTGCGCCTCTAAAACAATAGAACCCCTGACAGCAAATTGGCCGCTGTCACTGCAAACTCCATCGAGGCAAAGGTCCTTAGGAGTGCCGGTATCGCTTGAAACACCCACCCTTATTCTAACACTGGAACTAATCAAATTTTCATTGGGTATTTTCCATAAATAAGTTGTTGAACCGCCCCAGGGAGCCTCTGATACATCATTCTCTCCGGAATTAGCAACGCCGTTTTCATTGGAAAAAGGCACCCAAGTATTGCCGTCTGTGGAATATTGAAGGCCGGCAGTTCCCCAGTTTGAATCATAAGGCTGAGGATCCCATTTAATTTCTATAGTCTGATTAATATTATATGGAGGAGACTGAGTGACCCTTACATTACTTATCTTATTCTTTAGCTTAAAGTTATCTGATACATCCGCCGCTCCTGTTAAAGGATTGGACTCAGTGGTTTTATATACCTTAATATTACAGGGATCGCATGTTTCTGCGGGTACGGGCCCTGCGGGTGTAGTGCAAGTCCCTTCCGTATAATAGGTATTTTTCCCCCAAATGAAACTCTGGGCGGAGGCGTCAACAGTCAAAGGATTGCAATCTACGCCTACCTTCTCAAATTTAGCCGGAGCTGTCGGCCCTACAATAGGCACACTGTAAGTGCCTAAGCCGTTTCTATCCATATCAATATAAACCTGGCCGATACTTCCTGAAGCCGACCATTGAATTGTATAAGTTTCTCCTACCTTTAAGACGCTGGCAACAGTAGGGCTGGTTACGCCGATATATCCCCTGACTTTGTAAGGGCCTTTTGTTGCATAAATAGTTTCGGAATTGGGGCCTTTTTCTTCAACCCTGATACCGACATCATCTCCTATTATATCTCTGACGTTCCAGGTATAGGTATAAGGCGTCGAGCCACCGGCATTTACTCCGTCTCCGCTTGTGGGATTCGCCATGATAACCCATGTCGGAGTCGGATTGCTGTAATTAGTGCAATATTTAAAAGTAAATCCACTTGTAGCGCCCACGCTTCCGGCGCCGCCGGGTAAACTCATAGTAATATCCGTATTTTGAAGCGTCCTAAAAATATCGGTAGTTGGCGGTAAATCTATACTAATAGAACCATATATTGTAAAAGTAGTATTAGGCCCGCTGCCGGTACCTTCACTTCCTGTTTCGAAAGCTTTAACATTGGCATTATCTGATTTTACCAACTGAAGTTTAGTGGCACCCCTTAATGTGGCAGGTGCTACAGTCCAGTCATAACAAGTCTTTCCTACAGGACAAGCCCCTCCGGTGTAACCTGTAATCGGATTGGTTATGCCCGGGGGTGCCGCAAAATTTGAACCGCCGACGCTATAGGTAAGGTTTACGTCCCCGACATCCCCTGTAGGCGTCCACTCGAGCCTATATGTGACACCGGTCAAGTATGAATCGCTGGAAAGCGGTTTATTTAAAGTAAGGCCCGGCCTTATTTCAAAAGGTCCCGAAATACCCGCCACTTGATCCGTGGGATCTGTCGCCGCAAGCTCTTTTACTCTTATCTTAGCGGTAAGACTGACGGCATTAGGTACCGACGGCCAAAGCCAGCTGTCCGCGGTTCCTAAAGTACTGGCAATCAATTCAGATTCATAAGTGCCGTCACCGGTATTATCCAATTCTATTTTTACATCTCCTATACTACCGGTATGGCTCCACTTAACATAAATATCCGTAGCCTCTATATTGACCTGCGACACAGTTTGGCTGTTCTTTTCCAAATGAACATTTGATATGGAGCCTCTCATCGTAAAGTCCGCGTTGGAAATATCGTAGTTTCTGGCACTGCCGTCTTCAGCGGCATTTAAACCCGTATCGATCACGGCAACCCGCAGCTGTGTCCCGATAACATCATCCGATGCCGAAACCTGCCCGTCCTGCCCCGGCTTCCAGGTAAAAGTACAAGTATTATTACTACAGGCGGTATACTTTGCCGCATCAGTAACGTTAGCCGTAGTGTAAATTGTCGTGGTATAATTTCCTGAAAGAGATGTCGAACCGTTAGTGTCGAGCTTTATCTTCACTGCGCTGCCTGCCCTGGACTCGGCGTATGCCCATTTAATTGAATGCGGTGAACCGACGACCAAAGAGTTAGCGCCGGTTTCAACTCCATTGGGTTCATTCAACGTCAAGGGAGAAAATTCTACGGCATTAAAAGCTATTTTAGCCGCAGCTCCGGTAGAGACGCTGCCGGCCCGCATTGTCGCTAAACTTCCATTACCTAGTATTTCCGCTCCAATTGTATTTTCATCCGCATAACGATCAAAGTTACTTGCCGGGTAATCTTGCTCCCTGACCAAACTAACAACCATAGTCCTGGCCGGATCTACCGTAGTAAAGCCCGTAGCTAAAATTGCTTTTTGCATCCAATCGGTGGCAGAGGTAGAGTATGCAGCGTTGCCGACGCTGTCTGCGCCGCTATCTGTCATTAAAGTAAATGTGGTCGCTGAGGGAACCGTCTTAACCAGCCAGGTTCCGTTTGCCGCCGTATTTCCCGTAACTCCTGAAATGTTAACTCTGTCATTTACGGCCAAGCCGTGATTGGAGGCCGTAGTAATCTGAATAGGAGTAGCATTAGTAGCATCATTAACGCCGATTCGTCCGGCGGGGGCAGTTGCCCATGCTTCACTGCCGGTTTGCGAAAAATTGGAAGAACCGGTTAAATCAACAACATAATAGCGTATGCCCACATTTGTATTGGCTGTACCACTGGCATACCAGCGCGCGAATCTTAAATGCGTGGGATCCAAAACTTCTCCCGTAGTATACAGCCGGGAATCAACTCCGGCGGTGGAATTACCAGGACTAAAATAGGTAAAAAGCAAAGGATTGGCTACAGCGTTAATGACTACGTCTGTATACTTATTAGGATCCGCATTGACCTCGCCGTTACCTATACCTATATCGGCAGTTCCCGTCTGAAGGGAACCATCCGTCAAAAAGTCGATGATCTGCCAAACTATCTGCAGCGCTTTAGTGCCGGTGCCTGCGTTTCTTGTCACTCGTAAAGTTCCGGTATCTGTAAATGAAGGCAAAAGAAAAACTTCATGAGTTTGGGTTCTTGTAGTAAGGGCGGCGCGCACTTGAATAATCGGGACAGAGCAATCAGGTATACCATCAGGAGTAGGAACACCCGTAGCATTATTTTTTAAATCAGTTAAAGCAACCGGTAAAGTAATATCTTTGCTCTGCGGAAGGCCGGCCGGCGGCGGAGAAGGCATACTGGAAATTCCTCTTTGTACCGAAACCCCGTCGGCGAACTCAATTACCTGCCAATATACACTTGCCGGCAAATTAGCGCCTGCGCGGTCAATGGCGATAGTATCATTACTTTCGAACTGCCCGGTAAAAAACCAGTTTTGATCATTATTGGTAGCGGCAGCGCCCGCGATACCGGTTACCAAAATAATAGACTTTGACTGATCAACAGGATAAGTAAATGTAACGGACTGCACAACATCATCGGTATCAAAGTTTACTACTCCCCGCTGGACCCTCTTTATCTGCGCTGCCCAAACATCGGAAACAAAAAACGCCATTACGCTGCCAATCGCGCATATAAATAAAACTCTGAAAATCCATTTACCTGAATTACGGTTTGTTTTTTTCATTTTTACTCTTGTATTCCCTTAAAAGGCAACTCGCTTTCCTCTGGCTCCTCCGGTTCTACCAGCTCAGGGGCAGCAGGTTTTTTTTGCGGCCTTTTAAGGAACGTAACTATAGTTGCTTTGACACTGGAACGTTTCCCTTTTTCCATAGTCGTTTCATATTCGACCTTTACCGTATCTCCAACCTGAATATCTTCTATATCACGTTTATGGCTCATTTTGATATTTTCTTTCTCAAGAGGGATGTACACTTCCTGCTCTACGCCTTTTGCGTCCGTTTTATACACAACCGCAATGCCATGCTTATCCACAGCGCTTACCTCGCCCTGTATTTCTTGTATTGTGTTTAAATTTGTTTTGTCTTCTTTTCCTTTATTATCTTGCGCAGCCAGGCTAAATGCAGCTGTTCCCAACAGCAACATAACCGGCATTAGAATCTTTACAATATCTTTCATCATTTTATTCCTTCCTCCAGAAGCCTGCGCTGGTAAAAAAAACATCCTCAGTTTTACCGCCTAAGGATTGTTTGCTTAAAACGCCGGACATCTTATTATCGCTTGTAGTCTCGCCCCGCCAGAAGATTGTTTCGCCTGAAGAATTTTTCTGCATTGTTTCCCAAGACAATGTACCATCATCCCGCAGAAGCAATGTATAATTAGAAGCTAAAAACCCTTTATCGATCATCCCTTTAGAACTTACCTTTCCGTCCTTAAACAGTAATTTATCAAAATAAACCGCGGAGGAAACACTTTTATCCGCCGATTTGACCTCTATGGTCCACTCTGTGCCGTTTAATTCTATAAGCGGCATTTGTTCCATGATTTTTTTCTCTACGACAAGGATAGCGGCTTTTTCTTCTTTTTTTGCCTCCTCCTGTTTAACTTCGTTGATCTTCTTTTGCGTCAGCACATCATCCTTTTTAATTTTTTGGACATAAAAAACCCCTAAACCGACACCGGCTAATAATACAATTATGGCGATTGAAACTACAGGCAGCACTGAATTCTTTTTCTCTGCCGCAGGAATAATTTTATTTTCAAGCTGAGATTTAACTTTTTCCACAAACTGCTCCGTGCCCAATATACCGCAACGCTGCAGCTTCTTTTTTAAATTCTCGGCCTCTTCCTCCGTAATAGAAGCGATAAAATCCGCGTAAGTCATTTTATCCGGATAATCTCTAGCTATCGCAGCTGTTACCTCTCCTATCTCTTTCTCCAAATTCAAAATCTTTGCGATATTTTCGGTAATTTCTTTTTTGTCTGCGGCATTATAAAGGTATAAATTGTGGCTGCTATAAATATATTCTTTAGGCGCTTTCGCCAAACCAAGCCTTACAGGCGATAAATGCGTATATGAAACGAGCCGCGTTAAATAAGGGCTTTTTTCCACTATCACGGATTTAAACCTTTCCTGAAAAAGATGCCCCTTCCTCTGGTAACGGCCGTTAAAATATTTAGTATAGGCGGTAGTAGTATCATGCATGATCATAGAAATGGTTGTTGAGCCTTTTAGCTCAAGTAATAAATTAAGCTGGTTCGGCATCAGGGCAAAAGAGAATAATTTAAAATTATACTGTTCTTTATATTTTTTCAGCAATTCTAAATACATTCTGTAATCTCCTTCACTCTTAAAAATATTCTCACCGTGATTACCCATTGAAGTTATATAATATAAACAACCTTCTATATTAATCCGAGGAAGCCTTGGCATATTTATTTTTCTTATCCGTGCCTGGCACCTTCAGTTCTTTCTCACTTTACACTTTACACTTTACACTTTACACTGCCATCGTGCCTGGCACTTTTGAAATCCTTAAAAAAAATCCCAGGCAACGTTTAAGACGCCTGGGAAAAACTTTATGTTTTTCGGTAACCTGCCTGCCCCGCATTAATTATAGGGCGCACGGTTTTGCGTCCTTCGATTACTCGAAGTTTGCCTTTTCGTAAACTTGACCTAAATTGTATTTGTTGAGAAAAGTATAACATATATTTTTATTTTTTCAACCCTGTCATTATTTTCCCTCCTGAGAATAGTTAGATCCTTCTTTACATTCAAGCCACTAAAGATAAATTAAACCAACATTAGAATACAACTGGTTTAATTTATTTTTTCCCTTTCTTCTTAGTCGCGCGCGGCTCTTCTTTCTTTTGCGCTTCATTCTTTGGCTCAATCTTTTCTTCGGTAACTTTAGGGGGAACCGTAGAAAAACTGACATCGTTACTTTTGCCATCCTTGGTTTGCATGCTCATTATCCCCTGCAGAAGCTTATCCTTTAATTCGCCTCTCCAGAAAATCCTATCCCCATTTCCGCTTACCTGCATAGTTTCCCAAACAATAGTCCCGTCTTCCTGTTTATTAATCGTGCAATTTGACTCAAAATACCCCTTTGTTAAAAGTTCCTTAGCTGTTACCTTACCGTCAGAAAATTTCAGAATATCAGAACCCAATGATTTCCTATCAGCTAAAGAAGTAAGGTATATTACCCACTCCTGTTTGCCTAACTTCTCTTTAGCAATTTTTAATTCCCCTTGCCTTTTCTTACGCGCCTCTTCAAGCTCTGGTTCCTCTCCGCCGTAGGAGGATCCGCCTTCGGCGGAAACTTTTGGTTCTGCTTCCTGAACTGCTTCTTTTACATCAGGAGCCCCTCCTTTTACTTCCTGCGTTTCCACCGGCATTTCTTTAATTTCGGCATTTACCTTTATTTCCGCCTCACTCGTTTTATTTCCCTTTTTATCTTTAGCTGATGCCGATCCTATAGATAAGATTGAAAAAGCCGTTATTAAAATTGTTACCATTATTTTATTCATTACTCCTCCCTTTTTGTATTATATACCTTTATATCCGCCTGCGTTTTTAGATTTTTAATCCACTCATTTAGGCCAACATATCTCTTTTTGTTTTTTATCTGTTCCTGATAAGATTTCTTCAATTCAGAATATTTCTTTTCTTCCGCCGGCCTTGTTTCTAAAATACGGAACACGCCGTATCCTTTGTATATCGGCGCGGGCTGATAAATCGAGCCTTTTTTCATTTTCATCATTTTATAAACATCTTCCTTTGGGAATTTCCACATCTCCATAAGAAACTCAAGCGCGACAAACCCCGGCCGTTTAAAATCGCTCGGCCTTTTTTGCTTTTCTTTATCCCACAGATTAGTTTTCTTTTTAAACTTATTATAAAAATCCTCTGCGTCTTTTAATTTATCAAACTGCACTAATTCAACACTGAGAGTATTATATTCATTCAAGAATTCCTGATAAGCTTCTTTCTCATCTACAACGGGCTCAATACTATCCATTACAAGTTTCCGCAATTCCCTGAGCTGAACAAGATGCTTAACCTGGTTTTCAAAAAGCTCAACCGAGACGCCTATCCTTTCTTTTATTTTTTTAGCGTAAGCCTCTTTGTCCTTCTTCCAATCAAAATCCACCTTTTCCGAACTAAGCGTCTTGGTAATTTCCGCGTCTACATCTTCCTGTTTAGGGATGACATTCCTGCGGAATGCCTCATATGAAAGCACTAAATCATTCCAAACACAGTCTTCCATCTCCTGCGGCGTTTGCGGCTGCGGCCCCCAATAATTGCCAAATACCATAAACGTGCCCTTTATAAAATTATAATTGCTCACCGGAACCGGCACGCCAAAAATCTCACCTATATATTCAGGGTTTTTTATGGTTTCCTGCGCGCTAAGAACCCCGTTTAAAAAAAATACCGCCAAAATCAAAAAGATTACGCTTAGTTTTATTTTCATAGCACTATTGTTGTGAAGTTACATTCGTAAAATAAAAATCTTCTATTTTCCCCTTTACGGTATGCATACTTAATATCCCGCTCATTACATCCGCCTCTAATCGCCCTTTCCATGCCGCCATATCGCCATTTCCGGCTGTTTGCACGACTTCCCAATCAACTCTGCCGTTATCAGAAACTACTATAGTAAAATTAGACCTGGGATACCCCTTATTAAAAAGATTCTTTGATGTAAACCTGCCTTCTGAGAAAATCAACACATCCATATCCGTAACAGCATTTTTCCCCTCAACAGGCGCAAGATATATCATCCAGTCCTTAGAGGCAAGAGATTCTTTTACGCGCGCTTCTATTTTTTTGTTTGCCGCGTTAGAAACCGGCACGGTTTTGACCGGTATTATCTTGGCAGGCGCTTTTGCTTTGGGCTTAGTATCCCAAAACCCCGCGTACACTTGCGGATATACCATAAGAAAAATTACGCTTATTGTCAAAAAGGATAGTTTCTTCATCATCTTATTCCATCGGGTTTTTGCCGTCATAAGCTTCCCAGGTAAGGATATATTTCCTTACCCAATCCACATCTTTATCATCGCTTTTGGCAAGCCGCAAGAATTGCCGGAAATGCTCAATTGCCTTAGCCCGGTTTATCAAATATTCGGCGTAAATATAGCCTAAATTAAACCGAGAATACTCGTCATCCGGAGTCAATTCAACAGCCTTTTCAAATTCTGCTACCGCCCGGGAATATTCTTTGCCTTTCATATAGAAAACGCCTAAATTATAATGCATATTGGAAGTTTGCCTGATAAGCGTTTTATTTTGCCTGGCGATCTCAACAAACTTTCTTGGAGTTTCAATAATCTTTTGCTCTAACACCTTGTTTTTCTTAACCGCGTCGGCATATTTCTTATTGAATTTATTCAGCTTTTCACGTAACAGTATTATTTCTTCATTACTTTTCTGCCATCCTGTTTTAAACTTGGAAACCGCCTCTTTTAGCCTGCCGGACTCTGCCCGCGACTGCTTAATATTATTCGCTAATTCAATATTTTCTTTTTTTAACCCGCTTTTTTCCTTCTCCATCCTTCTTAAAACTCCGGAATCTTTTTCTTTAGCAAGTTCCTGCGCTAACTGGTTCCTCTCATAAACCGCTTCCCGCTCGGCCGATATAAACCCCATAAGTTTATTATTAACGTTTAAATTTTGCCGCATTAACTTCCCGGTTTTTATTCTAAATGAAACATTTTCTTCTTTTATTTTCGCTAACTCTGTTTCCAAGCCTCTAACTTTATTCTTATCCGACAATAATTTCTTTGCCTGAGTAAGCACATTATCGCGGTCAACGGAAAGTGCTTGATAATCTTTTTGCAGTTTATCATACTTACTCCGAAGTTCTAAAAAATCTTTTTTGTTTTTTTCATAATCACCAACCACTTTTTTATAATCACCGCTGGCTTTTTGATACGCGCTATCGGCGTTTTTAAATTTAGAAACGGCCTCGGAATACTTTACTCCAAAAAATACGCCTATAGCTATTGACGCCAGAATACCGGTAACAATTATTATAAAAACTGTTTTTTTATTCATAGTTATACAGCTCCTAGCCCTATTACGGCTTCTGGCCTTTTATCGTAACATCAGCCGGAACAGCATTATTTGTTTTTATCACAGGATTTAAATCTGTATTGCTCTGTACAGGCAAATTAATTCCATAATCCATATCCTTAACCTGCCCCTCAAGGTTTTCCTTCTTCCCCTCTATCTTTTTTGAATCAAGATTGAGGTAACGATATGATTTATGGCTTACGCCCCCAGGGACATCCTGCGTAATAGATTGCGCAACTGGTTTATCCTCTTGTTTTTTTTGTGCTTGTGCTCCCCCGCTTATGCCCTGGTAATCCCGGTAATCCTTGCCGGGTTTATCGCCAAATCCCCTTTCGCTGCCCGTAGTCAATTCATTGCCGCTTATAATATGCGGCGTAATCATAACCAATAGTTCCGTTTTATCCACCTTATTAGTCGCCGATCGGAACAGAAAGCCTAATAAAGGAAGCTTCCCTAAAAAAGGGAACTGTTCGGCGGTATTAACTTTTTCTTCCCTGCGCATACCGCCGATAATGAGCGTTGTGCCGTCTTTTATCAATACCGTAGTTTCCGTCACAGAAGTATCGATTATAGGAATCCTATTATTAGTAGGCGTAACCAACGTCGAAGTAACGCTGGAGATCTCCGGTTTTACCTTCATAGTAATATACCCGTCATCATTTATTGTTGGCGTTACCGCAAACTGAATCCCCACATCCACAAAAGTAACCTCTTCGGAAATAGTATTGGTAGTCTGCCCCGAAGTTGTAGTTGTGGTAACATACGCCTGTTTTTCCCCCACATGGATCTTTGCTTCCTGATTATTAACTACAACTAATTTGGGGTTGGAAAGAATCCTAGTCTTGCCTACAGTTTGTAAATATTTTACCAAAACGTCAAAATCACGTTTTGAATCCACAACCCCTAAATGCATTGCTTCGCCCGCGACCATAGGCATACTTGCTGACTGGCTGGAGGTAGTCCCGCTAAAAGGGAACGAACCAATAACTCCGCCGGCGTCAGTTAAGACTTGCGGCCTGGATCTCCAGGTAGCAGTAGCGCTTTGTACCGAACTAAAAGGGTATGAACCCAAATATGACATACCATATTTCTCGCCGGCGTCAAGCAACCCTTCCCATTGCACTCCGCTATCGACCTGGTCGGATAAACGAATTTTTATTATTTGCGTGTCGATCAAAATCTCTTTTGTTTTTTTATCTAAATTACTTATTAACCTTTCTATTTCCTGCATTCTTTCAGGCAAAGTTTGGACAATAACCTGATTATTTCGTTCATCCGCCTTAATATACCCGGCCCTTTTTGCATCGAGCTGCAACTTAAGGATATCTTCCACTTCTTTAGCTTTAGCGTATTTTAAAGTAAACACTTCCACTTTATTCTGTTTTTCAAATTCTTCCAGAGATTTCTCCATTTGGCTGATTTTTTCCGGCGTATCCATGATCATGGCATTGCCTGCTTCCTGGTCCACCAAAACGCGCCCAATCTCGCTTTTTAACGCATCCAATAAATTAAAAGCCTGGTCAGGCATGGCATATTTAAGGCGGAATACTTTCACCTGGCGGCTATCATAAAAATTTTTGCCGTAAAGATTTTTATACTCTGCCTCTGTCATTACGTTATATATGTCTCCTTGCTTGGCGTATGCCAGGCCATTAGAACGCAGCATAATATCAAAAACATCTTTAGTAACCGCGTTTTCAACTGAAAGTGTAATACGGCCTGTAACGCCCTTGGTTACAATCATATTCAAGCCTGTTTTCGCGGCCAAAAATTTCAACGACTCAAGTATATCGATATTACGCAAATCCAAAGAAATACGCTGTTCTAAGACGTTTCCGGAAGGCGCCCCTGTTTGCCCGGATTCTAAAACCAAATTTATATCCGACGGCGCATCTTCCTTTTGCGCCTCTTGTCCAAATGACGGCGCCAAAGGACTAAACACAAGCATAATTATGCAAAAAAACAGCAAACCAAAAAGCCCCTTAGGCTCCCTTCGGCCTCTCAGGGCCAAATTAGCAGGCGCTGCGGCGCTGCTATTTGATTTAATTAATTCCATAGACAATATCATTTTCCTTCTTCCCATCTTTCCCAGGTTAAAAGGTATTTTTTCGCGAACTCCGCGTCTTTATCGCCTTGTGTAACCAGTGAAAGGTAGCGCTTAAAATGCGCTATCGCTTTAGGCCTATTACTAAGGTATTCCGCATAGATTACGCCTAAATTATAGTGCGACGCGCTGTCGCTGGGATTAAGTTCCAATACCTTCTCAAACTCAATAATAGCATCGGAGTATTCCTGCCTTTGCACATAGAATACACCCAAATTATAATGCAAAACAGCGTTTTCTTTTAACAGCCTGTCTTTTAAAAGCGCTATCTGTGATAATTTACGCGGATAAATCTCTACTTTCTGCTTAAGCAATTTATTATCCCTTACCAAAAGATTATTTCTTTCCTGCGCCCGCCCTTTTGCTTCTTGCGCCTTGTTTAACTGTGCTTGATATTCCTGGGCCTGGTTAATGAGCCTGCCTTCACGCCGTTTTGCTTCTGATAAATTCCTCTCGCTGTCTTTTGATGCTATATGAAAATCTTCACTCTTCTTGCGCCAATCACTTTCCTTTAAGAGCGCATCTTGCAGCTGAATTTTTAAATTAGAATTTTCATTTTCAAGCCGGGCAGACTTTATTTCATAATCTTCTATCTTAGAACTATTTTCTTCCTGTTTTTTAACAAGTTCTTTTTCCCGTTGTTTTAAATCAAGAAGATTTTTTTCCTTGTCCTGAAAAGTTGAATTAAACTCATCCATCTTTGACTGATAGCTTTGCTCTTTCAATTTAAGGTCCTTGAGCTGGTTTTGCAAGCTTGACTTCTCGCCTTGAAGAAAAGCGAATTTATCCTCATATTCCTTTATCAAAACATTATACTCGCCTTGCCTGTTAATCAGCGTTTTTTCACGCTGAACTAAATCTGACAGCGCCTTTTCTTTATCCTGAATCTGGGAAAGGAACTGCTGATTCTGAACTTGCAGATTATCCTGTTTAACGGATAAATCCTTAAGTTGCAAACCTAAAGCAACTTTTTCACTGTCAAGCCGGCTGAATTTATTTTCGTAATCCTTAATTTTATCCGTATAATCAAGCTGTTCCTTCAGTAATTCTTCTTTATCAGATTGCAATTCAGCGATAAACTTTTCTTTATCCTGGACAGTACTGGTAAGCTGCTGTATAGAAGTTGACAGCTGCTGCCCCTGCCCCTCCAAAAGCTCACCCCTTGATTTCAAACTGCCTAACTGCTTTGTTAAGATATTCTTTTCGCCCTCAAGCTTAGTTAACTTCTCCTCATAATCTTTGATCTTGGCAAGATACGCCTCTTGATTCACGAGCAATTCTTCCATCTTCCTGCCGGATTCAAAAATAGCCTTTTCTTTATCCGCGGCGCTATTAGTGAGTTGTTGAACAGAAGTAGACAGCAGTTGCCCCTGTTTCTGCCAAAGCTGTTCCTTTACTTTAAAATTTTCCAGTTGAGCGGCCAAAGCTTTCTTTTCATTGTCAAGCTGTTCCGATCTTATTTCATAATCCTTGGCCTTAACCGAGTATTCATTCTGTTTCGTAAGCGCACTTTGCAGATCACGCTTAAGCTCCAAAATATTTTTTTGTTTATCTTCAACCAACGCCAGAATATTTTTATTCTCCGTTTGGGCAGTTTGCTCTTTAACCTTAAAACCGGAAAGTTGATTCTCTAAACCAAACAACTCATTTTGCAAAGAAACTAATTTATCCTGAAAATGTTTTATCTGTAAAACGTCTCCGGCGTGTTTCTTAAGCAATTCCTCCCGGCCAAGTTTAAAATCCGAAAACAGTTTTTCTCTATCTTGGAGTAAATCGGATAACTCCTGATTCTTTGTCAGCAAAATTTCACCCTTCGTTTTCATTTCTTTTAACTGAGATTCTAAAGGCACTTTCCCATTTTCTAACAGATTAACCTGATCTTCAGAATTTTTTAGCTTGCCGATTAACTGTTCCTGCTGCGATTTTAATTCTGAAATAATCTTCTCCCTATCTTTAATTGTATCGGCAAGTTGCTGCACTGAACCCGAAAATTTCCGGCCCTGCTCCTGCCATGACTTTTCTTTAGATTTTAATTCCGCTAATTGGCTTGCTAAAGATTCTTTTTCGTGTTCAAGCTGGGCTATTTTAATTTCAAAACCTTTCGCGCCGGTTAAATCGGCGTTCCGCTTCTCAATCAATACCCGTAAATCCTCTTTGAGATCCAGGATATTTTTTTCCTTGTCTCTCAGTAAAGCCGCAGTATTTGAAGTTAAATCTTTAAGCTGCGCCTCTAACACGCCCTTTTCTTTTTGTAAAAGGCTGGCGCTAGATTCAAGATCCTTAACTTTGCCAAGTAACTGCCGCTGCTGATCTTTTAATTCAGCAATGGTTTTCTCTTTTTCCTGGGCAGAACTTGTCAGCTGCTGCAAAGAAGTTGAAAGCTGCACCCCCTGGCCCTGCCAAGACTGCTCCTTGGATTTTAAACTCTCTAACTGGCCTGATAAAGCCGCCTTCTCGTTTTCAATCTGCGTTATCCTTGATTCATTATCCTTCATCTTCTTTAAAGATTCATTCTGTTTATCAAGAAAACTCTGCAAATTCTGTTTCAGGCCTAAAATAACCTTTTCTTTATCCTGCAAAGAAAAATTAGAATCCCTGTTCTTTGCCTGTAAAACTTCTGCCTTGGAAGTTAAATCTTTAAGCTGCGCC